>Ga0114930_10002997_pt1 | contig 14990 bp, 22 predicted proteins | sample AnhtaG_FD_87300 | JGI IMG/M metagenome (GOLD analysis project Ga0114930, IMG submission 87300) | Deep subsurface microbial communities from Anholt, Denmark to uncover new lineages of life (NeLLi) - Anholt_01485 metaG | ecosystem: Environmental > Aquatic > Marine > Oceanic > Sediment | place... | reverse complement strand
GACGGTGACGGTGCAGGGCGAATACGATGGCTATAAAAGAAATATTCTTATGGTAAATTGTGTTTTAATTCGCTGAAAATGTCTCCAGCTACAATGCTGCTTTCCATCATCTTCTGTTGAAGTTTATTAGTGAATGTCACTTCGAATGTAGACACTGACTCCACCCACACACCTCCCTCCAAAGTCGTAACAATATTCAGTACGCACAGGGGTTCATCTTTATTGTGGGGTGTTTACAAACTTTCAGGAAAGACTAAACTCAAGTTCCAACATGTAAAACGACCTTAAAATAATGAGAATTGGATTAGGGAAGATGTGGTGTATAACGAGGGCACTGGGACCGCTAAATGATGTGGCGGTGGCTGGTGCCCTTTTTGTTTAAGTTAGAGATTTGTGAAGATAACCAACAAAGGAGGTTTCACAAATGAACAAGTTACTCATTCTTTGCACAGTAATCCTCCTTGTCTTGTTGGCAGTAGTAGACGGCTGTCAGCAGCAACCTGCGCCATCTCCAAGCTTTCCCATTGCTTGCTATATCCGTGTGATTTTTATCGGATTGTAACCTCTCTGTAACCTTTTTGTAACGTTCCTCAGCCCGTATTAACCAAATTTTAACCTTAAAAGCGTAGACTAATTTCATGGCTAAAATGGAGATGAATACAAACAAGCTCGGCGTAAGTTTTTTGCCAGTACTTTTATTGCAATAACAAGTTAGCATCCATTAATCAACTGTGTATTAGGAGGTTGCCATGCTAGGTATGAGTCAAGAAAAGATTCGCCAAGAGATAGAAAATGAGTGCCTCAAGTTTCCGAGGGCCGATACACCTGAAAAGATTCTGAAACGTGTCGCAACTGGTGTGGCCAGAGCCATAGCTAAAAATAATGCGGCTATTGAGAACGAAGTTCGCAGGATACTACAGACCCATTGACATTCGTCATTTATAGGACTATTCTGTTTGTAAATACTTAAGAGAGAAGTCATGTGTAGGTTAAAGGCAGTCCTTGTATTAAGCTTGGTGCTGGCGGGGTTATGTATCTTTGCCATTGATGGTATCAGCTGTGCACCAGAAGGTGTCAGCTGTGCACCAAAACCAGCGCCGTTGCCAACTCCAGTGGAGCCAGCTCCATCAGCACCAACTCCAGTGGAGCCAGCTCCACCAGCACCAACTCCAGCCGAACCAGCTCTACCAGAGCCAACTCCAGCCGAGCCAGCTCCACCTGAGCCAGCTCCGCCTGAACCAGCTCCACCAAAGCCAACAAAGCGGACTTGGACCCTGACTGACGCTGTAGCTACTCGCCTATTGTGTAAGCCTGTACCTGGAAGCTCGGTTCACTTTATACCTGAGAATAAAGCTCAGTTGAGGGGGCCTTTCCTTAGCATTACCCCCGCTGTTGGTGTCTCTAAAGGTAAGCTGTGGCTTGATCCTATCCCCGTGCTTATTCGTCCCTTCTTAAAACGTATTATTGGCAGTTATACTAGCTATTCTGAGGGCAAGCTGTTTTTGACGGAGCTACCTCCGTGGTTTGACCCGACAGAGGAAATCGCTCCCGATGTTACTGAACTGCCAACCTTTGAATCAATCACCACTGAGGAAGGTAAAGCAATCATAACTTACGTTTGGCCTTAGATTATCGAGCTTGCTTTAATAGTGTTAGAATTGTTTTGGTTCCCTCTCTAAAGTCGTAACTACATTCCGCACGCACGGGTTCATGTCTATTTAGGGGTATTGACAACGTCTCAAAAGAGGACTAAACTCAAGTCCTAACGTATGAAATAACCTTAATAAACAATAGACGCTGGGTTAGGGAAGATGAGAGGAAATATGGAAAGGCACTGAAATTGCTATGTAATATGGCAGTAGCGGGTGCTCTTTTCAGTTTGGTTGACTAATTTAAGGTTAATTTTCAAGATTCAAGCTTCAATAATTGAACAGTTATACTTCAATTCCGTGTACCCGAATCACTACGAGGTTAGTGAGTGCTATCACAACAAGGATTGCCGATAATGGCACGAGGAGGTTTTCCTTCTTCATTTTTCTCAATATCCACAATATTCCCACACATAGGACTACCTTCAAAAACAATGCTGAACCGGTACCGATTGTGTTCATGATGGCATAAAGAATGGAGTTGAACTCTGTTAACTGTGTTCCATGTTGAAGCGCCACATACGTGAGCACAGAGTCCATAACATTTGCTGCCAAGAATATGTCGGTTTTGTAGTCAGATAGGCGTAGCCGTCTCAGCATGCAAAGTCTACCATCGCGCCATTTCATCTAGGACATTTCTCCTTTATCAACCCTCTTATATCAGTCGTTCTGCTGGCCTGCTGAGGAACTCAAGCTTTATCTAACATTCTCCCTGCTTCTTGCTGTCCTCCGCTTTCACGCAATACTCGCACAACCCTCTCCCCCATCGTTTCCTCTTCGGTCTCTTCTGTCTTTTCTGGGCTGTGCCTCAGTTTTGACAGCTCTTCATTATAGAAAGGCTCATATAGTTGCCTCCCCCGCCTCCATCCCACCAGCCAGACCATGGCTAAGCCAAAAACGGCGACTGGTGCTACAATCTCAATTGTAACTTCCTGAAACAGTAAGATTACGACAATAATCAAAACCAAGAACAAGAATACGGCAACGTCGAGGTCCCATCTTGCAGCTTTTGCCCTCTCTCCTGCTCTTTGAGCAGCCATTTGCTCAGTTTCACCGCTGGCCATAATTCTTACCTCATTTAAGTTAGTTCAAAGGAAATGTACTTGTTGGAATTGCGTTGTAACATTGACAAGGGTTGTAAGCGCTGACACGGGTTCATCTCTGTTTAGGGTATACCGGCAATCAGGCAGATGGGGTCAACAGTTTGCTTCCTTCGCCAGAGATGACCCCTACTCCCTTTGAGCTGGTTCGCCCCTGATACTCGGCTACGCTCTCCAGGTCATGGCGATATGAGCACTGTAGACACTCCTCATACCAGCCATCCATATCTCTGTCAACAAAGATATCACCCCCACATCGGGGACACATGTCACACTTCCATATCGTCATATCAATTACCTCCGTCACCAAGGCTTTAATCTCCTCCGATGCTCTCAATCTGCGATATGAACCTCTCCCACGATGTCTCAACATCCGCAGCTTGAGTTAAGCTAGCTTTCCTCTCATCGCCTCCGTTTGCGTTGAGCTTAGCCAGGAAGTCAGCAACATCCTCTCGCCTAAATCTTCGGTCACCGCGGTGGTTAATACGGTATGCCCTTATTATCCCCCGGTCACTCCACCGTCTTACCGTATTGCTATGGATATGGAGAAGGCGAGTTACTTCCCCCACTGTGAGCATGGGGCCTATTCCGTTATCATTTACCATATCGTTCTCCTCTGCTGTCCAATTAACCTACCTTACACAATGAAGGTTAAAATTTGGTTAATATCGCCTGAGAAATGTTACAAAAATCTTAAGATAAGGTTACAATCTGGTAAATACCAGAGTTAGCTCTTTTGAGTGATATACCTCGGTTATCCTAAGCGAAACAACAAGGGGAACGTGGTGGGTTAGACTATTTATCGATGGTGTAGCTGGTAACGTTCACTCTGCCAGCCTCTTAGTTTCTTACCAACGCCACCTCCCTCTCCAAAATCGCAACTGTATTCCGCATGCCCAAGGGTTCATGGTATACTGGGATTGACTACGCACCTGCCAGTCCCACCACCCAAGGTACCAAGACACGTATTACTATCTCTCTATTTACATTTATTTCACACATGCTAGAATTATTATGGAGATGTCTACAAGCTTACCTCTGGCTGCCTATTACGAGGCAAGGTATAGACAGCCTGACTATCAAGGATTTGGGCAGGTGGGAAGGTGGAATGAGGAAGCTACTTTGTTGGGCTGGAGTCATATTTATAGCGATAATAATGCTGAGTGCTAGTCGCTATGATGTTCCTGTTACAGCTGGACCTTCTGAATATGGGGGAGACGTATGGGTAGAGGAAAAGGACTACAGCAATGTTCCTTGGTGGGTAAAGATGGGGAGTGAGTATTGGTTTTTTACCGTTATGGCGGGCGGTCTCTTCCTATATGGTGCACTCAAAAAATAGTATCTGAAGCCCTTTTATTAGCTGGTCTCTTAATGATTAGTAGTCTTTTTTCTCCACATTTTCTAGCTAATAAAAAGACCATTTTTGTATCTAGCTCCCACCCTTAATTACAGCCATTTTTCCTTCATTTTACGCACGAAAAATGCATTTAATAGGCTTAAAATTGGACATTTCCTATTTGACCCTAGAATTGCTCAAAATTTTCTCTGGCAATTCACCAATATAAACGACTCATTCCTCCTGCCCCAACCCACTTCTCCCCCAGGTCGTAACTACATTCCGCACGCCCAGGGGTTCATCTCTATTTCGGGGTATTGACAAAGTTATCATCAGAGGACTACACTCAACTTATAACTTGCTAAATGAGGCGAAGGTGGTGAGAAAGAGTGCTGAGTAGATTAAGTTGGGCAATACTTTGGGCATTGGCAGGCACTTTCACTATAATAGCAAGCTTGTTTTACGTCGGTGCAGGCAGTGAATTTGTCAGGGGTTTGCGTGGTCCTGTCTTTCTTGCCAGCTCTGGAGTTGTCTTGTTTTCGTTGGGTATAACATTGATATTCCTAACTGTGAAGGAAAAAGCAGGAGGAATGCTTAGGACATTCTTGATACTGACAGGAGTTGCGGCTGCTGTAATTCCTGTCAGTTTTATCTTGCACAATGCCGTTTATGGTATATTCATTCACTGGTTTGGCGTAGACTTCTGGGATAGGGTTGGTCTAAGAGACGAGCCTTTCTTCTTTTCTATCGCCGTTTTGGTCTGCCCAGCGGCTTTTTGGGTCGGAGTTGTAGGCAGTATATTTCTTGCTATGAGACGGTCTGCATGACTGGTTTCGTTCCTGCCTGACGAGACTGCCGCTTGCCTGGTTCCGAGATTATTGCTACTAAGCCAACACCATCTCCCTCTCCAAAGTCACAACTACATTCTGCACGCCCAGGGTGTTTTGGCTATTTTGTCACTCGCCCCTTTGCGTCTCAGCGCTATTTGGGCTACAATGAGATACTGAACAGGAAGGCTTTCCATGCTGGCCAAAGTAATGAGCTGTGCTGTTGTCGGACTGGAGGGGGCTATTGTTGAGGTCGAGGTAGATATTTCGCCCGGTCTACCTTCATTTACCATTGTCGGGTTGCCTGACGCCGCCGTCCAGGAGGCAAGAGAGCGAGTGCGAGCCGCCATACGAAACTCAGGCTGCACCTTCCCCATGAAACGCATTGTGGTTAATCTTGCCCCGGCCGACCTTAAGAAAGCCGGCCCGGCTTATGATTTGCCCATTGCCGTTGGCATCCTTCTCAGCTCAGAGCAGATATATGCCGACGCTTCTCAAACTATTTTCCTTGGTGAGCTGTCCCTTGATGGCAGCTTACGCCATACCAACGGTGTCTTGCCTATGGTTGCCCTGGCTTACAAAGAAGGGTTTTTCACCATCATTGCCCCTGATGCCGATGCTAAAGAGGCGTCTTTAATAGAAGGCGCTAAAATCATCCCTATAACCTCGTTACCTCAGCTGGTCAGTTATTTTCGTGGAGAAATACCCGCCCCGGAGTATAAGCCTGATGAAGCTGAGGACTATGCCCCACCTGCCCCTACAACCGCTGACCTGGCTTATATTAAAGGGCAAGAGCATGTCAAGCGAGCCCTGGAGGTAGCAGCGGCTGGAGGACACAACATAATAATGTGTGGACCACCTGGAAGTGGTAAGACACTACTGTCCCGTTCGCTTGCTTCCATACTGCCGCCAATGACTACCGATGAAGCCCTGGAGGTTACCAAGATTTATAGTGTCAGCGGTCTTCTGCCGTCAGATACCCCTTTGATTAGGGAACGACCCTTCCGTGCCCCTCACTACACTATTTCAAATGCTGGCTTGGTAGGTGGTGGACACTGGCCGAGACCGGGTGAAATAAGCCTCAGTCATCACGGGGTCCTCTTCCTTGATGAGCTTCCTGAATTTGGACATGCCGTGCTTGAGGTATTGCGCCAACCGCTGGAAGATAAGAGGGTCACCATCAGCCGGGCTCAAGGCAGTGTAACCTTTCCAGCAAACTTTATGCTGGTCGGAGCTATGAACCCCTGCCCTTGTGGCTACTATGGCGACCCTTTTAGACCGTGCACCTGTCCTCCCAGCCTTGTTTCCCGCTATCGGCGGCGTATCAGCGGACCATTCATTGACCGGGTGGATATATTTGTAGAAGTACCCCATATTGACTATGAGAAGTTGACTGACGATAGATTAGGCGAAAAATCGGATAAAGCACAAGCCAGAGTTAAAGCTGCCCGCTCCATACAGCGAAAGCGCTTCCAGGGAACAAGGCTAACCTGCAATACTGAAATGACGCCAAGCGAGGTGAGAGAGTTTTGTCAGCTAGAAGAATCAGGCCATAGCCTGTTGAAGGCAGCTATGAAGCAACTTTACCTTTCTGCCCGCGCCTTCCACCGTATACTCAAACTAGCTCGTACCATCGCTGACCTGGAAAATACCGACATAATTAAAGCTCACCAGTTAGCTGAAGCCATCCAGTATAGACCAAGACAGCTAGTGTAGACCGGCCGAAGGGCAAGAGGGAAAGGGGGGAGGTGGGAATGAATGACGAAAAATTTAAAAGTAGACAAACGGATGACAATTTGGTATCACAAGCGCGTATGAACAAAAAGGAGGTAGGGCTTACCTTTTTGGGCCCTGCCAGGCAAATTCGGAGGGAAAATGATGCCTTCTAAGCTGAACAAGACGTACATAACGTACATAAGTTCCATTCTTATTGTTACTCTGCTTGGTGTACTGGCTTGGGCGGCTACTGGATGTGAAAATTTTGAGCAGTGGACTCCTCCGCAGCCTCCAGAGGAGAAGACAGAAGTGGAAGTGCCCCCCATAACTGTTGAAACCGAGGACAGAGCAATCTTAGCAGTTTATGAGCATCTTCTCAGTCAGGCTGAAAGCTATAAGGCAAAGGCGTATCTGGCTAACTTCTATGCCACCTGTGATAAATGGAGTGCTGAGTCAGAGCTTTTTAAAGATGGAACCAGCATGTGGCATGTCGTTGTTGATATGACAGACGTAGAGGCGTGGAAAGAGAGACCTTACTGGCAGCAGGCTAGTTGGTTCATACTTCAAGATGGCAAAGTGATACCATCCAATCGCTTTCAAGCCAATGCTCTTAGAATTGAGGCTGACTTACAGGAGCTAAGCCTCCCGCCGCAGTCGTAGTCAACCAAGCGGATATGGAGAAGGGGACTCTGAAGGGGTAAAGGGGCTATCCAGCCTCTATTCACGCTTGTAGCTTGGGCTTATCTTCATTTAAATAAAACCATAGTTAAAATTATCATTAACTTTGGGCTGGAGAGCATGAGACACAATCGATAGAAAAATGGGATTGGCTACTTTGTCATAGCTTTTATAAAATTGTCCAGAGTTATCGCCGGCAGTGTCATGGTTTGAAGAGTACCCCTGGCACCTAATTCTATGGCTACTTTGGTTACGGCTTCATTACTCGGAGCTTCGAGGATATTGAGGAAGTCATACGGACCCAGCAGGGCATACTGAGTCAGTATTTTGACTCCCATAGCCTCTACCTCTTTATTGACCTCCTTAATCCTCTCTGGTTTATCTTTAACAGTCTTCCTTCCCTCATCGGTGAGAGTTGTCAGCATAACATATACAGGCATCGCTACCTCCTCGTGGCAGATTTTTTACGAAGTTGCTGTGTCTCATACTACTCCCCCAGCCTTATTTGGAAATCATTCATGGCTATTATCCGAAGTCCTCCACCTCCTTTCTTTCAGTCTGCCTGAGCTAATTATTACAAGTCAGCTATCCGTCTCAATGCTTCTATTATGGAGGTGGCTAATCTTTTTATTTATGGGCTAATATTAGTTCTGAGTTTAGGAATTGTCAATACGCAAAAAATAGAAACGACCCCCTTTGCGTGCGGAATGGGGTTACAAAATTAGAAGTGAAAGCTAGTCTAGTGAAGATAAGGAATGCCTTCAGTGTTTTTGTTTAAGAGCTAGGAACCTTGCTCTTGTTATTGTTGCTCTGGACTCTATTTGACAACTACAGCTAAGACAAATGTCCATTCCCCCTTCTCACCGCCTTCCCAGGGTCGGCTGTATTCCATGGATATGGTGCTCTTGCCTTCCTTGAGTGCCTTGAAAGTCCATATTTCTTGACCGGGAGTCCCAGGGGGAGGTGGAGGCTCAGGTCCGGGCATCACCAATTGGTGGCCTGTCTGCTGTAATACAGTTTGGTCACTAATTTGTGCCGACTCCGACCACAGGAAACCCGTTGTCGGGTTTGAACATAAAGTTACTGTCAATGAACCGCCAGCAGCAACTACAGCTTCCTTGCTAATGTGCTGGAGCTTCATAAAGTCATCACAGGAAACCTCTACTGATGCTTGTTTTGTAGTGGGGGAGCAAGCAAAGAGGCCGAGCGAGATGGCAACCACAGCACACATTAGGATTAGCTTTGATTTCATGTCTTATTCTCCCTTATTTTAACTTGTTAATGTAAATAACGAGGAAACTTGATTTTGGTTAGTACCAGTTGCAAAATTGGCACAACTCAGTAATTGTCACTTTAAGCAACTGAGCCATCTTTGTCAATACCAGAAAATAGAGATGGACCTTTGTGCATGTGGCTACTATTGTGTCTTTTTAGATACGGTGGATTGAAGAGAGGCAATCTCTTTAAAAACAAGAGGGGTAACATTGATACCAAATAATCTCATCCCCAGAACCAGAGGCCGCCACCTAAAGCCAGCATAAGTAAGCCAATAGTAATGGCTATCCACCCCCCAACCTTTAATGCCCCGGGCTCAAGACGCTGTGGCCAATGCTCCAGATACTCCCTGAGGTCAGTGCGACTAGACAGAGAATCATAATAGCTCTTCTCTTCTATCTTGCCCCAGATAATTGCCGCCAGACCAAGAAGGACAAACAGACCACCTATGCCCATTAATATCCAAAAATCATTATAGGGCATATTCAAACCCCCTATATCAGTGCCAATTAGTGATAACTATAGGGGTTTTTAACGCCGTTTTCAACTAGTTTATGAGGAGATTATTTATCAGTCCTATCCCCAACAGGTATCAGGCAATCTCAACAACAGCCCCGGCAGCTTCCAGCTTCTCTTTCATAGCGGCTGCCTCATCCTTAGTAACCCCCTCCTTCACCGCCTTGGGAGCACTCTCCACCAAATCCTTAGACTCTTTCAGCCCCAGAGTAGTTAACTCCCGCACCGTCTTAATAACACTAATCTTGTTAGCACCTATCTCTTTAAGAATCACGCTAAACTCTGTTTTCTCTTCGGCAGCCGCAGGGGCAGCTTCAGTCGGTGCCGCAGTGGCAGCAACCACCGGAGCAGCAGCACTAACCCCAAACTCGGTCTCTAAAGCTTTTACCAGCTCTGACAGTTCAAGCACTGTCATACTTTTTATGGTAGCCATTATCTCATCAATGGCAGTCGCCTTCTTCTTCTCTTTCTTCACTTCCGCCTCAGTAGTCTGAGATTTGCTGGTGGCGGCCTTAGCCGCTTTAGGCTTTTTTACCGCCTGTTTTGCTGACGGCTGCTGTTCAGCCTCCGCTTTTGCCTCCTCTGCCTTGTCACCAGTGTCCGGCATCTTTTTCTCTTCATTCTCTGCCATTTTATTCTCCCTCCAATTGTTGAATTCTAGCTTGTAACGCCATCATGAACCCCCTCATCGGGGTAGTCAGATAATTAAGTAGAGTGTAGATGGGAGCTTGCATTCCACCTACAATCTTGGCTAGCAATACCTCTTGAGCAGGCAACTTAGAAAGAACTATCACGTCTTCTGAAGTAAGCAGTCTCTGCTTCAAAAAGCCTCCCCTGATACTTAGGCTTACTTTTGAGGTATTAATGTAGTCAGCCAAAATTTTGGCTGGCTCAGTTATATCAGCGTAGCCAAAAGCAATAGCTATTGGACCTTCAAAGAAACTGAGCAAATCATCCTTACCTGCTCTTTCCGCAGCAAATCGCGCCAGAGTATTCTTTACCACTTTATAATCGATACCTGATTCCCTCAATCTACGGCGCAAAGCGGTCATCTCAGCGGTTGACAGTCCCCGATAGTCAGTTAAAATACCAATATTACATTTAGTAAAAGTTTCCTGTAGATTCTCAATAATCTGCGTTTTCTTTTCTCGAGACATCTCTGCTCACTCCTAATCGCTGCCGGATTTTCCAACCCCCCCATCACCAAACCTCCGTTTAAAAAGTAAGTCCTTGTGCCTGCACAAGGACTTCGCCAAATCTTACTGATCCGGAGCCCTTTTTCTCCTCGGCAGGCAAATTCGATTTGAGCCTCAATAGGCACCCGCTGTCTCAGGCTGACGGAACTCGCCAGAAAAATTATCAAACTTTGAGCCAAGCCTCTCGTAAATAATGTCAGCTAGAACTTAAAGAGAGGGTTGTTTTGAGATCAAGATTTATACCCGGACCCATAGTAGTAGCCAATGAGGCAGTCTTAACATACTGACCCTTGACACCGCCGGGTTTAGCCTTTTCTACCGCCTCAATCACCGCCGTCAGGTTATCCATTAACTTATCATCTTCAAAACTAACCTTGCCCAAAGGCACATGAATGATAGCCGTCCTGTCCAGCTTAAACTCCACCCGACCTTTACGGGCCTCATCTATTACCCTGGGCAAATTATCCTCCGCTACCACTGTTCCGGCTTTAGGATTAGGCATCAATCCCCTCCGCCCTAAAATTTTTCCCAGCTTACCTACCTTGCCCATCATGTCAGGGGTAGCAATAGCCACATCAAAATCCAACCACCCATCCTCAATCTTTTTAATTAACTCCTCACCACCAACAGAATCTGCCCCGGCTGATTCAGCGATTCTCTCAGCTTCACCCTGGGCAAAAACTAAAACCCGCACCTTCTTTCCCAGTCCATGGGGCAAAAGGGCGACACCACGCACTTGCTGGCTGGCATTTCTGGGGTCAACACCCATCCGCAGGTGAAGTTCAACCGTCTCATCAAATTTAGCATGAGCCGCCTTCTTAGCCAGCTCAATAGCCTCCGCTGGCTCATAAACCTTGGTTCTGTCTAGCAGTTTAACCGCTTCCTGATAATTCTTACCGTGCTTTGTCATGTTGTCTATTTTACCTCAATACCCATGCTTCGGGCTGTACCTTCAACAATTCGCTCCGCTCCCTCAATACTGGTAGCATTCAAGTCCTTAGCCTTAATCCGAGCTATTTCATGGAGCTTATCCCGAGACAGTTCCCCTACTTTTTCACGACCAGAATCGCCAGACCCTTTTTCCAGACCTAACGCTTTCTTCAGCAAGTCAGTGGTTGGCGGTGTTTTGGTAATAAAAGTAAATGACCTATCTTCAAATACAGTTATTTCGACAGGAATAATAGACCCAGCCTGGCCAGCAGTGCGCTCGTTATAATCCTTACAGAAGGCCATAATATTGACGCCGTGCTGTCCCAAAGCCGGGCCTACCGGTGGCGCTGGATTTGCCTGTCCTGCCGGTATCTGCAGTTTAATCACCGTCTTAACCCTTTTCGCCACTTGCGTCTCCTAACCACAAAATCTAAAAGAGTTCAAAGCTTCTCCACCTGTAAGAAGTCAAGCTCAACCGGCGTTTCACGCCCAAAGAGAGTAAGAAGCACCTTAACTTTACCCTTGTCTGGACTGATATCATCTACCACTCCCACCAAATCAATAAAAGGACCATCAGTAACCCGAACGCTCTGTCCTTTGCGAAAACCGATTTTAACCTTCGGTATTTCCGCCGCCATCTGCTTCAAAATCTGGTCAACTTCTTCCTGCTGCAAAGGAACCGGCTTATTTCCACCGCTTACAAAACCGGTAACGCCGGGGGTATTACGCACTATATTCCAGCTCTGGTCAGTCATCTTCATTTCAATAAGGACATAACCAGGCAATATCTTCTTGGTCACATTGCGCCTCTGTCCACTCCTGACCTCAACCTCCTCCTCAGTAGGTATAATTACTTGGGAGATATCACTTCCGGCATCCATAAATTTAATGCGTTGCTCTAAGTTCTTTTTAACTCTTTCTTCATACCCTGAGTAGGTATGAACTACAAACCAACGCTTTTTATTCTCTTCCACCAACGGCCTCACTCACAGGGATTTTTACACAACAATATCCCCTTCGCTAAGTGCTTCAGCTCAATGTAAAAACCAGCCAAGCTTCTACCTGCCCAATAAGAGTTTATCAACGAGGCCGGAAAAACCATAATCAATTGCTCCCAGAACTAGACCCGCAGCAAGGGCAACAATCAGTACCAGAACCGTCAAATAAGTAGCTTCTCGCCTCGTAAGCCAGACTACCTTTTTTAACTCGCTTATAGTGTCGCCGAAGAATCTAAACCTGGAGCGACTTTGCTTGGCAGTTACAGTATGGGGTCTCATAATCGAAAGCTCACATGCTTTTCAGGGCGCAGCACTATTTTACCTCTTTGTGGGGTGTATGTTGGCGACAACGGGGACAATATTTTCTCAGTTCCAGCCGTTGCGGGTCATTCCTTCTGTTCTTAGAAGTAGTATATGTCCTTTCCCGGCATTCGGAACAGGCAAGATGAATAATAAGCCTCGCCTCAGTTTTTCTAGCCATATCTACTCTATGATGCGGGTAAAGGTACCAGCACCTACCGTCCTACCCCCTTCCCGTATAGCAAAACGCAGACCTTTCTCCAAAGCCACCGGATAGATAAGTTTAATCGTCACTTTTACATTATCACCGGGCATAACCATCTCTACCCCTTGTGGCAACTCAATATCGCCGGTAACATCTGTAGTCCTGATATAAAATTGGGGTTTATATCCGCTAAAGAAGGGAGTATGTCTGCCCCCCTCATCCTTACTCAAAACGTACACCTCAGCATCAGCGTGGGTGTGTGGTTTAATAGAGCCAGGGGCAGCTATGACCTGACCACGCTCGACATCATCGCGTTCCATACCCCTGAGCAGAATGCCTACCGCATCCCCAGGATCAGCGTAGTCTAGGATTTTATGAAACATCTCAAGGCTGGTGGCTACCGTCTTCCGCGGCTCATGGTGTAAGCCCACTATCTCTACCTCATCTCCGGGCTTAATTACACCCCGCTCAACTCTTCCTGTGGGCACCGTTCCCCTACCCTTGATGCTAAAAACGTCTTCCACAGGCATCAAGAAGGGCTGGTCTTTAGGTCGCACCGGGGTAGGAATATAACTATCTACAGCGTCCAGCAGCTCCCATACAGCACCGCACCACTGGCATTCCCTTTTACCACAGCCACACTCCAGAACCTTAAGCGCGCTCACTCTCACTATGGGGATCTCACTGCCGGGGAAGCCATATTTGGGGAACAGCTCCTCCCTTAGCTCTAGCTCGGTCACCTCCAATAGCTCCGGGTCGTCCACCAGGTCTACTTTGTTCAGGCAGGCTACTATACTGGGAACCTCCACCTGGCGCGCCAGCAGGAGGTGCTCCTTGGTCTGAGGCATCACCCCATCATCGGCAGCAACCACCAATATGGCACCGTCCATCTGAGCCGCCCCGGTTATCATGTTCTTAATATAGTCAGCATGACCGGGGCAGTCTATATGAGCATAATGCCGCTTCTCAGTCTCATACTCAATATGGGCAATAGCGATAGTGAGTCCTCGCGCCTTCTCCTCGGGCGCATTATCAATACTGTAAAACTCACGGAATTCGGTAGGCCCCACCTTAGACAGCACTAAGGTAATCGCCGAGGTTAATGTTGTCTTGCCATGGTCAACATGACCGATAGTGCCCACATTGCAGTGTGGCTTAGTCCGCTCAAATTTCTTTTTAGCCATCTTATCCCCCTTTTATTCCTAGCCCACAACCAGATTCGAACTGGTGACCCCGTTCTTACCAAGAACGTGCTCTACCAACTGAGCTATGTGGGCAATAGCTGCATTATACAATTTTTATGGTGTTGTGTCTAATTTAAGCTATTTTATGCCCCCGCGTGGTGGAGGGGGCAGGATTCGAACCTGCGTAGCCCTTAGGGCGGCAGATTTACAGTCTGCTCCGATTAACCACTCCGGCACCCCTCCCTATATTAACACCAACTTAAACTCCAAGCCCGAGAGGGGATTCGAACCCACTAACCTACCGATTACAAGTCGGTTGCGCTGCCATTGCGCTACTCGGGCACTGCTTTTAAATATCAACTAACTACCGCCGATTAACGTAAGTATTATAAAAACGAATGAATGTAAAAGTCAAGCTGGGTACCGCATGCTGTACAATAGACGGGACTTTTAGCCTTCCAACTCACCACTATGACTCTTGTCGTCAAAGACAATTGTAGCAACAAGGCGTGCAGATTGCAACTGCTAGCTTGCCTTTTCTGCCTGGAATTATGATAAAAAAGTCACATTACAGTGGCTGGTCAAGGTATTATTACTAAAAGGTAGTAGTGTGACGTTGTATAATGTTGTATAATTGTTAACATAGCTGTAAAGTGCGGCTGGTATGATTTGATTTGGTATTATTATAATAATTAGTATAATAATAAAGTAAGCCGCAAAGTAAAGAAAGGGGTGAAAAGCGATGAACGTGAGGAAATTGGGGAAATCGGTGTTTGCGTTACTATTTATCTTCATTCTGGCCTTTGCCCTGGTAGTCAGCCCGGCAGCGGCGGAACAACCCGAAAGGGTTAAAGTTCTGATAGGCTTTGATAGGCAGCCGGGCCCAGCTGAAGAGGGAATGGTACGCGGGGCAGGTGGCGCCATCAAATATACCTACCACCTGGTTCCGGCTATTGCGGCATCGATTCCTGAGGCGGCCATTCAGGGGCTGTTGAAGAATCCAAACGTGACCAGCGTTGAGCCTGACATCAGTGTTTACGCCATTGATGCCGAGTTGGACAACACCTGGGGTGTGAAGCG
>Ga0114930_10002996_pt1 | contig 14993 bp, 7 predicted proteins | sample AnhtaG_FD_87300 | JGI IMG/M metagenome (GOLD analysis project Ga0114930, IMG submission 87300) | Deep subsurface microbial communities from Anholt, Denmark to uncover new lineages of life (NeLLi) - Anholt_01485 metaG | ecosystem: Environmental > Aquatic > Marine > Oceanic > Sediment | place... | reverse complement strand
CTCGAGGTCGTGCGTGCCAAAGCGCTGCCCCTAGATCCCGATCTCATTGTAGTACAGTACTGCGCGAACGATGGCCTCGTGGGCGAGGCCACCGGTCTATGGCGCCATTTCTTCCGCGGCAGGCTGCGCACCCTCGACTTCCTGAAGCTGCGGTGGATGCGGCTGCGCGAGAAGTACGCCCGCGAGAACCTGGTCTTCCGCAGCTATCGAAAGCTCAACGCCCTTTCCCAAGAGACCGGCATTCCCATGCTCGTCATCGTCCTCCCCATGATCGGGGATGACGCGGGCCTCGCGAAAGCCACCCATGCGTTCGTCCGGGAACTGGGACTGCCCGTGATCGACCTCGCCGGGCCCTTCGAGCAACTCGGGATGGAAACCGTCATGCTCTTCGATGGGCTCCATCTCGATCCCATCGGGCATCGGATCGCTGCGGAGGAGGTCTACCACTATCTGCAACGCGAGTTCGCCGGGGAGAACGTGCCCTGGTGCGGCGGCCAGGACAGGGTCAGCGCCGAGCGTGAGGCCTTCCGGGCCGGACTGGCGCTCCAAGCGGCCGGCGACATCGATGGCGCCGTGACGGCCTACCAACAAGCGGCCGAGCTGGGTCCCACGCACGCCCATCTCGTGTCGTTGGCCCTGGGAAAGGCCACCCTGGCACTCTTGCGACAAGACCGGCCCGACAAGGCGATCGAGGTAGCGCGTCAGGCCGTGGCGCTTGACACCCAAAGCGGCGAAGCCCGCCGGAAACTGGGCGTGTCGCTCGCGGCGGCCGGGGACATCGACGGCGCGTTGCGCGCCTTCGAGGACGCCATCAGGCTGATCGGCAGGCACGTGGCCATCCTTGCCGACCTGGGCGGGGTCATGGCGTTCAAGGAGGACCTCGAGGCGGCCCTCGATATCTGCCGGGAAGCCATTGCCATAGACGTGACCTATGCCGGGCTTTCGGCAGAATGGCTGGCCAAGGCCGGAAACGCATTCCTCGAAGAGGGCCAACCGCACAAGGCCCTTGCCCGTTACCACGCCGCCATTGACCTTCAGCCAGGAAACCCGTGGTTCCGGGCCGGCGTGGGCGCAGCGCTGGCGCAATTGGGGGACTTCTCCCGCGCGGTCGAGGCCTATCGCGAAGCCAACGCCGGGGGGGCAGACTGTATAGCCCTTGCAGCCAACATCCTGGGCGAAGCGGCCGGCCGTTTCCGCGAACAAGGGGATTGGGAGAGAACCAAGGAAGGGTATGACGCTGCGGTCGTTTTTGACCCGGAGAATCCGTGGTTCAGGCTCGAGTACGGCGCTGCCCTCGAACAACTGGGCGATCAGGATGGGGCCCTCGACGCCTACCGGCAAGCCCTCGCCCTGGACCCGAGCTTGTTGGCGCCTTACTACCGGATCGACGGCATACTCGCTCGAGGCAATCACGCGGATGCGCGGGTGGCGCAATGGCGTGAGACCCTGCGCAAGTACCCGACGGCCGCTCCCGCCCACCTTTATCTGGGCAAGGCTTTGATAGCCCAGGGAAGGCGGGAGGAGGCCGTTGCGGCCCTGCTCAAGGCCTGTGAACTCGCGCCTTCTGGGGCGGACGTCCAGGCTGAGGCCGGGCGAGAACTCGTGCCCGTGGGTGCTTGTGCCGAGGCCATCGCGCCCTTGCGGGCCGCGCTGCGGTTGGGCGCCGGAAACGAAGCGGTCATTCGTCCCCGCTCATCGCCGCCCTAATCGACATCAAGGACTATGACGGCGCATGGCGGGAAGTGGCAGCGTGTCGCGAGAAGGGCGTGGCGCTGCCGCCGGACCTTGTCCAGAACCTTGCGACGTGTTCGGGAAGAGACCCATAATGGCGGCAATACACAACGGTGTCTGGGGCCACTGCGTGTATCTTCGATGACACCAGGTTATCAACCCATATGAACAAGGTCATTGGACGGATTCAGCGTTTCTTCTCTGACACTACGCTCTTGTTGCTCTTGATCGCGGCGAGTGCCGGCGTGGCTGCGCATTGTCTTTTCTTCACGTGTGAACCGGACTGGCTCCGGCGTGAATATGCCGGATATCTCGCCCCATTCTCCGCACCGCTGATGGTCGCGTGCGGCAAAGGTCTTGTGGAACCGGCGTCCCTCGAGGCGGCAGGGCTCAACGAATTCCTCGAACAGAGCAGCATGAGATTCCTCCCGAGTGAATTGCCGCAGGACTTCCCTACCAGACAGGCGCCGAACTGGGTCCAACGGCACCAGTATTTTCTCTATACGGTCGGAATTGCCTGGCGGTTGTTCGGCATCTCGTGGAATGTACTTAAGGTCCTGCTGATCCTTTTCTTCTGTATTACCGTTGCCATCGTCTACGGGCTGTTCCGGCTCGGCCTGAATCGCTTTGTAAGCGCTATTGCCGCGGTGCTGTTCATGCTGTCGCCCGTGGTCTTGTCACAGCTTCCCCCAGTGCGCGATTTCTGCAAGGCGCCCTTTATCCTTGGCGCGATACTCATCATGGGCTACCTCACGAAGACGCCGCTCAAGCTGCGTGCGTTGCTGGCGCTTTCTATGCTGCTCGGTGTGGTCCAGGGCATCGGCTTGGGCTTTCGCCACGATGTGATTATCTGCCTACCCCCGAGCGTGTTGGTGCTCGCGCTGTGCACCTTCGAGAAGCCAGGGGTGTTTCTTGCTCGAAGGTTGACTGCCATTGCGCTGATGTTCGCCTCCTTCCTCGCGGCCGGCTGGCCGGTCCTGTCCTCGTACCAAAGTACAGGGACCCCTTCGACCGACCTCATCATGGGCATGGCAACCGTGTGCGACGACAACATAGGCCTGCGGAGGGCCTCCTACGAGCGCGTGTACACGATGCACGACAGCCATGTCTATGCGATAACGACAAACGCCTATGCCCGTCACGTTGGCGGTCCCATCGAGCCCATTTTCCACGAGTCGGAACCGGCGGGCAGACACTTCCTTCTCGAGGTCGCCAAGACCTTTCCGGCCGATCTCCTGACCCGCGCTTATGCAGCGGTGCTATTCGTTATCGAGGGCAATGGCGCGGCTTCCGTCTTTCCCTTTCCGTTTCGCGGATACCTGGGGCTGTGTCTGGCATGTTGTGCAATGGTCACGCTGTTGCTCTTGAGTGGGCACAGCCTGCGCCTGGCCTGGATTGCCTTTCTCCTCTCCCTGTATTTCTGTGGCTACATTAGTCTCCAGTTCCAATTCCGGCATTGCTTTCATCTTAGCTTCGTGGCGATCTGGAGCGTAGGATTCCTTGTCGACAAGCTGGTGTTCGCAACGCGGGAGGTATCCAAACCTGCCATACGCCACAAGATCAAGCGCATCCTGCTGTCTCCCCGAACCGCATGGACACCGCCCCTGCGGCGCATGCTTCAGTTCGGCATTGGCGCGAGCGCCCTCCTCCTGATCCCGCTGTACGGCGTCCGGGCATATCAATACTATGGAGTCGGGAGACTTGTCGAGGAATACGCGTCGGCGGGTCTGGAAGCGGCGGAAACTGAACAAAGACGTCTGCACGACTGGGTCTTGTTTCGACCGACAAATCGCCTGGCCGCCAGATCGCATGTTTCCACGCGGTCTGACTGGCCGTTTCAAAACGAATACTGGGTCGCAGAGTTCGCGCCAACCGCTGGGAAGCGTCCTTTTTGGCTGCTGTACGAGACAGAAGAAGGCAGCGCTCATGACTTCTCGCACATTCTAAGACGCGACCCAACCGACGCAACCAGCGAAGAAGGAGAAACGAAGTACTTCTTTCCTGTCTACGAGTGTTCCTATACCAGCGGCGTGCCCGGATGGGCGGGATGGACTCGCTTCGCCGGGGTCGCCCTATTGAAGCAACATGCGGCGGACTTCAGGGGATTCTATAGAGTGACGGACTTGGAGCCGTTTCCCCTGTTGCTGAACGTGTGTCTGCCTGCGCGCACCGCTTCGTTCCGGCGTTATCAAACGTTGCAGTTCATCAGGAAGGGCATAGACAGACAGTTTGGGATGAATTGGATACCGGTCTGCGGGGACCCTTTCAATCCGACGATACCGGGCACCGCGGCTCGGCCCGTTACGGTGGCGAAGGCGTCGTCGGCCTGGAAACTGAAGCAGAAGGGCGATCTCGATGGGGCCATCGCGGCGTACCGGGACGGTCTTGCGCTGGATCCCAACAACATCGGGCTGCTTATGGGTTTTGGCAAGGCCCTCGAAGCGAAAGGCGACACCGATGCCGCGCTCCACACCTACCGTCAAGCCATTGCTGCCGCGCCGGATTTCCGCGGGGGCTATGCCTGCCTGCGGTCGGTGTTTGCCGGACGGAACGAGCTTGACGGGTTTGCGGCCGAATGTCGCAACATCACTCGCGAACACCCTGATATGCACACCCCTTACTTCTGGTTGGGAAAAACCCTGGAAGCAACCGGCGATTCGGACGGCGCCGTGAAGGCCTATGGCGAGGCCATAGCCCTGGGCGCTTGGGACTCGGATACCTTCAAGGGCTTGGGCCATGCCCTGGCAAAGGAAGGCGACTTCGAGGCCGCTTGTGATGCGTACCGCAAAGTCATCGAGGCGATTCCCGACTTCTCCGCAAGCGCTGCAGGCGCACTATTGGATTGCGCCTCTGATTTCCTAGAAAACGGACGTCTGGACAAGGCCATCGAGGGATACCGCGCCGCGGCCTCACTAGACCGGTCCTTTGCCGGACGCGCGTGCAGTCCGCTGGCCGAGGCGGCCGGCGACTTCACCGCAAAGGGCCTTTGGGGCGAAGCGGTCGCGGCCTACCAGGGCGGGGCCACAATCAAGCCGTCCTTTGGCGAAAAGGGCTCCCGCTTGTTGGCCGAGGCCGCGTTCAAGTCCGGCGCGAAGGGCCTTTGGGCCGAGGCGATCGATGGCTACCGGGCTGCGCTAACACTCGATTCCCACAATTCCCGGCTCCAGCTCGAACTGGGCGATGCCTTTGCCCACCAGGGAGACCGTGATTACGCCCTCGATGCGTATTGCAGGGCCGTTTCTCTGGAACAGGATCGTTTGGGCAAGGGATCCGAAGTATCCCGCGCTGCGGCGACGCCAGACCCGGCCTTTGTGGAACGGGCGTCGAGTCTGCTCGCCGAAGTCGCCTCCAAATTCGCCCGAGAGGGCCTTTGGGATAGGGCTGTCGAGGGATACCGCGTTGCGCTTTCGCTTGAGCCCGACAAGCCGTGGCTCCTGTTCGCTATGGGCAACGCCCTCACCCACCAGGGAGACTTCGACACTGCGCTCGAGGCCTACCGCGAAGCCCTTCGCCTGGACGAGGCGCGCTCGGGCAAACCCGCCGAGGGGGGGCATGACGGGCCCACAATAGATCCGGGCTCTGCCGAAAGGGCGTCGAATTTGTTCGCCATGACCGCCTTTGAACTCGGCGGAAAGGGTCTTTGGGGCCGCGCTGTCAAGGGATACCGCGCGGCGATCTCACTCGGACCAGACAATCCTTGGTTTCGGATCGATCTGGGCAATGCCCTTGTTCATGAGGGTGACCTGGATGGGGCGCTCGAAACGTACCGCAACGCCATTGCCCTTGATCGCCACTCGGTGGTCGCCTATGGCAAAGTGGACGGCGTGTTCCTGAAGCGAAATGACATTGAGGGGCGGATTACGGAGTGGCGCAACGCAGTCCGGAGACATCCTGAAGCCGCCCCCGCGCATTTGTACCTTGGTATTGCCCTCGAGGCCAAGGGGAACCACGAACAGGCTATCGCCGAATTCAGCAGAGCCAATGAACTTGCGCCCTCTGATGCGGAGGTACAGACGGGGGTCGGCCTTGGGCTTGTGCGGCTGGGCGAATACCAAGATGCTGTTGCGCCGCTACGCAAGTCGTTGCGTCTGACTGCTGGCGAGTGCGGGCACATCCGGGTCGCGCTCATCACGGCGCTGTGCCAAACGGGGGACTACGACAGCGCCCGGCAGGAAGCATGCCGTTGCCGTGAAATGGGAATACCTCTGCCCCAGGAACTCATCGAACAACTTGCTGGCGCTCCCGTTGAAACACCGCAAGTGGATCAAGGCACGGCCACGGACTCCGGAAATGGCGCAGATCACGACAGGCAATGGTCTGTCGATTTGGGTGACCATTCACAGCGCCAAGGGTCAACGAGATGATGGCTGCCGGGGCTGAGCACGAGTACGATGGCGATCCCTGTCTTGCTCCGTTTTGCTCCGAATCCTACTGCACCGTCCCCGGCCGGTAGCGCCCCTCACGCCCGTCGCGGTGGCGCAGATGTGCCCGCGGGTGTTGGGGCGGAATCAAGCCACGCGGCCAGGATGCGGATTCCATTTCCGGCTGGGGTGGCGCACAGGGCCTGGGCTCGTGTGGCGAGCGCGTGGGCGCGCGGGCCGTCGTTCGCTTCAAGGGCGCGCCGCGCGGCCTGGCGATACCGGTACGCGCGAACGGCCAGCACCATCAGGGGCCGCAAGTCGGCGCCGCAACGGGTGCATTGTGTGGTGGCGCGAAACCTGGCGTGGCAAACAGGACAGCAGTATTGCGGCATGGGTGTGCTCACTTGCCCTCGACGAAGAAGAGCAGTTCCTTGAGGTGGGCGACGGCGTCGCTGAGGGCCACGGCGTCGCTGAGGGCCACGGCGTCTTCCGACCCGATGGCGTCGTGGATGTTCTCGTGCAGTCCGATGGCCTCCTCTTTGTCTTCGTCGTGCATTGACTCGAGGAGTCCGCTCGAGCGTTCGACCAGTTGCCGGGCTTCTTGGATGGCCGCTGCCAGTTCAGGCGCTTGCCCCTTTTCCTCCTGAGGGGTCGACGTTGGCTCGGCCTCCTGGATATCCTGGGTCATTTCCGTATCGAAGTCTTCCTCGTCCCCGTGCCACCGGCCGGCAAAAAGGGCGTCCAAGCGTTGGCGGGCCGCGGCGACCTCCTCTTCGCTCTTAGGCTGAAGGGCGTTGTCGATGCTGATGTGTTTGGACTTGCCGGTCCGTTTTTCGATGGCGGTGACGTGGAGGATGCCGTCCAGATCAAGGTTCATCCGGCATAGGACAGCGTTGGGCTCCTCGGTGGGCGTGAGTTCATGGACCATGAAATCGCCCACGGGGACGTTCTTGAGTGCGTCCGGGTCATCGCCCTGATAGACGTCGATGGCGACCGTGGTTTGGAAGGGCACGCTGGTCGTATAGGCCTCGGTCCTCGTGATGGGCAGCGGCGTGTTGCGGCGGATGATGGGCCTATAGCAGTGCGGGTAGGGGAAACCGCCGCGCTCGCCCAGGTACGAGATGCCGAACGAGTAGGGTGACACGTCGACCAGGACGCGTTCGACGTCGTGTCCCGCCAGGCGTGACGCCAGCACGGCTGCGCCCAGCGCGACGCAGAGGTCGGGGTCGACGTTTTGCTTGGCGGGCAGCCCGGCCCGCTCTTCGATGATGTCTATGACCAGCGGCGTACGCGTTGCCCCGCCGACCAGCAAGACACCGTCGAGATCGCGCGCCCGTTTCCCGGCGTCCTCGAGGGCTTTCGAGACGCTGTCCAGGGTGGATTCGACCAGCGAGCGGATGAGGTCTTCGTACTCGGTTCGAGCGATCTCGAATGTCAGGTGCAGCGGGCTGCCGTCCACCGTGACCAGGGCCTCTTCGCGAACCGTGGTGTAGGGCTCGAAGCTGAGCCGTTTCTTGGCCTCCTCGGCGGCGTGCCAGAGGCGCGCGCAGGCCGCCGGATGCCCGCTGCGGAGGTCGACGTCGTGCTCGTCCTGAAATGCATCGGCCAGCAACGCAAACAGCAGCTCGTCGAAGTCGTCGCCGCCGAGGTGGTTGTTGCCGTGGCTGGCCAGCACTTCGGTGACTTCGCCTTCGATGGTAACGATGGACACGTCAAAGGTGCCCCCGCCCAAGTCGTAGACCATGAGCGTCTGCCGTTCACCTTCCGTGAAACCGTAGGCGAGACTGGCGGCCGTGGGTTCGTTGAGAATCCGCACCACCTCGAGGCCGGCCAGCGCGCCCGCTTCCCGCGTTGCCTGGCGCTGCGCGTCCGAGAAATAGGCGGGCACGGTAATGACGGCCTTCTCGATAGGGCGCCCGAGTTCACGGCGGGCCCGGTCGCTCAACTCGCGCAGGATAATCGCCGAGATCTCCTGCGGCGAGAAGCTCTTGTCGCCGAGCTTCATCGCAACGTCGGCGCCCATCTTGCGCTTGATGCTGCGCACGGTCAGCTCAGGATAGAGCAAGCCCTGATTGCGCGCTGGTTCCCCTACGAGTAGTTCCCCCTCGGGCGACAGGCCCACGCACGAAGGCAATATCCGCCCACTGCCCGTTCCCAGCACGCGCACCTTGCCCTCCGAAAAGGCAGCCACCTCTGAATTCGTGGTCCCGAGGTCGATGCCGACGACGTTCTGGTCAACTGACACGGTTTGGCTCCTCTGTTACGCTTGTGCTGCCGCGGTCACGTGTTTGGGGCTGTGCGCCGTGGCAGCGCTACCTTCACCTGCGCCGGCCGGAACACGTCCCCGTTCCATTCGTAGCCGGCGCGATATACCTCAAGGACCGTCCCCTTCGGCGCGGCGTCAGTCTCCTCAATGTCAACGGCCTTCATGCGTGCCGGGTCGAAGCGCCGGCCCACACAGGGGATCAGGCGGACGCCAAAGCTGCCCAGTGTGTCGTTGATCCGTTCGAGACAGAGCAGGTAGCCCTGTTCCTGGGCCCGGGCGGCCTTGCGCAGATCCTCGATGTGTTTGGTTTTGCCCAGCGCGCGCATGACCCAGGTTGGACGAAACCGCGCCTCAACGGTCGCCGCGTGTGCACGGGCCGATTGAACGCCGCGCACCGTGCGCTCGCGCAGGTCAAGCAGAATGGCCAGCATTTCTCCGCGCGTTTCGCGTTGCGCTTCGAGCCGCACTTCCTGGTTTCTCGCCAGGCGTTGCGCGTGGGCGTGGTCGGCGATACGACGCGCCTCCTCGAGCGCGGCGCCATGCGCGCCGATAACGGCATCCAACCTCGCACCCACGTCGCGCAAAGGTTCCAGTGAGACTCCGAGGTCCTTGAAGGCGCGGCCTTCGAGCTTCACTTCCTGGGTGAGCGCCGTCATCGCGGACCACAGCGCAAGAGCGTCGTACGGCGCGCCGGAATCATGATCGCTGACTTCCGTTTCGACGTCGCCCCCAATCTCGTCGAGCAACTCCGCCGCAACGCCCTCCGGCGGGGCCTCATTGGCCAGGGCCACGTCCAGCCAGGCCTCGAAGCGCCGCACCAGTTCCGCGCGGGTGGTGGTCTCGCTTTGGGCCGGGACGTCCGTCGGCGGGGATTCTTGCGGCCAGGGCGCCGGGTTGTCCACGGGGTATTCGTTCAAGACGCCTTCTCCTTCAGCGCGTCCAGCCACAAGCGTGGCCCCACGAAGCGCCGTTCGCCTTCGGCCGGACCCAGTACGGACACCAGCGGCGCCAGTGGATCGACCGCGTGCAGCATGCGCCGCGCGCGCACCTTCGGGTCGCGCAGGAACTCATAGGCATCGCGTACCCGCTCGAACTCAGACGGCGCCCGGTCCGGGGGGAACTCCTTGACCTTGCGCAAGTATGCGGCGCGGATCTCGCTCTCGTTGGCGTTCTCGGGCAGGTCGAGCACGGCATATGGGTCGTGATCGGAGGCCGGCATGCTCGGATACGCGCTCATCCTCTTCTCCTCTTCTTGCGCTTGCGGCGGCGCTTGGTGCTTGTGCCAGGCGAGCCGCCGTGTGCACCCTCGTGGCCCAGCGAGTCCAGGATGCCCTCGAAGTCCGGTTCGTCGCCGTAGTAGGCCGCAAATCGTGTCATGGCTTCGGCAAGACGCTCCCCGGTTTCGGGGGACTTTTCGAAGATCTCGTCAAGGTCCGGCACACCGTGATGCTTCGGAAAACGGGCCATTACCTCGAACAAGGCCGCCAAAAGCCCCTCGAACGGGTCGTCACCGAAAAGGTCCATCTGGCCGTCATCGTAGTCGTCCTCGAATTCCTCTTCTTGATCGCCGAAAACCTCATCGAGGAAATCCTCGAAGTCATGCGGCGGCGGCACGGGACCCATCGAACCCAGGATTCCGCCAAGACCCCACTGTGCTCCGAATGCCTCATGGTAGGCGCGAATGCCGCCTTCTCTCGAGTTGCCATCGCGCATCTTCTTCTCGAGCCGAACCACCCGGGCGACGTCCTCCTCCGGTATGTCCAGGCCGGCCGCCATGTCGAGCATTTGCCACGGCATGACATAGCCTGCGTCCCTCGAGCCACCGCGCAGCAAGTCGACCGCCTCTTCCACGAGATCCATGTCGCGGGCCTGACGGGCCAAGTGTGCGGCGGCCGCGGCGCACGGTCTCCAGCGGTCGCCCGGGAAATGAGGCAGGACCCGTGCCCGCAACAGGAGGAACCGGGCCTCGGTGGGGGGTCCCTGCGCGATTCCTGCGCCGGCCGCGACGTAGGTCAACGTGAGGTCGCTGGCGCGCAGGGCGCCCTCGGCCACCGCGCGGAACTGGGCCGCGTTGCCCTTGGGGTTGCGTCTGGATAACGCCGTGAGGACCTTGCTCTGCCAGGTCTCAGGGACGGCGACCGCAACCCCCATCTCGCCGCCCAGTGCAAAGGCGCGCGCCACGGCCTCGATGAGGGCCACCTCATCCTTCAGGGCGCCTTTCCTGGGCGGCTTGGGCAGGTCTTTCCGTTTCGCCTCGAAGTACTCGCCCAGCCCGGCCAGAAGCATGTAGGCGGCCAGGTCGCTGCCCAGCAGGCCGCTGGCGGCCCCGGCGAATTGCCCTGCGCCCGCGCCATCCCCTTCAAGCGCAGCGGCCGCCCACCGCAGGCCCGCCACGTATGCGGGCCGGTCGCCGTCCTCCGCGTTGTCAAGTGCCGTGATGTCGGCAATGTCTTTCCTCAGCAGCTGCGGTTTTCGGTTCTTGATGTGTCGTCCGGCACACGCCGCCAGCAGCCGCAAGCGGGCGCCGCGCACTCGCGGGTCCAGCCCGTCCAGACGCTCGGCCGCTTCGAGATAGCCCAGCGCCTTCTTTAGCGCGTTGCGCCGCTCGGCCGACTCGACCAGGCGCAGCAGCGGCTCTGGGTCTTCGGGCGCGGCCTTATGCCATACTTGGGCAACGGCGTCGATCTCCTTCCCGCCGCCCTTCTGCTCGGCCCACGCCAGCCAGTCTCGAAAGGACTGTGGTGACGGATCAATGGCGCAGGCCCGCCTGTAGATCTCATCGACATCAGCAAGGTAGTCACTCCGCCCCCGCTTGCCTGGGCCCACGGCCGCACCGATCTCCGCGGGTTGATCCACGTAGTAATGGTCCAGCGTCTGGAAGTGCCGCCCGAATCCATCGCCCTCGAACTCGGACACGCCAGCGTCATATTCCCTCCGCTGCAGCGCCGCCATGTGCATAAGCACAACGGACTCCTCCACACTGTCCGAAGGAAACCACCCCTCATGCAGGGCATGCAGCCGGAACTCCTCCCAATACGCGCAAGCGTCCCACACGTCGTCCGTGCGTTCCACGGCACACGCCATCAGCCGCCAGAAGTAGGCGTTCTTCAAGGACGGCCCGCCTAGCGACTGCCGCACCAGATCGGTCGGCGCGCCGTGGATGTGCAACCGTACAGTCACGTGCTGCCTCAAGCGCTCGAGCAAGTCCGGACGTGTCCGCCGGCATACGGAAACCGCTTGCCTGGTTCGCCTCAAGACCTGGAAGCCGCTCTCGTTCTCGAGGGCCTCATCCAGCTTGGCCAAGGAATCACCGAGGTCCTTGCGATGCCCCTGTACCTGCTCGGCCAAGGCCCGGGCGGCCCTCGGAAACGTCTCGATTGGTGCGTTCGCAACGAGGGCGCGCAGCACCGGCGCCAGCCGCCCGGGGACCGACCCACTGTCCGTGGCATCGACGCATTTCAGGCAGGCGCCGTCATCTCGGCGATAGAGGTAGGCAATGGCCCTCACCAGCATCTTCCAAGGGGCCAGCGGACTGCGCCTCGACACTTCCTCCAAGGCCAGCGTCTTCTCGTCCACAGCGCCCGAGCAGGCGGCCTCAAAGGCCTCGGCAAGCGCGGCCGCACCCACCCGCAAGGCGTGGTCCCCCGGCAGCGCGCCGCAGTCCGCCAGGGTCCGGAGGTCCGTGACTTCCCCACGGACCACCGCCTCGATCTTCGCCCTTTCCGCACGCCCGAGGTCCGGATCGGCCAGCGGGGCTACAACGGTGTCGAGCGAGCCGGAGCGTGCCCCGTGCCGCATGCGCAGTTCCGTGAGCCGCGTTCGGCCGCAGGGATGACGCTGCGACACCAAATCGATCAGGGCCAGCGCCTCGGCGGGCATGTTCTTCTCGAACATGCCCTGGATTCGAGCCACATAGGCCTCGACCAGGAGCGCTTCGGACCCCTGAGACCCCTGCTGCTTGTGATGCTGTTTCGCCGCGTCCACCGCGGCACGGTGCTTGCCCCGCGCTATCAGCGCCGCCACCCGCTCCTGCACTTGCGCGTGTGGCGCACCAGCCCCCGGACAAGGCCCGGACTCACCGCGATCCCCCTGACGGCCCAAGGCACGATTCGCCTGCGCCCCGGTCTTTCGCGCGGAGGCCTTGCCTTTTCTGCGCTTTTTTCCGCGGGACACACCCAGACCCTTCTGCCGCACCGTGCAAATGGCGGTACTTCATGCTTCGAGCAAGGCGCAATTATGCACGACACAGGGCGCCGTTCCAAGTGCCAATGCGGAGGCTCTGAGTGGGCGGGTTGGCCGCGCCCTTCGTGTCATTGCGAGCGAAGCGAAGCAATCTCCTTGGCCATCGTGCAGGGGACGCCACTGGCGTTGATCCAGGGGATTGCTTCGCTTCGCTCGCAATGACACACAGAGGCACAGCCTCTGTGCATGAGTGCCTCTTGCGCGGTGGCAAGCCGTTTCGGGACCGGCCTGTAAGCAACTGCGGCACGACGCCTGTGAGAAAGGGCGGCCAGTCAGTCGTGCTGGTACAGGTTGTCGCCGCGTCGAAGTAGGACGCCCTACAGCATGTAGATGAACGGCGACACGACGCCGGCGTTGCCCGCAAAGAAGATCAGGGCGCCCAGCAACAGCAGCGCCAGAATGATGGGCGTCAGCCACCACTTCTTTCGGACCCGAAGAAAGAGCCAGATTTCCTTGACCGTTTCCATTCGAAGCATCTTCTCCAGCCGCAGGCCCATCGACCTGCCAGGTCATAGTGCCGCACTTTCACCCAAAGAATAGCCTACGGGGGCGCCACAATACAACCAGCGGCGCCTGTCTGCGCCTGAAAGCAGGGCGAGAGTCTCAGAAGGCGAGCGTATACTGGACCGTGATCGAATCTTCCCGGTAGCGGATCTTCGTGCCCCGGCCCAAGAAGGAGAAGAGGTCGCCTGCCCCCGTATCGGTTTTCTCCTCGGGCAGGACGTGCGCGAAGCTCGCGTGCACCGTCGCGCGCTCGCCCAGGCGATACGAGAAGCCCGCGGCCAAATGCAGCTCCGAGACGGCCGGACTGAGGACGTTGCCGAAGACAACCCCATCGTCGACCGAGGATTCGCCCCAGGAGAAACCGGTGCGCAACGTCCACCGGTCGCTGGCCTTCCAGGTCAGGCCGGCCTTGATGATGTCCTGGTCGTCCAGCCCGAGGCCGCCGCGAATGGTCGTGTGCCCGAGGATTCCGATGTCGGACCAGTTGATCCGCTTGTAGTCCAGGACGAACTCGAGGTCCGGGCGGGGCCGGTAGGCGATTCCGGCGCGCCACTTCTCGGGCAGGTCGAAGCTCCACAGCAGCAGGTCGCTGTACTTGTCGTAGTGGCCGATATGGGTGCGCGAGGTGTAGGTCGCGCCCAGGCTCCACTTGTCCCAGCGTTTGTAGATCGCCAGCTTGTACCCGAGCCCGACGGCGTAGTCGTACTCGTTCTCGCCCTCGGTCGGGCGCAGGCGCAACGTCAGCGAATCCGTGCGAAACCGGGTGAGGGCGGGCACGAGCGCCGCCCCCAAGGCCCAGCCGTTCTCAAAACGATAGCCGTAGGCGATGGGCACTTTGGCGACTTCGTGCTTGATCCGCCGGTCGGCGTTGTGCAGCAGGGCCAGGGTCGTGCGCGGGCGCGGGTAGTCGAACCGGTCGCCCTGAATGCCGTACGCGCCCACGCCGAGTACGCCCTTCTTCAACGGCCACACGATACCGCCCGAGGGCACGAGGAAGGCCGCGCCGTCGCGGAGTTCTCCTGCGAACGGGTTCGAGGCGATGGGGCTGCCTTTGGGTTCGGCTGAGCCCTCGATGATGAGCAGCTCGAGGCTGAGGTCCACGCGGCGTTCCAAATCTACCAAGGCCGCGGGATTGAGCAGCGCCCACGAGGCGTCCTGCGGGCTGGCTACCCCCGCCCCGCCCGTGCCCTTCTGGACGGCCCCCAGGCCGAACAGCTCCGTCGTGTCCGCCCCGAACGCGCTTCCGAGAGCGGCGAAGGACGCCACGAGGGCCAAGACTACGCCGATGGGCCTTTTCATTGGCCGTGTCACTCATCCGCTCCCAACGGGGTGTCCAAGCCAATCCCCAACAGTCCCACCCGGGGCTGCGGGCAACGGTCTACTCGGGCAGGACCTCGATCTTCCCCAACTTGTAGCGTCGTCGGCCGTCCTCCTCGGGGAGCGGCAGCGCTATCTTGGGCGTGGCGTCCTGGAGGCCGACCGAGACGAACACGTCGAAGGTCCCCGCCGGCATGTTGGGCGCGAACCCGTGGGCCGATTCGACGCCCCGGGTGGGGGCCTCGCCCGGCGGACCGACCTTGAGGTCTCGGACGTTGAACCCCGCGTCCACAAACACTGCCACGATGCCGCCTTGAGCGTCTTTCAGCGTAAAGGCGACGCAACCGCTGGGGTAACACGGGGCCACGCCCGCGTTGGCCCAGGTCGACGAGAAGGATACGCGCTCGCCGAGCCGGGCTTTGGCGGGCCACGAGGCTTCGCGCAACTGGAGCCGATAGCCGAGACGCTTGTTTACCTGGTCGATAAGCGCGCGCTCCTTCTCGAGAAACTCGCGCGGGAACCAATGGATGCACATATAACTGGCGTGGTACTCCTCGATGGCCCGCAGGAAT
>Ga0114930_10002994_pt1 | contig 14994 bp, 11 predicted proteins | sample AnhtaG_FD_87300 | JGI IMG/M metagenome (GOLD analysis project Ga0114930, IMG submission 87300) | Deep subsurface microbial communities from Anholt, Denmark to uncover new lineages of life (NeLLi) - Anholt_01485 metaG | ecosystem: Environmental > Aquatic > Marine > Oceanic > Sediment | place... | reverse complement strand
GATGGAATTATAAGAGCCACCAATATTCTCATAGCTGGGCTTAACTTTGTGGTGTGCGGATACGGGTGGTGCGGCAGAGGCTTGGCTATGAGAGCCAGGGGGAGCGGTGCGAAAGTCATTGTAATTGAGGTTGACCCCATACGAGCGCTGGAAGCGGCCATGGATGGCTATCGGGTAATGCCTTTAGCTGAAGCAGCTGAGATAGGGAATATATTCGTTACCTTAGCCGGGAACAAGGGTGTAATCCGTAAAGAGCACTTCCTCAAGATGAAGGATGGAGCTATTGTCTGCAATTCAGGGCACTTTAATGTAGAGATCGATATCCCCGCCCTCCAGCAGATGGCTATCTCGCATCGGCAGGTGCGACCCTTTGTGGAGGAATACACCCTGCAAAACGACCGGAGAATAGATCTTCTGGGGGAGGGGAGACTTATCAATCTGGTAGCCGCAGAGGGTCACCCCGCTACTGTTATGGATATGAGCTTTTCCAATCAGGCACTGGCAGCAGAATATCTGGCAAAGGAGGGCTCCTCCTTGGAGGTCAAAGTTCATCGGGTTCCCGAAGAGATAGACCGCACCATCGCCCAGTTCAAATTGAAGACTATGGGGATAAACATCGATAAGCTTACCCCCGAGCAAAAGAAATATCTCTCCTCCTGGTCTGAAGGGACCTGACCTCCCCTTGGCTTAATTCTTCCTAAACTCCATGGGGGTTGTGTTTATAAACTCTAATAAAGCCATAAATTATTAGAACAGAGAAAAAGATAGGGGCTTATCTTAGTTAGTCGGGGAATATAATATGAAAGGGGGTGAATAACAATGGGGATGATAATTCGAACAGCATTTAATAAAGAGGAATGGTCAGGTAGATGTAAAAATGCAAAGAGTGATAAGAGGCTTTTTAAATGCCGGAAGAAAGCTGTTGATACAGGATATAAAGTTGTCGATAGAGATTGCTTATCAAAGGATTGTTGGGAACAAACTTTATGCACAGATTCAGGGTATTGGATGAGCCGCGGAAATTTCGATAGAAATAGAGCCATAGGAAATGTGTTTTTTGTTTATCAAGCTGTGAATAAAGATTATGTTTTATGGGGTAAGTCGAAAGTCAAAAGTGTAGAAGGTGATAAAATATCTTTTGAGCCGTTCAAACCTATGCCTCAAGAAAAAGAGGTTAGCGGTCTATCAGCGAAAAAGTTGGCGGAGTTGGCGGGCGTAAAAAAATGGGGACAGGGTACTTACAGATATATTGACGCTGAAAGAGAAACATTTTTAAATGATTTAATACAAAGAGAAAATTAGACACTGGACTCCTCCTGGTCTGAAGGGACCTGACCCCCTTAGGTGCGGAGGGTCGCCATCATATAAATCCCCCCTATCCCAAAAATAAAGTCCGGTGCCCACGCCCCTAAGAATGGTGAGACCACCCCCACACCTCCAAGGCTTTTAAAAAGGCTTACAAATCCCCAATAGACTATTACCAGCCCTAAACTGAGGAAAATGCCGGAAAGGGCACCCTTTCTCCCTACCCGAAAGGAGAAAGGTATCCCGATGAGGGTGACAATTAAGGTTATCAGGGGGAAGGAGAGCTTCCAGTGAAGGTCGACCTCGTGTTTGGTGGCGTCATATCCCCGGCGCTTTATCTCTTTAATGTAAAGCTTCAATTCTCGATAGCTCATTTGCTCGGGAAGGGTGACCTCTTGTCTGAAGTAAGATATATCTTCCGCTAACTTCATCCTTTGATCTGAGCCGAAAAAGGTGATGGTGGGGGGTACCTTGGTAAAATCCTGGGTCCAGCCGTTATTCAGAAACCATAGCCTCTTCTCTTCTTCCCACCTCGCTTGCTCGGCATAGACTCTTTGGGTTAGTCGGAAGCTCTGAGGGTCGTAATCGAAAAGAGAAAATTGGCTGATGATGTTGTTATCCACATCTAATAAGGCATAGAAATATATCCGCCCCCCTTTTCCCATAACCCATCTCTGCCCCAGATATTGACGATGGGTCTGGGTAGGACCTCCCTTTATCTCCTCCAGCACTACCCCCAGCCGCCGGCTGGCAGAGGGGAGAACCGTTTCATAGAGCCCGAACCCCAATCCGCTGATTATAATAGCCATAAGCAAAATAGGGACAGAAATGCGATAGAGACTTATACCACCAGCCTTAAGGGCGTCTATCTCGCTATTCTTGGATAGTAACCCGAAGGTTATCATAGTAGCCATTAGGGTAGCCACCGGAAGGATATAGGAGAGAGTGTCGGGTAACTTGAACTTGTAAAAATCGACCAGCTTAGCATACGGGACATTGTTCTTGTGCACCTCATCGCTGATGTTTGCAAAATCGGTCAGGGCTAATACAGAATATACCGCCACCGCTACCAAAAGGAACATCTTACCGAAGGTTATTAGAATATACCGGTCCATTATAGGAGGAAAACCCCCATACCGGGCTTTTCTACCTTTAATGGTCGACCAGAACCTTAAGCTAAGCTTGGGGCGGGAAACTCTCAAAAAGAGATTGGTAAACCTCTCCTTCAGCCATCTCCCAGGCTTGGCTAAAAAGTGGAGGTTAACCCCTTTACCCCTCTGGAAGAGGAGGAATACGCCCAGACCACCGAACAGGATATTTGCCGCCCACATGCCAAGGAAAGGGGGAATCGCCCCTTTATCCCCAAGAGCTTCCCCGTTTATCAAAAATAACCAGTATACAATAAATATGAGAAGTCCTATGATATAGCAAAGGGACTTGCCGCCTCGGCGCAACCTAATCCCCAAAGGGAGACCCAGTATGCCAAAAACCACACAGGCGAAGGGAATGGAGAACTTCTTATGGAGTTCAACCATCAGGGAATTGTAGTCCTGGGGAAGATTTATCTTTTCCATCTGTAAATCGGTGAACACCAGAAAGTCGTCCTCCTTCACCCTCTTTTGAAGTATGGCATTATTATGTAATATGTCTTTTGTTTTCAATAGGTTAGGCAAAGAATATACCCGGCTGAAGAGGGGTCCTCCATCTGAGACTTCCCCTTCAGGCGTGAGACGGTAGATGGATATGCCGAGGAAGACTCTTTCCAGAGAGGAGGGGAGGTAATAGGGGGCCCGAACTACCATTTTTCCCCGAGACTCTATAAGATGCTCGGTCCTCTCTTGCCAGAACATACCTATGCCAGCAGTCGCCACCTTTAGTTCAAGGAGAAACCTTTGTTCAAGCTCGCCGCTGTTCTCTACCAGCATGCTGAGCTCATTTTGCCCTTTTTTCTGTTGAATCGCCTCCCATAGCTCAGAGGGGGTCATGGCTCTCTCGTCGGTAGCTGCCTGGAATTGGGTTTTAATAAAATCCTTCTCCTCGAAGAGGACCATCTTCATTTCCCTGAAGGAGCTTATTCGGGGGCTGCTGGAGCTGCTAGGAGTTTCGTATAGTTCACCTTCCAATAGCTGAACTCCTATTTTCTTCTCCTTAGGGTCATAAATCGGTCTCCCTTGATTAGCAAAGACTACCTTTGGTTTACCTATCTCTGTAGTCTCACAAAGGAAGACCTTTTTCCATATCTCACCCCTTTTGTCTACATCAGAGACATAAAGGACATGGTGGGGGAAGCTTTCATCAAATATCCTCGGTTTGATTTCCCCAGAAATGGTCCTGGCAGACATTATCTTAAATTGCAATTCATTAGTGGAACGGTTCCCCCAAGGAAGCGCTTCTACCATCAGGCTGGTGTCTAAAATCCAGGCGGCGCAGCAGAAAATAAGGACAGGGACGAATAATTGATAGGGGCTTATGCCAGAAGACCTAAGGGCTGTTATCTCTCCATCCGCTGACATTCTACTCAAGCCTATCAAGGTTCCCAACAGGACTGCCGCAGGGAAAGTTAGGACCACAATACTAGGCAACATATAAACTAAGAACCTCATTACATTGGTCAGACTTACTCCTCTCTGGATGAACATATTGGATAATAGAAGGAGTTGATTCATAAGGATTATAAAGGTAAACAATACAATCCCCAATAAAGCCGGGGAGAGCATCTCTTTTATAAGGTAGCGATGGATTATTTTCATACTTATAAAAATAACATACAATTCTATACTTTGCAAAGACAAAATAAGGAAGGGATTGCCCTATTTATTATGTCCGATAAGATATATTATGTAAACTTACTGCATTTCCGCAATTCCACCAGCAGAATATATGGAAGAAAATGGAAGGATTTTTAACTAGATGAAAGTAAATGTACTACCGGAAGGAAGATATACTTCCCGTTCGCTGCAGTTTTTATCTTGGAGGATGGGGTAATGAAAGTGCTCTACAAGAGGAGCAAAGAAAAATCTGAATGCATATATAAAATCCGCTCCCCTGCACCATGTTAGGCAATCAGATGTCGGCACGCCGACATATTTTTTGGACGGTTATCCCTCGATATGTTTCAAGATCTCTTTGAGGGCTTTTATTATTTCCTCCCGGCTGATTTCTTTTTTGGTAAACCTGAGGTTAAGAAAGAAGCTACCGTCGGAACTTTTGTAGGTGAAGAAAGAGCGGTTTCCCCTCTCGGAGCTTTTTCGTTTCTCCTTTCTAACCCGCTCCCGTGTCCATTTCCCCCCGGTTATGGCGGAAACAAGAGCACTCATCTCCTGCTCGGTGGTCTGGCGGGCGATCTCTAAAAGGATGGACTTAGAGGTGATGTTGCCCTTCTGGCAGAGATAACGCACTCTCTCTGGTATCCTGTTTAAGCTGATGGTTTCAGTGACGCTAACACGCGATTTTCCAATGCGTTTGGCGATCTCTTCGTGGGTATAACCGAACTTCTCACAAAGGAGATGCAAACCGGCTGTCTCTTCAAAGGGAGAAAGGTCCTTCCTCTGCAGGTTTTCAATCAAGCCAAGTTCAAGCGCCTCTGCTTGGTCAACTTCGCGCTCAACGCAAGGGACCTCCTTCAGCCCCAGCTCATAGCATGCCCGGTACCTCCTCTCCCCTGCTATGATGTGGTATTTTCCTTTATGGAAGCGCACTACCAGAGGCTCCAGAAGTCCCTTTTCCCGGATGGAGTTTTTTAACTCCTCTAGGTTTCCCAGAGAACTCCTCGGCTGGTCAGGGCTGGGCACGATATCTCTGATCGATATCATCTTGCCGATAGGAGCACCCAGACGGGAGGATAGCTGCTCCACAAAATGCCGGTCGTGGCGCATCTTAACGACTTTGGGTAGACCTCTCTTGCTGGGCACGATGTATTACCTCTTGGCAAAGCTGTTCATATTCTATCGCCCCTTTTGAGTTAGGGGCAAAGGTGAAAATAGTTTCTTTGTAAGCCGGGCTTTCCTCTAACCTCACACTCTTGGAGATGACTGCCCGGAAGACCTTGTTCCCGAAGACGCTCTTTATCTGGCGAACTATATCTCGTCCAAGGACGGTGCGGTGGTCGTGGATGGTTACCAGCACCCCAAGGATTTGAAGGTCAGGGTTTGCTCTTTTCCTAATCTTTTCAATGGTTTCCAGCAGGTCGTCGGTCCCCTCTAAGGAGAAATAAGATGATTGGATGGGGATCAAAACATGGGTGGCGGCTACCAGGATGTTGACCGTTATAAGCCCCAAAGAGGGCGGGCTATCGATGATAATGAAGTCGCAGTGACCCTTAATCTGTTGCATCTTATCCTTTAGCCTGAAGTGACCATCAAGTTCTCCTAACAGCTTGTTCTCCAGTTTGGCGAGAGATATTTTGGCTGGCGAGAGGTATAAGTTCTCCAATTTGGTGGGGATGATGGCATCGGAAAAGTTCACTTCACCGATGAGAACCTCGTAATTAGTGTAAACGAACTTAGATGAGTCAGTGAAGGAGATAGTGCTGTGCCCTTGGGGGTCCATATCTATAAGGAGGGCGGTATAGCCATGCCTGGCTAATCCAGCCGCCAAGTTTATGGCAGTGATGGTCTTCCCTACCCCACCCTTTTGGTTAGTTACAGAGATAATCATCTTTTTCTTTATGCTTTAATATAGAACAATTATGCACCCAAGTCAAGGAAATAAAAGCTAAAAGTAGCCATTAAGAAATGGCGTGCCAAAAAAGTATTTATTTATAAATAATTAGTTGCGTTAAGCTATAAATGTAGTTAAGATTGAAAGGAGGTGCTAAGAAGAACTTATGTTCTTTTTGAAGTCGTTCTGCTGGGAGGATGCCTCGATAGTGAAAATGTGCCGAAGGAAGGAGGCTTGGGAAATGAGCTCTTTTACTGAGAAGGCTGAAATAGGATAGGAACTATAACCTACCGATAGACTAACAGGAAGAAGGTCGTTCTCTATAGCTGGAGGTTTTATGGAGAAATGGGAGGTAAATCTTTTAAGCACATTCTTTATCTGATTTCCAATCTCGGGAAATATGACAGCGAATTTGTCAGGTGCTAGATGAAAAAGGATGTCACTACTGCGGAAAAGTTCCTCCAATTCGTTGGCAATATGAGAAATCAGCGACCTTTGTCGGTCAGGAGCAATGTTGTTCAGTCTTTCTATTTTCAGTATCAGCAAGGAGAACTCCCTTTTATAGCGGTCAGCGCGCTGAGTTTCCTCAAGGAGACGATGGCGAATATATCTCTCATTGAACATACCCGTGAGCTCATCTATTGTCTGAAGCGCTTTTTTCTGTTTAAGCTCTTGTAGGTGGGCTATCGCCTTGCTCACATAAGAGGTGAACTTTCCCAAAATCTCCCTGTCATCCAAAGTGAACTGGGGAGAGAACAAGGAATTACCCTCTATCCTATTATAAAGAGAGAGGGTCCCTAGAAGGACATCTTCTCTTACCAGAGGGGAACATAGAGCAGATTTAAGCGGGGAAGACTTATCCATTATGTAATGGGAAGAGGACATATCAGGGATCACCAGCGAGAGTTTATTCTTAAAGACCTCTAGGCATATCCTCCCATCGGTTTTTAGAACTTCCTTATATATCTGCGGCTCTTTAAACCCATAGGATGAGCGGACCAGCAGCTTATTGACGCCCTCCTGATACAGTCTCAAGATGCACATCTCAGCCTCCAACAGCTGGGTAGCTGAAGCGGTAATTACGAGATAGAGCTTCTCCTCATTGGAGATGTTTATCAGGTCCATCCCTGACTCATTGATAGCTGAGATTTTCAGCGTCTTCTGTTGCCACCGTTGCCTTTCCAGCTCCTGGTATATCCGATGGGCTAAAAAATTGCTGAATTCCCGGCAACGGTCAAGAAGTTGGTCAGTAAAGTTGGGGGTTCCGGAAAAATGGAAGTTAATAACCCCCAGCAGCTTCGAGTTAACTATCAGAGGGAGAAGGTAGAGGAACTCCTCTCTGGTGTTAGCTTCCCCTCCCGAGTCCCCGCTGGCATACTCTTTCAACACAAGGGGGCGCCTAAGTTTTAGAACCTTTCCTACTGTTCCCTGGTAGTCGCGGGAGGTGAGTAGTCCAAACAAATTGGGGTTTATTTGTAAAGAAGCCTGAAGGGATACTTCAGAAACCGGGGAATAAGGGTCTTTGAGATAGAGGTCACAGGAATCTACCTTCAGCTCCTTGGCTATCTTCTCTACGCTCTGCTGCAACTTCTCCCGCATAGGTAGGGGAGAATCCCATAACTCACTGATCGCCCCCCGGACAGCCTGTTCATCCTGAGAGTCCTGGAGCTCTTGGTAGGTTTTAATTTCTGCTAGATACTTACCCCCTTTGGCGGTAAGCCCTGTCATGAAGGCAAGGTGAGTTCGGCTGAAGACATTGGTAAGACTGCTGTGCCCTACTGAGATGACCCCCAAGACCAAATCCTTCATCTTTATAGGGACGGAGATAACCGACTTCATACCCTCCTCCTCCTGCAAGTGTTTGTAGCGGAGGTCATCGTAGTTCCCCGACAGGAGGAGCGCTTCACCTATCTGGGCCACCCTTCCGGCAATCCCCTCCCCTATCTTGGGAAATCTTAACGCCGGCTTTCGAGAGATGGCTTGAGAGAGCCCCTTCTGGGCTATCATAAGGAGGTTATTACGATTGCGGCTCATTATCATTAGAGAACCCACATTACCACCGCATCCCTGGAGACCGACATTAAGTAACAGGTTATAGAACTCCTCAGGGTTATGGACTAAGTCTATGGAATTAGCCGTTTCCAAGAAAAGGTTAAGGGCAAGGAACTGCTGGGAGGAGAATTCCCTCTGAGAACTCTTCCCTTCTTCCTCCATTTCGAGGGAGACTTTCATCTTCCAGATGAGTTTGGCGCTGTTTCCTTTCATTATTCGAGCCCCAGGGGGACTAAACTGGTATAACTGCTGGTGGAGGGAGGCATCATCAAGGGCATCAATTATGATATCAATTTCGGGCATCTCGCCCAGTCTCTGCAGCTCGTGCCAAAAGTGGACCGACAGCCCATCACTATAACGATAGCCATACTTATGCAGATTGAACCCCAACGCCTCCTTATCAGGGTCTATTAAGGCGACAACCTCTACTTGGGGGTCTTTCCTCATTAGAGCCATAATCTCCAACCCTTCAAGATTCGCTCCCACTATAACAACCTTCTTCGGCATGGCTATTTCCCTACCTTTTTAATCAGACCGAGGGATTCGATCCTTTCGAGATCTTTTTGCAAATCCGAAGAGAGGTCCAGGTGAACCTCCCTACCAAATAGCTTATCCAACATCGGCTCTTCCAGAGTCGCTTTTCTCTCTTTGTCCTGATGGGTCAACTGTTTCAGCAAGAGAGCCTCGGGTTTTTTATCAATAGTGGTTTCGTAAGCAGTGGAGATTCCGTCCCTTATATAAAACTCAGCATCCCCGAGCTCCAGTTGCTCATATATGGCGGCCTCACCTTGGATCCCCCCCAGGAAGGCATGTTTTATTACCCCTCCTTCCATAAATATCTTTCCCTTCAGTTCCCCCTTTTCAATTATTATGGTGCAAGTCTTCTGGTTCATTCCCAGAACTTGAAGGAGGTCTGTCAGGCTTAGATGACCAAGGCTGCCAGAAGCGGCTTTAGTCTGGGGGTGAGGGCTCTTTTTTCTCTCGGAGTTTCTCTTAAGGATTATCTCTACCCGTGCCAGTAAGTCTTCAAAGCCGAATGGCTTGACCAGAAAATCGTCACAGCCCACTTCCACAGTCTTAAGGGGGTTAAATTCCTCCATCTTCCCTGCTATCAGGATAAAGGGGGTATCCTCGATTGTCGGGGTAGCTTTGGCCTGCTGACAAAAGCTCCATCCGTCAAGTTTCGGCGAGTCGATATTTGATATTATCAAGTCGGGTCTTACACGCTGGGCAATCTCCATGCCCTCACGACAGTTGTTGGCGGTATAGACCTGAAAACGATCGACCGGGAATCGGGATTTCAGGTCTTTGAGGAAATTATTATCGCCGTCTACTATCAAAAGATTGATCTGAGCCATCGCTCTTTACCATTCCTCCAAGCTTCTCGCTTGAACAAATAGTTCTTCTTCAAAAGGATATATAAATGCTTTTTATAAGATACTACAAAACTACCCCCATGTCAAGACATTTTTTGCCTACTATATGAAAATATAATATGACTATTCCAAAAATTGTCACTAAAGGGCTGACGGGCTCATCTCCCTTTACTTTGGTTTACATTTATGGTATAAAAAATGAACTTAAAGGGTGGGAGAGGGATTCCTCTCCTGCCGTAGGTAAGATGAATATACTACATGTAAACATCTGCAAAAGCTGGTGTGAGGGGGAATCTCAACTGTTGCAGTTAGGGAGAGTTCTACAGAAGAGAGGACACCACCTTTGGATAGGAGCCCCTCCTAAGAGTAGGCTATTCCTGAAGAGCGCTGAGTTCAGGTTGGCGACAGTTCCTATTTGGGGAGGGAGGGTTTTTAAGCTGCTGGAGGCTCTGAAAATAGGGAAAACCGTAGAGAGAAACAGGATTGACATATTACATTTACATGGTCTCATCTCCCTCCGATTTGGGCTATGGGTTAAGAGGTTTACTAAGGCTGAAGTGATAGTTGTCCTTTCTCTTCGGGAGGTTCCACCCTCCTTCAAGAAAGGGCGCCGGCTGAGAGAAAGAGGAGGGGTAGAGCAGACAGTGGTTAACTCCAAAGTGGTCCAAAAGAAGTTGGAGTCCGATGGGATACCATCTGAGAGATTGAGCCTCATTTACGATGGGGTCGACCTGATAAGGTTTAGCCCCTCGGTGAAGCCTTTCGGCCTCTTCCGAGAGTATAGCCTTCCGCCTGAAATGACCGTGATCGGCTATGTAGCTCCCTCGCTTTGCAATAAAGGAGAGCGAACTCTCATAGAAGCTGCCCGGGAGGTGGTCTCTCTTAACCCGGAAACAATCTTCTTGATAGTAGGGGAAAGCAAGAAGAGAAAGGACTTAGAAGCCCTGATTGAACAATATGCTCTTTCCGAAAATTTTATCTTTTGTGGGTTTTCAGAGAGGATGCCCGCCATCCTGGCTGCCCTCGACCTCTTCGTTCTCCCAGCCGTTGAAGGTAGTCCAGCGTTAACCATCCTCGAAGCTATGGCTACCGCAGTTCCGGTGATTACTGCCGACCTTCCCGGCGTTAAGGAGCTTATAAAGGATGGGGTTAACGGGATGATAGTACCTCCTGCAAATCCACATGCTTTAGCCAGAGCTATAATGGAGTTTATGGAAGACCGTAGAAGGTGGAAAGTTATGGGTCAAGAGGGGCGAAGGGCGGCAGAGGCACAGTTTGACCTTAATAAAACCGTAAGGGAGACAGAGGAGCTATATCAACAGCTCATTAAAAAGAGAGGTCAACAGGGGGATGGTTAAAATCTCGGCGGTAATCATAACTAAAAACGAGGAGGAAAGGATCACCCCCACCCTGCAAGGTCTACACTGGGTAGACGAAATTGTAGTAGTTGATGCCCACAGTCAGGACCGCACCAGGGAGCTCTGCCGGAAGTATACCGATAAAGTGTATGTGAGGAAATGGAAGGGTTATGTGGAGCAGAAAAACTACGCCCTGCAACTCGCCTCCCACGAGTGGGTCTTAAGCCTGGATGCCGACGAGAGGGTTTCTGAAGAGCTGAGGGCAGAGATCGAAAAGCTGAGGAAAGAAGGAATGGGTTGTGATGGCTACTACATTCCCCGAAAGGTTTTCTATCTTGGCAGATGGATAAAGCATTGCGGCTGGTATCCCGACTACAAGATGAGGCTTTTCAAGAAATCTCGAGCAAGATGGGTTGGAGGCTCGGTTCACGAATCGTGCCTGGTAGAAGGGAAGGTGGGCTATCTCTGCTCTCCCCTGCTCCATTTTACCTACCGGAATATTTCGGAGCACCTGAGCCGCAACAACCTCTATGCCGAGCTAAGCGCTTGGGACAAGTTCCGCCAAGGGGAACGGGCGAGCATAGTAAAGATGGTCTTCTTCCCATTCGCTACTTTTATCAAAACTTACCTGATAAAGTTAGGCTTTTGGGAAGGGGTAGCGGGTCTAATAATTTCTGTCATTTCCGCTTCCTATGTCTTTCTTAAATATGCCAAGCTGTGGGAAATGGAGAAAACAGAGAAGAGAGGTAAGTAAATCGACGCCGGGTGTCAAGCAAGAGGCTTCGTAGACCAGACTACCCTTCCACCGACAATGGTCATTACCGCCCTTCCTTTCAACTCCCACCCGTGGAAGGGTGAATTCCTGCTTTTTGATTGAAACCTATTAACATCTATTTTGACCCCATCTGATAGATTGAGAAGGGTAACATCAGCAACAGCTCCAGGGGAGAGGGTTCCCCGCTCAAGCTTAAGTATTGTGGCAGGGTTAACGGTAAACATAGCTATCATCCGGGAGAGGCTGATCTCACCTCTGCTTACTAGTTTATCGAGGGCTAGGGACACCGCGGTTTCCAGCCCGACAATGCCGAAAGGAGCATCGGCGTACTCAACATTCTTCTCATCCTCCCGGTGGGGGGCGTGGTCGGTAGCAATGACATCGATGGTCCCATCTTTGATCCCTTGAAGGATAACCTTCACATCCTCGGTACTCCTCAGAGGGGGATTCATTTTGGTATTGGTATCGTAGGTGCATACCTCTTTATCGGTGAGGGTAAAATGGTGGGGGGTGACCTCGGTGGTGATCTTTAACCCCTCCCCTTTTGCCCGTCTGAGGAGTTCCACCGAGCCTTTGGTAGAGATATGAGCTATATGGAGCTTACCCTTGGTCAAAGTAACCAGGATGATGTCTCTGGCTATCATAATCTCCTCAGCCGCGGCAGGGATGCTGGGTAGACCTAACAGAGTGGAGTAGTATCCCTCATTCATAACCCCGTTAGCCGACAGCTCCCTATCTTCGCAGTGGTCAATGACTGGCAGGTCGAACATCCCAGCATACTCCAGCACCTTGCGCATAATGTTGCTGTTGTAAATTGGGTTGCCGTCGTCGGAGACTGCCACAATTCCTGTCTCCTTGAGTTCACCTATTTCAGCTAACTCCTCACCTGATTGGCCTTTTGTAGCAGCTCCAATGGGGAAAACATTCACTATCCCCTTCTCTGCTGCCTGTTTCAGTATGAACTCTGTCACCGACTGGCTATCGTTTGGTGGATTGGTATTAGGCATGCAGGCAATCGAGGTAAAGCCCCCGGCGGCAGCTGCCCGGCAGCCGCTCTCAATGGTCTCCTTGTCCTCCCTGCCGGGCTCCCTCAGGTGGCAATGCATATCGATGAACCCCGGAGCAACTATTAACCCTCTGGCATCTATTACTTCCGCAGCCTTATCCTCAAGTCCCTTCCCTATTTGAGCAATTTTTCCCTCGGCAATAAGCAGGTTCAGCTGCTCATCAAGACCGTTAGCCGGGTCAATTAGTCTTCCCCCTTTAACTAACAACTTCTTCATATCTTCCTCCCATAAGGAGATAAAGGACAGCCATCCTTACCGCCACCCCATTGGTTACCTGTTCGAGGATAACAGAATAGGGTCCATCAGCTACCTCAGGGGAAATTTCTACCCCTCGGTTTAGAGGACCGGGATGCATTATTATTACATCCTTTTTGGCTCTTTTCAGCCTTTCGGGGGTTAAACCGAAGAACTTGAAATATTCCCTCAAAGAAGGGAGGAAGGACTTATCCTGCCTTTCCCGCTGAATGCGGAGCATCATCACTACATCGCACCCCTCAAGGGTGGGGTCGATATCGTGGTAGACTCTGACCCCTAACTTTTCAATCTCCACCGGGATATAGGTGGCGGGACCGGCTATTCTCACCTCAGCACCCAATTTGGTCAACAGATGGATATTTGAACGAGCCACCCGGCTGTGAAGTATGTCCCCTATAATGGCTACCCGTAGCCCCTTGATTTTCTCCTTATGATCCTTGATGGTGAAAGCATCTAATAGGGCTTGGGTGGGATGCTCATGGGCGCCATCGCCGGCGTTGATAATGGAAGCACGGCAACTCTTCGCCAGAAGATAGGGGGCTCCAGCCCGGCTGTGGCGGATTACGATGATATCAGGATACATCGCCTCCAGATTCCTTGCCGTATCGATGAGGGTTTCCCCCTTGACCACACTGCTGGTAGAAACCGAGATGTTCAGGAAGTCGGCGCTCAGTCTCTTCCCAGCGATTTCAAATGAGGTGCGGGTTCTGGTACTGGGTTCAAAGAAGAGATTAACTATGGTCTTCCCCCTCAAAGTGGGCACCTTCTTTATATCCCTGGTGGAGACTTCTTGGAAAGCCTTGGCGGTGTCGAGAATAAGATTAATCTCCTCCACTGACAAAGGCTCAATTCCTAATAAATCCTTTCTCTTTAACGGCACAAAGTTCCTCCTTTGGCTCGCTAATGGAGGTTAAGATGCATCTATTCTGGCTCCAGTAGAATGACACTATCCTTGCCATCCTCCTCCACCACATTTACTTCGATAACCTCGTCAAGGGAGGTGGGAACATTTTTACCCACATAGTCAGCTCTAATCGGAAGCTCCCGGTGCCCACGGTCGATAAGGATGGCAAGCTGAATGAATTTCGGTCTGCCGAGGTCGATAATGGAATCAAGGGCAGCACGGATGGTTCGTCCGGTAAAGAGGACATCATCGATGAGTACTACCTTTTTGTCGGTTACCCTGAAAGGTATGTCAGTCTGCCGGACTATCGGTTGGGGTCCCACGGCGGTTAGGTCGTCCCGGTATAGGGTAATATCCAAAATGCCCACTGGGATGGAGACTTTTTCTATCTCTTCTATCTTCTTGGCAATTCTCCGGGCTAAAGGGACACCCCGGTTCCGGATACCGATGAGGACGAGGTCCTGAACCCCTTTGTTCCTCTCTATTATCTCATGGGCAATGCGGGTAAGGATTCGGTCCATGGTCACAGCATCCATAAGTTGAACCTTCTCTTTTAAAGGCATAGCTGCTCCTTAAGTCAGGCATAAAAAAAGCCCCCCTCTCAGAGGGCTCCTCTTTTTGCTGCAAATGACATTCATCTACCCTTCTTGGCCTCTCAGGACCAAATTAAAGAGTCCTATTAAATCTTTTTAATAATAACATCTTGCTGGAAGAGAGTCAAGATAAAAATAAGACTTCTTTATGATAGCAAGGGGACTTTTTCGGTTAATAACCTATTCCAGAAACCACAGGCGATTTATTCGTCTCAGATTCGTATTTACAGTCCAAATGTTTTTTGTTATAATATTAAGAAAGTTTTTAGCCCGGAGTATGGGGTCTAAGGTATTGGAAAAGAGAGTCTATTATGTTAGTATTTCTATACATAGGCAGGAAACCATTGCTCCTGGCTACCGGTTGCTTTCGTTCCATTCCCCAGAGATTGCATCGGCGGCTACTCCAGGGCAGTTTGTGATGCTAAAAATTGACGAAAGCTTCGACCCCCTCCTCCCCCGCCCCATGAGCCTCCACTCTATAATCAAGGATGGCAATCATCGCATCGGTTTCACTATCCTATACAAAATGGTGGGAAAAGGGACCAGACTTCTCTCAGAGAAGAGAAACAGGGAGAGACTGGGGGTAATGGGGCCACTGGGGAACGGATTCAATCTGGACCGCCTCGCCCCTGGTTATGAGCCTATAATTG
>Ga0114930_10002993_pt1 | contig 15003 bp, 9 predicted proteins | sample AnhtaG_FD_87300 | JGI IMG/M metagenome (GOLD analysis project Ga0114930, IMG submission 87300) | Deep subsurface microbial communities from Anholt, Denmark to uncover new lineages of life (NeLLi) - Anholt_01485 metaG | ecosystem: Environmental > Aquatic > Marine > Oceanic > Sediment | place... | reverse complement strand
GTAATCTTTTATGTCGGGGTAGACCTGGATGGCCCCTACCCTGACCGGGTCGGCTGCGGACAGTTGTATGAGGCCTATGATGCCATTCCAGTTCGTTTGAGTCCGTTCGTCGAACGCATGAGCTGCGCCTACAGGAGGTAACTTTGAATTGTCCACGAGAATCGTCAGTGTATGTTTTCCGGGTGTTAAGCGATTCCCTATATCGTAGATATGGGGAGTACTCAGACTGTATTGCGTGCCGCAGTGTGTCTCGTCAATCCAAGCATCCGAATGCTTGGTTCGCTCAAGCAGAAGCCGAACGTGCTTTCCCCTCCACGATTCAGGGATGACCACCTGACGCTGGTACCACGCGCAGCCCTTCCAGTAATAGACTCGTGACAGCCGATCATCTCGCCGTTCATCTTTCTTGATGCCCTTTTGGTTCTCATCAGTAGTGCCGGGCAATACAACCTTATCGTCGAGTTGTTTGGAGAACCATTTTTCATCGATCCCCTTGCTATCAGGATCCAGGGCGAACCGCCAGGTACCGGCCAGCGATATCGTATTTCCTCGGCTGTCAGCACAGGCATTAACGCCGGTAAAAAAAGCTGACAGCAAGACGAATATGACAATACTCTTTTGCAACATTGCTGCACTCCTCTGTCTCTCAAAAAGCCTGTCGACAAGACTTTGACTGTTATCGAATCTATGTTTAAATACTAATGAAGTTGGCTCTTATCTTCTTTGCGGAGCCTGCTCGGCTTCGCATACATCTCAAGATGCAAGATCAGTTCTCCGCTCATTTTTTGACGAACGGCTGTATGTTTCTCGTCATCAAAAACGTTGTTCCACTCCTGCGGATCTTTGTTCAAGTGGTATAATTCACCCCTGACGACATCTCCATGGCCAAAGCCGTCCTCGATGCGTGATTTATCCATGCACAAGATCAGCTTGTAATCTCTCTTTCTCCACATGTAGGCCGCAATCTTCGGCTGATTGTGAAACTCGCAGAAGGTGGCAGATTTGACGACAGGCCCGAGCAGATCTCTTCCGGGTTTGCTATAGTCGTTTTCAATGGCGGCGACCTTCAGTATGGTGGGAAGCACATCCACCAGCTCAGCGGGACGGTGATCAACGGTGCCCCTGCTGCTTCGGGGGACCGCCGTCCCACCGATAATCATCGGGACCCGCACACTGGATTCGAACAGGCAGTACTTATTGAATCTGTAGAAGCGTTCCCCCAGCATCTCGCCATGGTCGGATACATACACTATAAGGCAGTTGTCCAGTATTCCTTTGGCCTCGAGTTTTTTCATCACCCTATCGAACATGCTATCGATCCATGAACAGTTGGCCCAGTATCTCAGGATCATCTGCTGCCACTGTTTCTTGCTCGCTTTGCTCCAGAACCCTCTGTACATTTGCTCTCTATTCACGCCTGTCGCGTGACAAGGCTCTGCCTTATCCTTGGCAGGCTGTTCAGGCACAGGGATTTTGTCAATCTCGTAAAGCTCCTCATAACCGGGCGGGACATTGTGCCCGGCGTGTGGCTTCAAAAAGGATAGGTACAGAAAAAGGGGGCTTTCCTTGTCGATTCCTTTTTCGATGAAATCCAAGCACTCATTAAAGACCCAGCCATCGCGGTGGTCCTTTTCTTCAACTTTACTCGTGCAACCAAGATAGCCAGCAATATTCTCTTCTCCAGCTCCGAAGGGCCGGGTTTCCTGCATGTATCGGCCGAGCCCCTCCGGGTTCACGTCGCTCATCATAACCGCGTCTCTTTCGTAGAGAGAGCTATTGCGAGGCTGGCCGATAAATCGCGTTTCAAAGCCTCGTGTTGAACACCCTTTTGCCCTCCAATGTGTTTTCCCAAAACCCGCGGTCTGGTAGCCCGCTTTTCTCAGGATTTCAGGCAGCGTTTCACAAGGTAGTTGATCGTCGGTGAGGCTCATGCTGTTTTTCAGCACGCCTACCTGGGAAGGATACAGCCCCAGCATCATGGAGTAACGGCTTGGAACGCACATAGGGCCCTGACAGACGGCTTGATCGAAGAGAACGCCATTATCAGCGATCCTGTCCAGCGCGGGCGTTTTGACCATCGGATTGATTTTTCCGACGCAGTCCCAACGCTGCTGGTCGCTCATCAGGAAAATGATGTTTGGTCTTTTGCCTTCTGTCCTTTTGACGACTTCCATTCCAATAGATAGTCCAGAGACACAAACTGCTGCGCTCGAGAGGACGGCTGTGTTCTTCAGAAACTCCCTCCTGGTTAGCGACTTCTTCATCGTTCGTAGCCTCCTAAATACTGTCTATACGGTTCGGCCCACTCTGGCTTCGTATGGCAAATCATGTGTACTATTGCAAGATAGTCACACTGAGGTATATGCCGTAAGGTGCGCTCTTTCATACGCGTCCGGCTTACTATAAAACTCGTTTGTAACGAGCACTTGCGAGATCAACGACTTATGGTATCCTCTGAGCTTCTTAGATTCAAGCTGTATCTGGAGGATAGTGATGGACACAGAAATGCCTTCCACCCAGCCGGCCCAAACCGGCAAGATTGAAGTTACCGTGGGCGGTAAACAGAAGATTATAGAATGCCAGGTTAGGTACTGCTACCATTAATCCAATGTTGTCGAGGAGCTTATGAAAAAAACCGCCCTGAAAAAATCGATAGCGCACAGGCAAACGGTTATGGTTAAACCTCGCCGTTCCAATCAATGATCAACAAAGACACTGCCTGTCGTGGTAACTTGAATCGAAGGATTACTTTATCCTGTTCGGCACTTATCCTTTTAGGAGATGTGAACATGGTAAGCTGTCCGGCTTCCTCCAGTTCAGCATATTGTTGAACTGTAGGATTGTGGGGTTCACCTAGTTGTTTCCAGAGTGAATAAGCGTTGCTATGTTCCTCATCAATACGGAAATGGCGAAGGTTCGCTTTGCTGAAATGTGACGGCAAACCGTCCAGCATCAGTTTGATATTTGCAGCGGGGCCGGGCACATCATCGTCGTGGTAATGCCACACCATGACACAAAGTTTGTTTTTGTCGAGGCTCGCGAGTGCGGAAATGTCGGGCACGCCTTTAACACCCTCCCTCATTATTGTCGTAAGTGGTATGGCACCCTCGCTCTCCACAGTGAGTCGATTACCACTCATCTTGCTGAACATCCGGAAGACATTTAGTACGGGTTTGTCAATCCCATTACTCGCAAGCGAGCGAAATCCGGCGAAATAAGGCTGATCCTCAAACTCGAAAGCCCATGTCAATGCACCTTCGAAATTAACACCGTACTTATCAGCCAGCTCATGCTTACGAGCAAAGCTCGCGGCGGTATAGCTGGAATACATCGTTCCATTACGATAGCCAAGCTCCTTCCCCTGACACGCGGCGCAACCTTCGGGATCGGACTCACCAATTATAATGGGGGTATCCTTCAGTTCCGGAAACGACGCAATGATTCTAAAGCCTTCATCAATGGTACGAAGTTGATTGGCAATACCCATGCTTACATGGCCATCAATGAATCGTGGTGAACCCTTGGCGTGGAAGGAAGCGAAGTCGATCGGGGTACCCTTCTTACCGGTCGCGTGGTTGGTACCGCGAAGACAGTGTTCCAGGAAGTCCCTCTGGAATTTACCACCGCTGCCAGCCACATCCGGTCCACCGACACGTGCCGTGGGTAAAGCACGGCGCACAGCATCAATGGCATAATCGTGGAGTTTACAGAATTCTTCGTGTGTACCCTGCCAATACCCAATATTTGCCTCGTTCCAGGTTTCCCAATACCATGATTCGACTTCATCACGCCCGTATTTCTCGACGCAATGTTTCACCCACTGGAATATAAGTTCGGCCCATTTTCCGTAATCTTTCGGTGGATAAGCCCAACCAGTGTAAATCTCGCTGTACTTAGCGGTGGGCGTCCATTTGTGCTGATACGGTTCCGGCTTGATAGAGAGATCTTTTGGCATAAAGCCAATCTGAACATACGGTTTGACGCCATGTTCCAGGTAGGTGCCAAAGATACGGTCCAGAATCGTCCAGTTATAAATTGGATTGCCTTGAGCATCCTCGCTGTAGGCCCCGGTGGATCCCCATTTAAGCGCTGGCGTGCCATCACCAGAGGTAAGCAGGTTATGCGCACGAAAGTAAATTCTTTGTGGATCGAGTTCGCCGAGTTCCGCAAGTAATTTCTCACCATTCTTCATATAGGCGTAGTTTGGCTCGTCCGCACCAAAGAAACGCCAGATAGACCGCAACTTACCGATCGGTTTAGCAGCGTCCACTCGGATGGAGATGGGAAAATCACTGTTCATGCTAATAGGAGACACACCTTGGATTTTTATACAGCCCATCATAGAGATTAAACCCAAATTCGAAGCGGTAAGCGTTGAACAGATCAAAAAGTTTCGTCTGGTCAGGATAACATCTTTTGTTGTGGACAATGGTTTTGTCAGCACTTGGGAACTCGCTTTTTTGTATATTAGTCTATCCAAATGGATCTGCCTTTCACTGTTATGCTATTTGTTGCTGGATCACATATTCATGAAACTTATATACACAGAATTCACTTTTCAATAGTTTACTCCAACGCTTTTGAATTATCAAGCATGATAACACCCCCTAAGTCTTCAAAAAATCTTATTCTTTCTTCATAGGATGAAATTTATATATTTACAGAGTGGGGTGTTCCTGCAGAAGTTTGTCCATTATGCTGAAACTTCCTGGACCGGTCCCACCAGCCAACCAGAAGCGCACTCGGCCGCGCACAGATGACCCTCAAATGGCCCCTTTTTCACGCGTTGATGCCTACAACCGGAGTACAACCCAACAACCCGTTATCTCCCAATTCGAAAAAATGTCCACTTCATAAACTGTTTATTGTCAAGGGATTACAGAAGGCCGAAAATTTGTAAACGTATTCAATGTCTATTTCGTGGGGTGGCCAGGGTGATCACTGCCCAGACTGTGGCTCCGATGACTTCATCAGAGTTATGGCAACGATGGGGGCCATCATTTCTCTGCATACCTCAAGCAGAAAACCTAAAACACTCAATCCTTGACTTGCAAACAGCCATTCCGTATAGCATGTCCCAAAAACCGATTGCAAACTGATAAGTTTGTATTCTTCTATTCTGACTGAAAAAACTTTTGAGCAACATCGAAAATCCTGGAATTTTGAGATGGAGTTGATATTCTATTAGGAATGAAGTTCCAACTCATAGCTGAGCAAGGAAAAACAGTGCTGTATGGGGATATTCCTGTAATACTAAAGGGAAAGAAGAATCTTTATTGTATAGTTTCAAAATAGTGGGGGAAGTTCAAACTTTTTTTGGAGGCTAACATTATGGAACGCAAAACACTTCTGAAAGTTGCACTGGTCTGTTTGCTGGTTGTGTCGTTCATCCTGCCTGTGCAGGTGTCGGCTCAGCAGTCCCGGTCCCGTAGAGGCGGACTATACGGCGATTGGCAGATCACAATGAAGTTTGGGGAGCAGCAGATAGATTCGATTCTGTCGTTTTCCAGAAACCAGGAGGGCCAGTACATCGGGCAATGGATCAGCTTCTTCGGGGTGAATGAGCTGAAAGACGTCAAATTCGAAGACAACAAACTCAGCTTTTCACAAGTCATGCGGTACCAGGGCGAGGAGAGAACGTCGAAGTTCACAGGCACGATCGAGCAGGGCAAGCTTTCAGGGCTCCTGATCAGCGACAGGGGCGAGATGGAAATCCAGGGCAAACGGGCCCCGAGACCCCCTCGGGGTGTTGGAAGCTGGGAGATGACTATCAAGGCCGGCGAGAGAGAGTTTACTGGAATTCTTATAATTACTGCCGACAAGGAAGGTAATCTCAGCGGCATGTGGAAAAGCTCCAGGGGCGAGAGTAAGGTTTCCGATTTGAAATACGAAGACCGCAAACTGACCTTTAAGAGAGTGATCCAGAGAGAAAACGGTCAAATGGAAATGGCCTTCGAAGGAACCGTCGGCTATACTTCGCTCGAGGGAGTATTCAAGAGCGACCGTGGGGAAGCTGCCGCCGAGGGAACACGGGTCGGTGCTTCGCTTATCGGTACGTGGAATCTCGACATTGAATCCGAGCGGGGCGCTCGCAAGCAGAGACTGAGAGTCAACGCGGACATGAGCGCGCTTTACGGGTCCACTCTGATCAAGAAGATTAATTTCGATGGTGACAAGGTGAGCTTCAAATACGTCCTGGAATTCGGCGACCAGAAATACGAAACGAGCTTCGAGGGAAAGATCGTGGAGTCCAAGCTCAGCGGAGAATTGAAAACATCCAGGGGCACGTCGAAAGTAACAGGCACCAGGCGAGCATTTAGAAGATCCAGATCCAGCCAGAGATAAGCCGGGATAGCCGGCACGAAAACGCTGACCATCTTTGAACTCTTCGGTGGTTTCATTTTCATAATCCTTTTGTGAAAAAGCGTTTGCGTTCATTTTGGGCTTTTCGGGAATTGGGTTTGAATTGGGTTCGTTTTGTTCGGGCCTGAGGGTGGTTTCATTTTCATAATCCTTTTGTGAAAAAGCGTTTGCTTTCATTTTGGGCTTTTCGGGAATTGGGTTTGAATTGGGTTTGTTTTTTCGGACTGCGAAATCATCGTTTTTTCTGTAATCCTTTGTTATAAATGAGTTTACATTCATTTGGGCCTTTTGGAAATTGGCTTTGATTGGGTTTGAATTGGGTTTGTTTTCACCAATTGTCCAATTGTGTTTATTTTCATAATCCGTTGTATTATATGATTTTACGTTCATTTGACTTTTTCGGAAATTGGGTTTGTTTTGCATAAAAAGTAGCTGATTTGTAGAGAGTTCTCGACAGATGTAGAGGTGCCATTGACAGAGGATAGACTACAGAATACAGACGATTGATTATAAGTTTTTGTTGCATAAGGAGTTACCTGGCAGTTTGAAATCCGAAATCCTAAGCCCTAAATCCTAAACAAATCCAAATTACACAAAATTAAATGTTCAAAACGGTTCCCTGCCTAAGGCATGCAGGGATTCGGGCTGGCTGGCTCTAAGTCCTTGCTGCGCTGCAGCTTACGACATGCAAACTGAAATGTTATCTTCGCCTGCTGGCGGTTCATGTTTGCCTTCTGGCTAACATACAGGTATTTTAACGCTGTTTCAAACAATAGTCAACAAAAAAATGGCTAAAAAGCAACTTTTTTTGGCTGCCCTTTTTCATAGTGAAATCCGAACTTTAGCCCCTATAATCTCCCTCAAGCGTGCGGAATTCTTTTGATTGACCCCGGCTTGTGGGTGCGCAGGAGCTCACCCTGAGGGCAGGCGGGATTTGCGGCCTTGGTTCGTATTGAGTATGTCGTATTGCGTATTGCAAAGGTTGGCACTAACTGACACGGACATATTGGACACGGACTGACACGGATTTTGGGCTTTTTTTTGGTGGATTTAACGGCGGTTTTTAGAAGTGGATTGGAGAATGTTATTTTTCTTTGGTCGGGCTGGATAAGTGGAGTGAAAAAGCATCTAGTCCTTTTGATTAGTCAAAAGGACTACGAGCATATATAAAAGTATGAGGTTTGGGATAGGGATTAAGAATTGAGAAGTTGGAATTGGGTGAATGGTGCTTGCGTTGACTGGAGTTAGATTGTAAAGTGTGTTGGCGGATTTGTGGTGCATCAGGGGAGAAATTGAGGCGGATTATGCCGATAAAATGTGCTGGCGGATTTAACGGTGGATTTTGGAAGTGGATTGTAGAATGTTATTTTTCTTTGGGCAGAGCTGCATAATTGGAGAGAAAAGGAATATAGTCCTTTTGATTAGTCAAAAGGACTACGAGCATATACAAAAGTGTGAGGTTTGGGAGAGGGATTTAGAATTGAGAAGTTGGAATTGGGTGAATGGTGCTTGCGTTGGCTGGAGTCAGATTGTAAAGTGTATTGGCGGATTTGTGGTGCATCAGGGGAAAAATTGAGGCGAGTTTTGTCGGTAAAATGGATTGATAAGTTTATGCGAGGTATTTATGAATTTCCCAGAGTTGTAAAATGAAGGGATGGAAATGGCGCAGAAGAAAGAAGAGTTCAAAATATTTGCGGCAAGAGGACCTGAACTTACGGTTCTGACAGACCATGCGTTGAAGCCGGAAGAGACATATCGTGATAGCTTTAATCTGAGATACAGACTCGGGCCGGTGTATGATATTTTGCGATATCCGGGTACTAAAACGCCGATGGCGATTGCGGTCTATGGTGACTGGGGAGCAGGCAAAACGACAGCGATGAAATGGCTGCACGGCTTGATCGATGAGTGGAATGAAAACGGTCAAGCAGAAGATAAGATGAAAATCAGGCCTGTATGGTTTTATCCGTGGAAATATGACAATAAAGAAGATGTGTGGAGGGGACTGATAGCAGAAGTTATTTGGAAAGCAATCGATGTTAAAACAGCCAGCATTAAAACCGTAACCGAAGCATTCAAGATGCTGGGGATGTTTATCGGAAAATCGGCAATAGACATCATATCAGCGGCAAAAATGAACGTGCCGGGCTTTGAACTAAGTGGCGAAGCGGTAAAACAAATCGCAGAAAATTTCAAGGACGCAAGTCATCCAGAAAAACAATATTTAAATCAGTATGAAGATGCGCTTAAAACCTGGGTGGAGAAATCACTTGGGAAGAATCAACGAATGGTTATTTTCATAGATGACCTTGACCGGTGTATGCCGGAGATTGCACTTCAGGTACTTGAGGCGCTTAAGTTATATCTTAATATTGAAAAGCTTTTCTTTGTTGTTGGCGTAGATAAGACAGTTATTGATAAGCTGGTAAAAGAACACTACAAGCGACTCGGTCTTGATGAGAACAAAAGCGGGAACTACCTGGCAAAGATGTTTCAGGTTGAGGTGCAGGTTGAGCCGAGTGAGCAGCAGATAAGCGATTTCCTTGATGAGCAGTTAAAAGAGATTTCATACTGGCGGGAGCCCCACCTTTCGGAGGATGAAAGAGAGATATTTCGTGAGCTAATTTTCAAATTGGCTGAGCGCAATCCAAGGGAAGTGAAGCGGCTGATTAACAGCGCACTTATGATGGGAGCAAGGGCTGTTATGATGAAGGCCCCGGATGAAAAACAAGGCGGAATTAAATTTAATCAGGGCCTGCAATTGTTTTTCGTGCGGAAGATTCTCGATGACAGATATACGATGGGATCCCTTGTTGGTAGTGAGCGAGGTAATGAGTTTTTCAGACAGTGGTCGCAGATTGTCTGTGAGGGTAGAAAAAATGATAAGGATTTTCCATGCACAGTAAAAGTTCCGGAAGACTTCGGGAAAGAGATACCTAAAGATATGGATTTGGAAGAACAAACCAGAAGGCGTCTGGATAAAACGTTTACTTCTTTCGCACCCGAAGAGTACCAGCCTCTATTGAAAAATCCAAGATATTCCGGACTTTTGCATCTACTTGGGGATGAGGACCTTGGCGAGCTGATGCGGATTGCGTACCCGACTGAGGCTGAAGCCGTTGAGATTACAGCCGTAGTGGGGACGAGTAAGGATGCGGATAGAATCCGTGAGGCCATAGCACGTGAAATGAATAAGAAACCAGATGAATTGACCGAAGATGATTATAGTGAGATTACAGAGTTAGACCTTAGCGATACAGAGATTTCTGACCTTGAGTTGATAAAGAGACTCAGCAGTTTGCAAGAGCTTTACCTTAACGGCACGCATGTCAGCAGCCTTGAGCCGATAAAGGGACTCAGCGATTTGCAAAGGCTTGACCTTCGCGGCACGCAGGTCAGCGACCTTGAGCCGATAAAGGGACTTAGCAGTTTGCAAAGGCTTTACCTTGGCGGCACGCAGGTTAGCGACCTTGAGCCGATAAAGGGACTTAGCAGTTTGCAATGGCTTGACATTGAAGGCACGCAGGTTAGAGATCTTGAGTTGATAAAGGGAATTGGCAGTTTGCAATGGCTTGTCCTTAAAGGCACGCAGGTCAGCGACCTTGAGCCGATAAAGGGACTTGGCAGTTTGCAATGGCTTTACCTTCGCGACACGCAGGTCAGAGACCTTGAGCCGATAAAGGGACTTAGCAGTTTGCATTCGCTTGACCTTCGCGGCACGCAGGTCAGCGACCTTGAGCCGATAAAGGGACTTGGCAGTTTGCATTCGCTTGACCTTCGCGGCACGCAGGTCAGCAGCCTTGGGCCGATAAAGGGACTTAGCAGTTTGCAATTGCTTGAGCTTGGCGGCACGCAGGTTAGCGACCTTGGGCCGATAAGGGGACTTAGCAGTTTGCAAGAGCTTGACCTTCGCGGCACGCAGGTCAGCGACCTTGAGCCGATAAAGGGACTTGGCAGTTTGCAAAGGCTTGACCTTCGCGGCGCGCAGGTCAGCGACCTTGAGCCGATAAAGGGACTTAGCAGTTTGAAATGGCTTGTCCTTAGAGGCACGCAGGTATCCGATGAGCAGGTGGAGGAGCTGCAAAAGGCGCTGCCGAAAGTTCAAATTTATCGATAACAGGAACTCTCAACAGAGGAATGGTAGGACAAGCCTCAGCCTGCATTTGGCGAGACCTCAGTGATGATTTGTAAGATTAACAACGCATATAATCCAGATGTCTCGGCTTCGCTCGACATGACAAAAGGAATCCTTCGACTACGCCTTTCGACTTGGCTCAAGACTTCGCTTCCCGCATCAAACGACGATAAGAATTGGGGCGTCGTCATGCCGACGACGGCTAAACAAAAACCCTGGGTGAAACCCAGGGCTAAATAAAACGGCATGAACCACACAATCTTTGTGACAATTATGATTCTTGTTGGTTCTGCAGCTCGGAGGAGGTATAATCATATAGTTGCCTTGCCGATTATTTAGCAGGGAGAATGAGAGCATGAATGCCCAATGGCGAGTCGCCGTTAGATAAGAAAGGTGTATTTCGCCATTGGTGAAGGAGGCAAGACATGGTTCAGCGAAACGGTTTCACGCTCATCGAGCTGTTGGTGGTTATAGCGATCATTGCCCTACTCATGGCGATATTGATTCCGGCCCTTCACCGGGCCAGAGAGCATGGACAGCGTGCCACGTGCCTGAGCAATGTCAAGCAGCTTACCCTTGCGTGGATAATGTACGCGTATGAGAACGAGGACAAGATCGTTAACGGGAGCACCTTCTTCTCACGACCGGGCGAGCCGGCCTGGATCGGCGCGCGTTGGCAGTTTTCCGGGACCACTGAAGAGATGCGCGAACACCTAAAAGACGGAATTCTCTACAACTACTGTGAGGATGTCGATATTTTCAAATGTCCCACGGGGATTCGTGGAGAAGTGCTGACATACGCGATCGTTGATGCGATGAATGGCGCGACGAGCATACCGGGAACCAAGGACTTGATGATCAAGCGTTTAAGTCAGATCCGCAGGCCGGGAGAGCGGTTCGTGTTTATTGACGAAGGCAAGATATCGCCGGATAGCTGGACCGTGTTCTACGACCAGGAAAGCTGGTGGGACCGGCCGACGGTTCGGCATGGAGACGGTACGAATTTCTCATTCGCCGACGGACATAGCGACTACTGGAAATGGAGAGACCCACGCACAGTGGATCTTGCTAAAATGACAAACCCTCAGGCAAGCGATAGTGTACAGCCGGGGAACCCGGATTTGCACGCGGTCCAGAAAGCGGCCTGGGGGAAGCTCGGCTACGAACCCAGCGATTAAGTTGATTACTCATATGATCATTACTCTCCAGCCCTTATTTGTTTCTTGACACGGGATGAGCTATTGCGGCTGTGTGGACTTCGTGCGGTGAATCGGTCCCGGTCCGGCCCAGGATCTTCCTTACAGCCGTCTATTCGTTTGTCGCCACTCTGTACTCCTCAAGCCACTTCTGCATGTCGATTTCCATCCCCTCATTACCTTTTACCATCCCCAGAGCCTTTTTTTGCATGGCTGTGCGTTGCATACCCGCTATTTAAACTAACCTAATAAATACGAGCTACAGAGCGACTCTCAGTTTATGGAGAGTCGCTCTTATGCGGTGATATCGATGGTTGAAAAACAATCAGAAATTGGCAGAGATGAGGAAAGTGGCAGTTTTTTGCCAATTGCAGGAATTCCGACCTAACATTATAATACATAGCGACAACTGCTGCTCAATTTATACACTGTTATAGCCAGCTGTCTTGCGACTGTGTGCACTGCTCTTTACCGGTTCCGAGATAGTAGTTGCGTCAAACCGCCCGTATAACATAATAGTTGTCATGGAGTAGGCGTAATGCAGATGTTTGATGATCCGGCGAACAGCTCAAAGGGTCAAGCTTATTCGAAAGGAGATTTTGCGGAAGTTGAATGCTGCCAGGGGGGGAGGTTATATTTTCCAGTCAGACCATTCCGTAAGCAGCGATGTTTCCGGGCATACTTATGATTATATTGTTAACCTCATTCGTGAATTCGGACAATATCCCCTTGAGCTGGGAGAGTTTGATGAAGTGATATGACAATTCCAGGAGGTACAAATGTTGACTCTTAAAACTCATAAAGCTTTTTGGTTAGTATTATGTGTGGTTGCTTTTTATTCCTGCCTTGGTTTTGGAAAAGAAAAGACAACTCATAATTTTAATGATATCGAAACTTACAACGTTGTCTGGGATAGTCCCAGTAAGGACTCTTCCGGTTCGATGCCTATAGGCAACGGAGACATCGGTTTAAACGTTTGGGTAGAGGAGAATGGAGATCTTCTCTTCTATATAAGCAAGACCGATGCCTGGAGTGAGAACTGTCGACTGCTTAAGCTCGGTCGAGTGCGCCTGAAACTTTCGCCGAACCCGTTTAGCAAGGGCGGCCGTTTCTGTCAGATTCTGAAGTTGCGCCAGGGTGAGATTGAAATTGTTGCTGGTTCATTGGAAAAACAAGTTACATTGCGCGTATGGGTTGATGCGAATCGGCCGGTCATTTATATCGAAGCCGAGGGTCAGCAGGCCTTTGACCTTCAAAGTAGCCTCGAAGTTTGGCGTAAGGAGTCTCGTGAACTCAAAGGCGAGGAAATGAACAGCGCCCGTGCCTTGACAGGTAACAAAGATTATCCGATCATCGTTTATCCCGACACGGTTCTGCTGGCAGAGAACAATTGCATCGTCTGGTACCACCGCAACGAGAAGTCCTGTTATCCAATAACGCTAAAGAATCAGCACCTTGGCCAGTTGCAAGTAAGGTATCGCGATCCGCTTATACACCGCACATTTGGCGGGTGCATGAGAGGCGATGGTCTGAAAGCCATCGACAAGAAGATTCTGAAATCAGTGAAACCGAGTAATCGTTTTGTGGTTTCGATTTACCCCCTGACGGCGCGGACGGTTACCCTCGAGGCCTGGTTGAGCCTGCTGGAAGAGCAAATAGCAGCAATTGAGGCAATAGATCTGAAAATTGCGCGTGTGGGGCACAGGCAGTGGTTGGATAGGTTCTGGAAGCAGAGTTGGATTTTTATAGGCGGCTCAAAGGACACCAATGTGGTTACGCGTGGCTATAACCTTCAGCGCTGGATCAATGCCTGTGGCGGCCGCGGCGCATATCCCATCAAGTTCAACGGTTCGATATTCACGGTTGATGCCCAGGTGGGCAAGGAGCACTTTGACGGTGATTATAGACGTTGGGGTGGAATGTATTGGTGGCAGAACACGCGCCTGCCTTATTGGTCCATGCTGGCATCAGGAGATTTCGCTCTGATGCAGCCGCTGTTCCTGATGTACAGGAAGGCGCTTGGTCTTTGCAGAGATAAGACGAAGATTTATTATAAGCATGATGGTGCTTTCTTTCCAGAAACAATGTACTTTTGGGGCACGAATGGGAATTGTGATTTTGGCTGGGGCCATAAAGGGCCTGAAACTATTAACCGATACATACGCCGTGAATGGCAAGGTGGGATCGAATTAACCGGGATGATGCTTGACTATTACGCCATGACACAGGACCGAGAGTTTCTGCGTGATATGCTTTTGCCGCTGGCTGAAGCGACCATTACTTTTTTCGACCAGCACTGGAGTCGCAATGAGCAAGGCAAGATTCGCTTCGAGCCTGCCCAGTCGCTGGAGACGTGGTGGGAGTGTGTAAATCCCTTGCCGGAGGTTGCCGGGCTCAAGTATGTACTCGGCCGGTTATTGGAACTACCGGCTGAACTAACAACTAAGTCGCAGCGAAAGTCCTGGAAGAAAATCCTCGCTGACCTGCCTTCGGTTCCTACGAAGGAATACAAGGGTAAACAAATTTTGATTCCAGCGGAGCAATATAGCGTAAAGCGAAACCAGGAAAATCCTGAATTGTACGCCATTTTTCCATACCGACTTTTTGGGATTGGCAAACCACATCTGGAAATTGCGCTTGAGACCTATGGACAACGAATGCACAAGGGCACTGGAGGTTGGTATCAGACAGCAATCCAGGCTGCGTATCTTGGCTTAACAGGGGACGCATCGAAATTAGTAACTAAGAATTTCTCAACTAAACACCAGGGCAGTCGTTTTCCCGCATTCTGGGGCCCTAACTACGATTGGATTCCTGACCAAGACCACGGCTGCGTGTCGATGACGGCATTGCAGCGAATGCTTATGCAGACCGATGGTAAAAAGATTCTGCTACTGCCCGCCTGGCCAAAAGATTGGGATGCGGATTTCAAACTGCATGCACCTGGGAATACAACCGTAGAAGGTGTGTATCGCAATGGTAAATTACAAAGACTGAAGGTTATTCCCTCGTCACGCCGGAAGGATGTAAAAGTAATGAAACCACATGCGCTTGTCAAGCGGGCATCGGACCGCCGCAAAACAGCCGAATTCACCATGAATGTGCTTTGGAAAGTTTTTTTCCAGACTCAACGATTATTGATCCAGCAGAGGCTTCCCATGAGCAGCAAATGTCAATGTTCTTCGCTAAATTCATGGTCGAGTAGACGTAATATAGCTCTCTCATTTAGGCATAGTTTGTATTCCCGGTTTCTCCTCTCTTTCGATTGAGGAGTGTCACAGTATTCTGCCATGTGAAAGAACGTCAACG
>Ga0114930_10002992_pt1 | contig 15010 bp, 13 predicted proteins | sample AnhtaG_FD_87300 | JGI IMG/M metagenome (GOLD analysis project Ga0114930, IMG submission 87300) | Deep subsurface microbial communities from Anholt, Denmark to uncover new lineages of life (NeLLi) - Anholt_01485 metaG | ecosystem: Environmental > Aquatic > Marine > Oceanic > Sediment | place... | reverse complement strand
CGCCGATGCGGATCAGCGTGCGGCCGATCAGCCCCGCCGCCAGCATGCCGATCAGGGTCAGCGCCAGGAACAGCGCCACCAGCCCGAACCCCGGCACCCGGAAAGGCGTCGGGAATTGCAGCAGGTAGGCGTCCGGGATGAGCTGCTTGACCTTCTCGTCCACGAACACGATCACGTTCCACGCCAGCCACAGGGTGAAGGCGATCGGCGCGGTCACCAGCACGCCGGTGAGGAAATAGCCGCGCAACCTGCGCACGAAGCGGTGCCGTCGCGTGTGCGGCGCGGGATGCGGCGGCGCGGCGCCGGCCTGCGCAGGCGGCGGCGCGGCGGCCGGCGCTTCCGGCGGCTTCGCCGCCGGGCCGGGATCGGCGGGCTGGTCCATGGGCCTTGAGGCCTACAACAGCCGCGCTTCAGCCGCAATGCTCGAGGTGCATCGCGCATGCGCCTCTCAAAGCGGAAGCCCCGCCAGGTCGGTGGCGCCCGGTTTCTGCCCGGCCTGGGTCAGCATGCAATGCACCTGACCGCGGTGATGGGTCTGGTGGTTGAACATGTGGGCGACCAGCAGCCAGCGCGGCCTGGTCCGCTCGGCCTTGGCCGCCCCCGAGTAGTACGTCTGGTCGCCTTGCAGCCATTCCGGGGTAAGCCCATCCGCCCACGCGACGATCGTCTCGTCGAATGCCTTGCGCTGGCGCTTGAGCTCGGCCCAGTCGGCGACGGCGCCGGTCGACTCGGGAATGCCGCCTTCGGGCCGCGGCGTGCCGGCGAAGCGGTGCATCCAGATGCGGTCGCCCCACAGCAGATGATTGAAGGTCTTGTGGATCGAGCCGAAGAACGCGCCGCGCTCGCGCCTGCGCTCTTCGTCGCTCAAGCCGTCCGCGCAGCCGTAGAGATTCCCGTTCTGCCACCTGTTGTAGCGCGCAAAGGTCCGCACATGGCCGATGGAGATCATCGCCGCCCACTCCCGCCTAGGATCGGAAAAACTCCCGCAGCGCTTGGGCGGTTTCCTGCGGCGCCTCCTCGGGCAGGAAATGCCCGCACGGCAGCGCCCGGCCGCTTACGTTGAGCGCGCGTTTGCGCCACTCCGCCAGCACGTCGTAGCGCCGCCCGACCAGCCCCTTGCCGCCCCACAGCGCCAAAAGCGGCATGCCGAGCTTGTGGCCCATGTCGGCCTCGTCGTGGATCAGGTCGATTTCCGCCGCCGCGCGGTAGTCCTCGCAGGTCGCGTGGACGGTCGCGGGATCGCGGAAGCAGCGGATGTATTCCGCCTTGGCCTCGGGCGTGAAGGCGCCGGGATCGCGGCCCCAGTGCCCGAGCTTGCTTTCCAGGTAGAACGCCGGGTCCGCGCCGATCAGCCGCTCCGGCAGCGGCGCCTTCTGGATCAGGAAGAACCAGTGGTAATAGGCCGTGGCGAACTCCTTGTCGGTCGAGGCGTACATCGCGTGGGTGGGGCAGATGTCGAGCACCGCGATCCTGGCGACGCAATGCGGATGGTCGAGCGCCAAGCGGTGCGCCACGCGCCCGCCGCGGTCGTGGCCCGCGACCGCGAAACGGGCGAACCCCAGGGCCGCCATGGTTTCCACCTGGTCCTTGGCCATGGCGCGCTTGGAATAGGGCTCGTGCCGGGCGTCGCTCGGCGGCTTCATGCTGTCGCCGTAGCCGCGCAGGTCGGGGCAGACCACGGTGAACGACCCGGCGAGGGCCGGCGCCACCTTGTGCCACATGACATGCGTTTGCGGGTAGCCGTGCAGCAGCAGCAGCGGCGGCCCCTGCCCGTCCATGACCGAGTTCACCTCGCCCGCCGCGACCTTGACGCGTCTGTGCTCGAACCCCTCGAACATGCTCCCCGCCCCCGCACCGCCGCCACGGCCCAATCCGGCCTCGCCAATCCGCCCGTCGCTGTATAGACTCCAGCACAACCAAGGCCTTGCGGCCATACTTTCGTCTGGGGTGGGCTCGACGACGATGTCCGACGCGGCGGAGCGCAGTCTCGGCGGCATCCCGCTGTTCGCCGACATGAAGCCGTCGGAGCGCACCACGCTCGAACAGCAGGCCGTGTTCCGCCGTTACATCTCCGGCGAGCAGATCATCGACCGCCAGTCCGACAGCCGCGACATGTTCTGCGTGGTGCGCGGCACGGTGCGCGTGGTGGTCTATTCCGCCTCGGGCCGCGAGGTCAGCTTCGACGACATCGACGCGGGCGGGTATTTCGGCGAACTCGCCGCGCTCGACAGCCGCCCGCGCTCGGCCTCGGTGGTGGCGCTGACCAACACCGTCGTGGCCTCGATCTCCCCGGCGGTGCTCGAACGCATGTTGCTGGAGCATCCCAAGATCGGGCTCGAGCTGATGCGGCGCCTCACGCGCGTGATCCGCCAGGCCACCGACCGGATCGTGGACTTGAGCACGCTGGGCGCCAACAACCGGGTCTACGCCGAGCTGCTGCGCCTGGCCAAGCCCAACGCCAAGGACGCCGGCAGGACCAGCGTGATCCGCCCCGTGCCGATCCACGGCGACATCGCCGCCAGGGTCTCGACCACGCGGGAAACCGTGGCCCGGGTCTTGAGCGACCTGTCGAAAAAGCAGCTCGTGATCAAGGAAGGCGCCAGCCTAATTATCAAAGATATCAAACGCTTACGCGATATGGTCGAGCATTTCCGCATCGACTGACCCTCCTGCCTGCTTGTGGTGTGACGGCCGTCACTGTTTGTCCTGGCGGTGTGTGAGACGCTTCAGACATCGACGGAGTTCGCTCCGCCGATGATGAAGACCGGGCGGGGGTCAGATCGGCCTATCCTCAGCCAAGGCGTAAGCCGGTTTCCCGCCGGGTTTTCCGGGCAGTCCCCTCGCGGATTGTCCGACCTTTCGAAGCAGCCTCCTAGACGCACTGGGGCCACGGGCAACCGTGGCCCCGATTTTTTTCGCGTGCGGCCGCGGCGCGCGCTAGACTCCGCCTCGCGCGGACAAGACATAGGCGGAGGTGCGCGATGCGGCGCTTCCTGCTCGCGGCCGGGCTCGCGACCGCCCTGGCCCTGCCCTTGGGCGCGGGCGCCCCGGCGCTCGCCGACGTGGCGATCGGTTATGGCTATGGCTACTACCATGGGCCTTACCGGCCGTACTGGCGCGGCTACTACCACCCCTACTACTACCCGCGGGCGTATTACTGGGGCTGGCCGCGCGCGGCCTACTACTACGACCCGCCGCCGGCGGTCGCGACGGTCCCGCCGCCGCAGCCGGTTTGGACCGGCGCGGGCGTGGTGTGGCTCTACCCCGCGCCGCCGGTTCCGCCCGCCCCCGTCGCGCCCTACGCGCCGCAGGGGCCTTACGCGCCGCAACCGCCCTATGCCCCGCAGGCGCCCCAGGCCCCCCAAACGCCGATGCCGCAGCTCCCGCAATGACGCGCGCGGCTCTCTCGATTTGCCTATGCGCCTTGGCGGCCGCGGCGGGCCCGCCGGCGCGCGCGGTCGAGTCGTGGAACTCCCAGTGCCTGGCGCCGCTGCGCCAGGCGAAGGAGGACTGGACGCGCCTCGCCACGCCGCAGGCGCGCGCCGCCGCGGCGCGCGAGATCAGGCTCGCCGAGCAAAGCTACCGCCGCGGCAAGGACGCCGACTGCAAGGCGCGCGTCGAGCGCATTCGGGCGATGATGAAGTGACCGTCAAGAAATGAAGGCGACAACCATTCAAGTTGGAATTGTCCAGCTCTTGCGACGAGCGTTTCCAAGTGTCTGTGTCCGCAAAGAATGGTCCGTGGATTGGCAGGAGAGCACGCAGGTCAGGCAGATATACGAGCCACGAGTTGACGTTGCTGCATATTGCGACACAAGCGCTGGAAATCATCACTCCAAGTTTCAGCAATCCTTCTGCAAGGAAGCGCCTACTGGCCTAAGGAACGCGGTCAGATCTCTTGCTCAGAATCCCAATCCGCGTTGCATGTTGGCGATCGAGGTCGTTTGCAGCGGAAGCTCGAAGCACATACTTGGGGACATCACGAACGCGAGTATGATGGGCTTGTACGGCATCGTTGTAACAAACGACGATCAGCATATTTGTGAAAAGGTAGAGAGGATTCAGCATTACGCCCAACGCGTGAAAGCACTTCAAAAAGCGCCCACGGGATGGTTCGATAACGTCCTCATCGTCAAATACCCCGTGTTTCAAGCATACTTCGACTGAAGTCCGGAGGGTGCGCCCGCCCCTATCCGCCCCAGCAGTGCGGCGGCCGGGGGTCGGTGCACCGGGTCTCGCGCTCGTAGGCGCGGGCGAGGCGCAGCAGCCGCGGCTCGGCGAACGGCCGGCCCACGAGCTGCATCCCCAAGGGCAGGCCGTTCCTGGTGAAGCCGCACGGCACCGAGACCGCGGGCAGGCCCAGATAGTTGACCGGCCGCGTGTTGCGCGCCACCCGCGCCACCACCTCGAACGCGCGGTGGTCGCCGCCGACGTCGGTCTCGGCGATCGTGGGCACCGGGAACGACAGCACCGGGGCCAACAGCGCGTCGGCCTTGCCCAGCACCGTGTCCAGGAACCACTCCAGCGCGTGCCGGCGCAGGCGCAGCGCCTCCAGATAGCGCACCGCCGGGTACATGGCGCCGGACTGGATGCGCTGGCGCACCTGCGCGCCATAGTCCTGCGGCCGCTCGCGCAGCCACTTGGCGTGGTAGCTCGCGGACTCCGCGCCCGTGACCATCATCGCCATCTCGTTGACGTGGTCGAGCGAGGGCACGTCCACGCGCGCGACCTTGGCGCCGAGCCTGCGATAGGTCTCCGCCGCCGCGTCCAGGCCCGCCGCCACCTCCGCGTCCATGCCCTGGCGGAACCAACCCTCGGCCACCGCGACCGTGCGCCCCCTGGCGCCCTTCTCCAGCTCGGCCAGGAAATTCGGCGCCTTGCGCGCGGAGGTGGTGGGGTCGTTGGGGTCGTGGCCGGCGATGGCCTGGAGCACCATTGCCGCGTCCTCGACCGTGCGGGTCAAGGGGCCGACATGGTCCTGGCTGAAGCTAAGCGGCATGGCGCCGTAGCGGCTGACCAAGCCGTAGGTGGGCTTGATGCCCACCAGGCCGCAGAACGCCGCCGGCAGGCGGATCGACCCGCCGGTGTCCGAACCCAGCGCGCCGTAGACCAGCCGCGCCGCGACGCAAATTCCCGGCCCGCTCGACGAGCCGCCCGGCACGTGCGCCTTGTTCCAGGGGTTCATCGGCGTGCCGGTGTGTTCGTTGTGGCCCGTCGGCCCCATCGCGAACTCGACCATGTTGAGCCGCGCGATGTCGAGCGCGCCGGCCGCGTCGAGGCGCTTCAGCACCGTCGCGGTGACTTGGGGCAGGTAGCCCCGGCGGATCTTGGCGCCGCATTCGCTCAGGCGGCCCTGGCGGTAATACATGTCCTTGTGCGCCAGCGGCACGCCGTGCAGCCGCCCGCGCTTGGCCGACCTCTTGCGCTGGGCGTCGGCGCGGCGCGCGGCCCTGAGCGCCCCCTCGGCGTCGATGCCCGCCACCGCGTTCAGTTCTTTCCCCAGGGATTCCAACCCCTTGAGGCACGACGTTACGGCTTCAAGCGAAGAAATTTTTCCCCGCGCGATGGCCCTGGCCAGGGCCGCGAGACTCAAGCCGGCGATGTCCCGGCTCATCGCGGCACCGCGAGCCGTTCGAGCGCGGCCGTGAAGTCGGCGGGCTCGTCCTCCATCGCCAGCGCCCCGGCCCTCTGGGTCATGGCCGCGGCGACGCGCTGGGTCGCGCGGACCGCGCCGGCGAGCTGGTCGTCCGGCAGCTTCATGTCGAGATAGGCCGCGAGCCACTCGGCCGCGGCCTGGGTCGGATCATCGGCCGGCATGGCGTTCCCCCGGGGTTGCCGAGGGACGATCTTAGGGAGCCCGGGCCGCGCGCCGCAATGCCCGGCGGCGCACGGCCGTCATGCGGCGGCTCAGTCCCCTTCCGGGGTCGCCTGCAGCGCGGCGTCGACGGCGGCGACAAGCTGCTCGGGCGTGAACGGCTTGGGCAGGATGGCGTGCGCGCCCAGGGCCTTGGCCATGCGCAGATAGTCGAGGTTGCCGGTGCGCCCGCCGCCGGAGACCGCCACGATCCGAAGGCTCGGGTAGCTCTTGCGCAGCTCCGTCACCAAGCCGATCCCGTCGAGCTCGGGCATGATGACGTCGGTCACCACCAGGTCGACCGGCTCGGCGCCCGCGGCCGCGACCGCCGCCAGGGCGCTGCGGCCGTCGCCCGCCTCGATCACCGCATGCTTGGCCCGCTCCAGGGTCAGCCTGATCGTCGCGCGGACCAAAGCGTCGTCGTCCACGACCAGGATGCGCGCCATCGCAGCCCCTCCCCCGGCGACGGGACGAATCGGCCCTGCCGCCGTCGCACCGGTCGGATCGATCCGCACGAACTTTACCGCAGGCCGCCGCAGGCTGCACCGCCAACCTGTATCCGCGCCGCAAACTAGGGCAATATGGCGTTGAATTTTCGGCAAACTTCGCGCCCGGCGGCGGCGTCGCGGCGGGCGCGGCTGCGAGACATGGCGCGATGGCCGACGACCCAATCGGCTCGAACAGCGTCGAGCCCAAGCCTCCGGGGCCCGAGCCCAAGCCGGAAGGGCGCCCGGCAGGGATGGGGCCGCTGCTGTCGCGCCTGACCCGGCCGGGCGCCATCTACGCGGGCGGCCTCGCCATCGCGCTCGCGGTCGCGGCGGTGCAGATCGCCGATGCGGTCGCGACCTGGAACGACAAGCACCGCGACGCCGCGCGCACGGTCGCCAACCTCGCCTTGATCGCGGAACAGGAGGTGGAGCGGACGCTGCGCGGCGTCGATCTGTCGCTGAAAACCGTGGCCGAGCTGATCGAGCTCGCGCCCTCGCGCCGCCTGGACGACCCGGCGGTCGGCACGGCCATGAACGAGCGGCTCAAGGACCTGCCGTTCGTGCGCAGCATCGTCGTGTTCGACGCCGAGGGCCACACGGTCCGGAACACCACCGGCATGCCGGTCGAGCCCGCCGTCAGCGCGTCGGACCGCGAGTTCTTCGCCGCGCAGCGGGACGGTCCCGGGCGGGGCTTCCACATCGGCGCGCCGATCGTGGGCCGGACCACCGGGCAAGTCGCGGTGCCCATGAGCCGCCGGATCGCCGGTCCCGGCGAGGCATTCGCGGGCGTCGTGGCCGCGTTCGTCGATCCCAACGCCATGGCCCAGGCCTATGCCGGCCTCGACGTGGGGGCCGGCGGCGCGGTGGCGCTGATCCGCGCCGACGGCACCATGCTGGCGCGGTTCCCTTATCGCGCCGAGTTCATCGGGCGGAGCGTCCGGGATACGCCGTTGTTCCGCGAGCGTCTTCCCAAGTCGCCCACCGGCGTGGCCCAGGGCGCGCGCACCGTCGACGGGGTGCCGCGCCTTTACGGCTATCGCGAGCTGGCGGCGTTCCCGGTCGTCGTTTTCGTCGGCGTCGAGCAGGCGCGCATCCTGCGCGAGAGCGCGTGGAGCATCGCCGCGGACGCCGCTTCCGCCGCGGTGTTTGCCGGGGTGATCGCGCTCGCCGCCTTGCTGCTGGGCCGCGCACGGGGTCGCCAGGACGGCCTGCTCGCCCGCGCGACGGCCAGCGAGGAGCGGTTCCGCGATTTCGCGGGAATCGCGTCGGACTGGTTGTGGGAGACGGACGCGAGCCTGCGCTTCTCGTTCTTCTCGCAGCGGCGCGCCGACCAGATCGTCGATCCGGAACGGATCGCCATGGGCCGCACCCGGGCCGAGCTGGCCTCGGCCGAGGAAATCGCCGCCGACCCCCGGGGCTGGGAACGCCATCTCGCCGATCTCGAAGCCCACCGCCCGTTCCGCGATTTCGGCTATTGGCGCACGCGGCCCGACGGCGCGCGGCGCTACATCAGCACCAGCGGCGCGCCGGTGTTCGACCGCGCCGGCCGGTTCCAGGGCTATCGCGGCGTCGCCAGCGACCTGACCGAGCGGAAGCTCGCGGAACAGGCCGCGCAAGACGCCCGCAGCCGCCTGTTCGACGCCATCGACAGCCTGCCCGACACCATCGCGATCTTCGACCGCGACGACCGCCTGGCGGTGTGCAACAAGGCGTTCATCCGTCCGCAGTACCGCGGCGTAGTCGCCCCGGGCACGAAGTTCGAGGAAATCGCGCGCATCGCTTCCCGCGAAGTGACGCTGCCGAGCCCGTGGGGCGACACGCCCGAGGCCTGGTTCGCCGAGCGCATGCGCCGCCACGCCGATCCCGGCCCCTCGTTCGAGACCCACTACAAGGACGGCCGCTGGGGCCGCATCACCGAGATGCGCACGCACGACGGCGGCATGGTGGTGACGCGGACCGACGTCACCCAGCTCAAGCGCGCCGAACAGGCCGCGAACGAGGCCCGCCTGCGCCTATTCGACGCCATCGACGCCATGCCCGACGGGTTCGCGCTCTACGACGCCGAGGACCTCCTGGTGTTGTGGAACGCCGCCTACGCCCGGAACTCGCCCCCGGGCGTCGTGCTGCGCCACGGCATGCCGTTCGCCGAGCTGATCTCGTCGGGCATTGCGGCGCGCGTCGTCGTTCCCAACGCCCTGGGCGAAACGCGCGCGGCGTGGATCCAAGAACGGCTGCACCGCCACCGGCGCCCCGAGGGGTCGTTCGACGTCCCCCTTAGCGACGGCATCTGGCGCCAAATCGTGGAATCGCGCACGCGCGAGGGCGGCGTCGTCTCGCTTGTGCTCGACATCACCCAGCGCCGCCACGCCGAGCAGGAGGCGCGGGAGGCGCGCGCGCGCCTGGTGGACGCGATCGAAAGCCTGCCCGACGGCTTCGCGTTCTACGGCGCCGACGACCGCCTGGTCCTGTGCAACACGCAGTACCGGAACAGCGTGCATCCTTCGATCCCGACCGCGCCGGGCACGAAGTTCGCCGACGCGATCGCCGCGTCGGCGCCGCACATCGCGCTGCCCGACGACCTCGCGGCCACCGAGGAGGAGTGGATCGAGGAGCGCATGCGCCGCCACCGCGAGGGGCCGCGCCCGCCGATGGAGCGCATGCGCAAGGACGGCAAGTGGCTGCGCGTGGTCGAAGGGCGGACGAGCGACGGCGGCACCGTGATCCTCAACATCGACATCACGGCGCTGAAGCAGGCGGAGCGGGCGATCGAGCAATCGCGCGCGCGCCTCGACGACGCCATCGAAAGCCTGCCCGAAGGCTTCGCCCTATTCGACGCCAACGACTGCCTGGTCATGCACAACAAGAGTTACCGGAGCTTCGTGGCGCCGGCGATCCGCCTGGAGCCGGGCCTGCGCTTCGCCGATCTCATCGCCGCGGCCGTCGGGAACATCCGCTTTCCGAACGAGGTGGGCGGTACGCCCGAGGAATGGCTCAAGGAGCGCATGCGCCGGCACCGCGAGCCCGGCCGGCCGATGGAGTGGCAGCTCAACGACGGCCGGTGGCTTCGCGTGATCGAGGGCCGCACCCGCGAGGGCGGCACCGTGATCCTGAACATCGACGCGACCGCGCGCCACCAGGCGGAGCAGGCGATCGAACAGGCGCGCGCCCGCCTGCAAGGCGCGATCGACAGCTTGTCCGACGGCTTCGCGCTCTACGACGCCGAGGACCGCTTCGTGTTGTGCAACGCGTCCTATCGCAGGTTTTTGCCGCCGTCGAAGCAACCGAAACCCGGCGACCGGTTCGCGGACCTCTTGGCCGGCGCCGTGGAGATGATCGAGTTTCCCAATGCGCTGGCGGCCGACGCCGGCGAATTCATCCGCGAGCGCATGCGGCGGCATCGCGATCCAGGCGTGCCGATGGAGTGGCCGGACAAGGGCGGAAGGTGGCGCCGGGTCGTGGAAGGGCGCACCGGCGACGGCGGCACGGCGGTCTTGAACATCGACATCACCGCGCTCAAGGCCGCCGAAGACGCCGCGCGCCAGGCGCACGAGCGGATGATCGACGCGATCGACAGCCTGCCCGATCCGTTCGCGGTGTTCGACCGCGACGACAAGCTGGTGCACGCCAATCGCGAATATTCGCGGCCCCTCGCGGTCAAGCCCGTGCCCGGCACCAGCACGTTCCAGGACGTGGTGCCGCACGTCGCCGCGCAGATCGTGCTGCCCGACGCGCTGGGCACGACGGAAAAGGAATGGATCGCCGAGCGCATGCGCCGCCACCGGACGCCCGCCGGCCCGTTCGAGCTTCACTACAAGACCGGCCAGTGGGGCCGCGTGGTGGAAACGCGCATGCGCGACGGCGGCACGGTGATGCTGCGCACCGACATCACCGAGCCCAAGCGGGTGGCCGCGCAGCAGGGCGCGGTCGCGGCGCTGTCGCAACTGGCGCTGAAAACCGCCGACCCGATCGCGCTGTGCCAACACGCGGTCGTGCTGATCGCCAAGGCCCTATCGGTGGAGATGGCCAGCGCGCTGGAGCTCGAGCCCGACGGCAGGAACCTGAACGTGCGCGCGGCGGTGGGTTGGAAGGACGGCACCATCGGCGCCAAGGTTCCGACCGGGGCCGGCTCGCTGGCGGGGCTCACCCTGGCGGCGAACAAGCCGTTGGTGATGGAGGACATCGAGCGCGAGACGCGCTTTACCCCCTCGCCCATCCTGATCGCGCACAAGGTGCGCTCGGGCATGACGGTCGTCATTCCCGGCCAGCCTCGGCCGTGGGGCGCGCTCGGCGCCTACTCGACCGGGCTTCGCAGCTTCGATCAGAGCCAGATCGACTTCATGCAGGCGATGGCGTTCGTGTTGTCCTCCACCATCGAGCGCCGCAGGGCCGAACAGGCGCTGGCGCAGATCCAGCGGCTGGAGTCCCTGGGCCAGCTCACCGGCGGCATCGCCCACGACTTCAACAACCTCCTGACCGTCATCATCGGGCAGTCCGACCTGCTGGCGCACGATTTCAAGCCCAGCGAGACGCACGGCAAGATGGCCCACGCCATCAACCTGGCCGCCACCCGCGCCGCGGACCTCACCAGCCAGCTATTGGCCTTCGCGCGCGGCCAGACCCTGCAACCCGCCAATATCGACGCCAACGCGCTGGTCGCCGAGATCGAGCCCCTGCTTCACCGCACGCTCGGCGAGCACATCGCCGTGCGCGTGTCGCCGGCCCGAGGGCTGCCGCCGTGCCGCGCCGACCGCACCCAGCTTGTCGCCGCGCTCGTCAATCTGTCCGTCAACGCGCGCGACGCCATGAAGGAAGGCGGCTCGCTGACCATCGAAACGGCGCCCGCGCATCTGGACGCGGCCTACGCGGCCACGCATCAAGAGGTGACCCCCGGCGACTACGTGCAGATCAGCGTCAGCGACACCGGCACCGGCATGCCGCCCGAAGTGCTGGAACGGATGTTCGAGCCGTTCTTCACCACCAAGCCCGTGGGCCAGGGGACCGGCCTGGGCTTGAGCATGGTCTACGGCTTCGTGAAGCAATCGGGCGGGCATGTTGCCGCCTACAGCGAGGTCGGCCACGGGACCACCGTCAAGCTCTACCTGCCCGTGGCGTCCCAGGCAGCCGATTCGCCGGTTCCGCCCGCGCCGGCGCAAGCGCCCGCCGGGCCCGGCGGCGGCGAAATCGTCCTGCTGGTCGAGGACGACGCGATGGTGCGCGCCTTCGCCGCCGAGCAATTGCGCCGCGCGGGCTTCCGCGTGATCGAAGCCGGGGACGGGCCGGAAGCCCTCGACCGTTTGCGCGCGAACAAGCGCGTCGACCTGCTGTTCTCCGATATCGTGATGCCCCAGGGCCTGAGCGGCCCCGACCTCGCCAGGAAGGCGCGGCGCATCAAGCCGGGGCTTCCGGTGCTTCTGACCTCCGGCTATCCGGCGGGCGCGCTGACCGATCAGAAGAACGGGGCCGGGAAGTTCGAGCTGCTCGACAAGCCCTACAGCGTCGAGCAACTGCTGGGCCGCATCCGCGCCATCCTCGCCCGGCGGTAGGGCGTCACGCCTTCTTGTCGGGCGCCTTCAGCGCGGCGGCGACCGCCGCCAGCAGCTGCTCGGGCGTGAACGGCTTGGGCAGCGTGGCGTGCGCGCCGAGCGCCTCGGCCATGCGCAGGAAGTCCATGTTGCGCGTGCGCCCGCCCCCGGACATGGCGACCACCTTCAGCGGCGGGTGGCGCTTGCGCATCGCCAGGAGCAGGCCGATGCCGTCGACCTCGGGCATGATGATGTCGGAGATCACCAGGTCGGCCGGCGCCGCGCTCAGCATGTCGAGCGCCTGCAAGCCGTCGGCGGCCCGGCGCACCTCGTGCTTGGCGCGTTCCAGCGCCAGCGCGACGGTCTCGCGCACCAGGGGGTCGTCGTCCACTACCAGAACCCGCGCCATGGTCTGTCCGTCGTTCCGGTTCGGGGTTTCCTTGGGCCGCCGCCGCGCGAGCCGCGGCCCGCGGGCGAGCGATAGTATTAGCGATATAGTTCGGTTTCGGCCAGCGGGCCGCGCCGCCGCAACTATCCGTAGCAGAACTTCGCCGCGGTTTCGGGTTGCGGGCGCAGACGCGCCGGACAAGCCGCCTCAGCATACCGCTTCGCCGCGCGGCGGCCATCCGGGGTTTCCCCGGTCACGGAATTGCCCCAGGACCGGCGCACGCCCGCCGCGCAAGGCCGGCCGACGATTCCCCCTGCGGCCGGGGACTGCTATAACCCGGCCGCAGGCCCGCGAGGCGGTGCCGGGCCCAAGGACGGATTTCCATGTATCTACTGATCGATAACTACGACAGCTTCACCTACAATCTCGTCCATTTCCTGGGCGAGCTCGGGGCCGAAACCGTGGTGCGGCGCAACGACAAGCTCAGCGCCGACGAGGCCATGGCGCTCAAGCCCCAGGGCATCGTGATTTCCCCGGGGCCTTGCTATCCCGATCGCGCCGGCATCTGCCTCGAGCTGATCGCCAAGGCGGCGGAAGCGCGCATGCCGGTCCTCGGCGTGTGCCTCGGCCACCAGGCCATCGGCCAGGCCTTCGGCGGGAAGGTGGTGCGCGGGCCGATCCCGATGCACGGCAAGATCAGCAAGATCAAGCACAAGGGCACCGACGTGTTCGACGACATCCCCTCGCCGTTCGCGGCGACGCGCTACCACTCCCTGGTGGTGGATCGGCCGAGCCTGCCGGATTGCCTCGCGGTCACCGCCGAGACCGCCGACGGCCTGGTCATGGGAGTCGCGCACAAGGACCTGCCGATGTTCGGCGTGCAGTTCCACCCCGAGAGCATCGCCTCGGAGCACGGCCACAAGCTGCTCGGCAATTTCCTGGCGATCTCGCGCCAGTTCGGCACGGCGTGAGGCGGCCGCGGCCCCTGCCATGACCGGCGACATGAACCAGTTGAAGGCGCTTCTGGGCGTGGTCGCCGCCGGCAACCGGCTGACCGAGGCCCAGGCCGAGCAGGCCTTCGACATCATGATGTCGGGCAACGCCACGCCCTCGCAGATGGGCGCGTTCCTGATGGCGCTGCGCGTGCGCGGCGAGACGGTGGACGAGATCACCGGCGCGGCGCGGGCGATGCGCGCCAAGGCGCTGCGCATCGAGGCGCCGGAGGGCGCGATCGACGTGGTCGGCACCGGCGGCGACGCCTCGCTCACCTTCAACGTGTCGACCGCGGCGGCGATCGTGACCGCGGGCGCCGGCGTGCCGGTCGCCAAGCACGGCAACCGCGCGATCTCCTCCAAGTCGGGCGCGGCGGACCTGTTGGCGGCGCTCGGCGTGAACCTCGACTGCGACTTCGCGCTGATCGAGCGCGCCATCGCCGAGGCGGGGTTCGGCTTCATGCTGGCGCCGCGCCACCACGGCGCGATGCGGCATGTCGGGCCCACGCGCGTCGAGCTCGGCACCCGCACGGTGTTCAACCTTCTGGGGCCGCTCACCAACCCCGCCTTCGTCAAGCGCCAGCTCGTCGGCGCGTTCGCCCGGCAATGGATCGAGCCGATGGCGCGCACGTTGGGCAACCTGGGCTGCGAGCGCGCCTGGGTGGTGCACGGCTCCGACGGCATGGACGAGCTGACCCTGACCGGTCCCAGCTACGTCGCCGAGCTCACGGACGGCAAGGTCGGCACGTTCGAGGTGTCGCCCGCGGACGCCGGGCTCAAGACGGCGCGGGCCGAGGACCTGAAGGGCGCGGACGGGCCCGCCAACGCCGCGCGGCTGCGCGCCCTGCTCGCGGGCGAGAAGGGGCCGCTGCGCGATTTCGTGCTCTACACCGCCGCCGCGGCCCTGCTGGTCGCGGGCAGGGCCAAGACCTTGAAGGACGGCGCGGGGCTGGCGGCGCAGTCGATCGACCTGGGCAAGGCCAAGGCCGTGCTCGACAAGGTCGTGGCGATCACCAACGCGCCCGCGCCCGCCCCGGCGGCGGCGCAATGAACCGCCCGCCCATGAGCGACACGCTCGCCCGGATCTGCGCCGACAAGCGCGCCGAGGTCGCGCGGCGCAAGGCCGCGTTGCCGGAGGCCGCGTTGCGCCGGCGCGCCGACGCCGCCGACAAGCCGCGCGGTTTCGCCCGGGCGCTGGAAAGCGCGGTGGCCCAGGGTGGTTACGGGCTGATCGCAGAAATCAAGAAAGCATCGCCGAGCAAAGGATTGATCCGGGCCGATTTTTCGCCGTCCGAGCTGGCCCGGGCCTATGCCCTGGGCGGCGCCGCCTGCCTGTCGGTGCTGACCGATGCGCCCTACTTCCAGGGCGCGGACGAGCACCTGGTCCAGGCCCGCGCGGCCTGCGCGCTGCCGGTGCTGCGCAAGGACTTCATGCTGGAGCCCTGGCAGGTGCTGGAGTCGCGCGCCCTCGGGGCCGACTGCATCCTGGTCATCCTGGCGGCGGTGGACGACGCCACGGCGCGCGACCTGGCGACGACGGCCGCGGCCCTCGGCATGGATACGCTGGTCGAGGTGCACGACGGCGCGGAGCTGGAGCGCGCGCTGAGGCTGCCGGCGAAGCTCGTGGGCGTGAACAACCGCGATCTCAGGACCTTCAGGACCGATCTTGCGGTGACCGAAGCGCTCGCCCCGCGCGTGCCCCGGGACCGGGTGCTGGTGGCGGAAAGCGGCCTGTTCACCCCCGCCGACCTCGCGCGCATGGCGCGG
>Ga0114930_10002991_pt1 | contig 15012 bp, 14 predicted proteins | sample AnhtaG_FD_87300 | JGI IMG/M metagenome (GOLD analysis project Ga0114930, IMG submission 87300) | Deep subsurface microbial communities from Anholt, Denmark to uncover new lineages of life (NeLLi) - Anholt_01485 metaG | ecosystem: Environmental > Aquatic > Marine > Oceanic > Sediment | place... | reverse complement strand
TGGATGTAATAATTGTTGAAAATGACTAATAAAAAGCAGTGATAATACTAAAAACAGGACCAAATGGCGGTATTTTTAATTTGATATTTTAAGAACCAACAGTTTAATGTGGGAAAGATAGGTGTTAATTAAAAATCTTTGTGCTTATCATTCTCTTACTCCTTAACTTAAGAGAATCCATATGACAATAGCTATATATATGATTATACGGAAGTAAGATAGTGCCCTCCTATAAAATTTCAGAGGTAATGCGATGACGACAAAGGAAGAAGTATTACAAATTGTTGAAGAAAAAGATGTAAAGTTCATCAGGTTATGGTTCACCGATATCCTGGGAACTTTGAAGAGTTTTGCTATAACCAAAGAAGAACTGGAAACTGCCCTTGATGAGGGTATGGGATTTGACGGTTCATCTATAATGGGTTATCGTGATATCGAAGAGAGCGACATGGTCGGCATGCCTGACCCTAACACTTTCAAGATACTGCCATGGAGACCCCAGGAAAAAGCAACAGCAAGGATGTTCGTGGATGTCTTAAATCCAGACGGAAGTCCTTTTGAAGGTGACCCCAGGTATGTTTTAAAGAGAAACCTCAAGCGTGCTGCGGACAAAGGATATACTTTCTATGTGGGTCCTGAACTGGAATATTTCTATTTCAAATCTTCACTAGCACCTGAGACCATAGACAGGGGCGGTTATTTTGACCTGACCCCACTGGATCTTGCCACTGATCTTAGAAGACAGACCGTACTGGCTCTGGAAAACATGGGAATAAAAGTAGAATACAGCCACCATGAAGTGGCCCCAAGCCAGCATGAGATAGACCTTCGCTATAATGATGCTCTCCAGATGGCGGATGACAACATGACATACAAGCTGGTAGTCAAAGAGGTTGCTCAGCAGAACGGCCTGTATGCAACCTTCATGCCAAAACCCATCTTCGGGGAAAACGGCAGCGGTATGCATGTCCATCAGAGCCTTTTCAAAGGCAGCAAAAATGCCTTTTATGACGCCAATGAAAAATATAACCTCTCAGCCATCGGAAAAAGTTATATCGCAGGTATCCTGAAACATTCGTATGAAATGTGTTCAGTACTGGCACAGACCGTCAACAGTTACAAGCGACTGGTACCTGGATATGAAGCACCTGTATATATTGCATGGGCTAACCGCAACCGAAGTGCCCTTGTGCGGGTCCCCATGTATAAACCTGGCAAAGAACTTGCCACCAGGATGGAATTGCGCTGTCCGGATCCTGCATGCAACCCGTACCTCGCATTCTCTGTAATGCTGGCTGCCGGTCTTGAAGGTATCGAGAAAGGTTATGAGATCCCTGAACCTGTGGAGAAGAACATCTTCGCCATGGACAAGAAGGACATGAAGTCTAATGGGATCAAGTCACTGCCAGCAAGCCTCAAGGAAGCCATTGATGCCACTGAGCAGAGCGAACTGGTCCGCAGAGCCCTTGGTGACCATATCTTTGATCGCTTTATTGAGATCAAGAACAGGGAATGGGACGATTACAGGATCCAGGTTACTCCATACGAGATAGATAAATATCTGAGCGTATTGTAAAACCAGTATCAAAGTCATTAATCCCGGTAGTGCTCACCCGATAAGCCATTTACCTGATACGCATTGGCTGATCGGGAAGTGTTACTGCAGGGATTGTGACATCTATGTGCCATTTTCACGATTGTGGTACATAGATACACATCCCGGATAAAGATCCAGTTCAAAAAACGTGGTGCCTGTGCATATGTGATGACCATGCAAACAACATCTTTTTATTAACAGTATCCTTTTAGGTTTCAGGAGAAAGGTTTTATGTGGCGGTTCATTGATGTGGACAAGGTAGATGGTGCATATAGTACTGCCCTTTTCCAGTCCATTGGACGCCATGTGGGGTCAGGCACCAGTGATGAGACCATCCTGTTCTGGAGGGTAACCAATCCTGCACTGTATCTGGGTTATCATCAGTATGTGGAAGATGAGGTCCATGAAGCATACTGCCAGGCCAATAATATAGATATGATCCGCAGGATCCTGGGAGGTGGTTGTGGATACTGTGACAGTGACCAGATATTATTTGCTGTAATTGGCACATCTGATGGGATTATTCCAACCAATGTACAGGAGGCTTACAAAAAAGTGTTGTCAGGTGTGGTTTCGGCATTAAATATCCTGGGATTGGAAGGGGAATTTGACCCGACCAGAAATGGAGTGTTTGTAGGGGGTCGCAAGATCTCAGGCAATGCGCAAGGCCGGTTTGATGGTTCAGTTATGGTCAATGGCAGTTTTTTACTGGATTTCGATTTTGAGACAATGGACCAAGTATTAAAACATCCCACAAAGAACCTGAGACCTTATGTTAAGACTGCAAGACAGGGCATGATCACCTTATCGGACCTGATGGAATTGCCTGACCTGGAAGAAATAAAGCAGGCACTTCGTGCCGGGTTTGAGGATGCACTGCGTATTGGAACGTATGATGGTCAGCTAGCTGAGGAGGAAGTTATTTTGGCACAGGAATTAACCACACTCTATACATCAAGGGACTGGACATATCGTATGGACAATAAAAGGAAAAAACGGCAAAAGGTAAAATAATAATTAATCTATTTAAAAACACGGAGAGAAAAGGAAATGGTTTTGGAAGATTATTTAAAAGGCATCCATAAATCCAAAGGGGGCATTATCCGCTCGTTCCTTAAAGTGGATAATGGTTTGATATCTGACATCAGTTTTTCAGGGGATTTTTTCATGTTCCCTGAAGACGCAATTGATGTGATCTTAGCACGATTGAATGGTACGGCTGCTACTGAAGAAGCTGTATTGTCAGCAATTAAGGAAGTATATGGATCTGAAGGGATCCAATCTCCAGGTACTACCCCTGAAGATTTTACGATATCAATTATGCAGGCCGTTGGAGGAAAGTAAAATGGAAGCATGGAGAGTTATCGACTTCGGTAAACAGGACATACGGTATATGATGGCCATGAACGAGGCCATACACCGCTGTGATGAGGGCAATACCCTGATATTCTGGGACCCGACCAGATCCATTATACTGGGATATTTCCAGAAAGCTGCAGTTGAACTTGATCTTGAGCAGGTTGAAGATTATACACTTGTGAGACGTACCAGCGGTGGCGGCGTGGCATTTTCTGACGATCTTAACAGGCAGATCAATTACGGTGTGTTCGGGACTGTTGATGAGATCAATTTCCCCCTGGACATTGTGGAATCGTACAAACATATCCTGGGCATACTAATTGATACGCTGGAAGAATACGGACTAAATGCAGCGTTTAGACCTATTAATGACGTAGTTGTGGACAACAAGAAAATATCTGGCAATGCCATGACCAGGCTGGACAATAAGACCCTGCAGCACGGTACATTGCTGCTGGACTTTGATATCAAGGAAATGCTTCGCATCCTGAATATCCCGAAAGAAAAGTTCATGGATAAGCAGATCGCATCAATTGAACAGGGTATGACCTGGATGGATAAGGAACTGGGTTACAAGGAAGACATGCACGTGGTCAAGCAGAAGATCAGGAAGAATTTTGAGACACGGTTTGGCGTGAAATTGGTGGAAACTGTCCCCTCTGAGCAGGAGGAAGCTTTGGCCCGGGAACTGCTGCCCAAATACCATTCTGATGAATGGACCTACAAGCGATAGGGGGACTGGAACGTTAACGAGTTCGACCTGGGATTAGTTGTGGATGCCGGATTAAGGAAGCGAATGCAGACGTCCAGAGCTTTGACCATCAAACGCTCAGGCAAACGGCTGAACTTCTATATCACGTCCGGGATGTTCCCTTCGGTCTCGATAACCGGTAGCCAGTGCGGTCTTAACTGCAAACACTGTGGAGGTAAACTGCTGGAACGCCTCATCCCGTGTATGAATTCTGATACTCTGATAGATACAGCAAAAAAACTGGAACGTAAAGGTGCAAAAGGGATACTGGTAACTGGGGGGTGTAACTCATCGGGCAAAGTACCTGTAACAGGCATGTCTGATGCTATTAATATCATCAAGGAGACAACAGACCTGACAGTGATCGCGCACACAGGTTTTATAACTCCAGAAGAAGCTTATATTCTTAAGGATTCTGGACTTGACGGGATCGGGTTCGATGTGGTAGGGGATATGAATACTGCAAAGCGGGTTTATGGTCTGGATGTTGATGAGAGTGATTATGTATCCAGCCTAGATGCTCTGTCAAATTCAGGTATTATGTTGTTCCCGCATATTTGTGTCGGACTGGATGGTGGTAGAATGAAAGGAGAGCTCCGTGCCCTTGAAATGATAAAAGGCCACAAGGTAACTACTGTAGTTATTACAGGTCTCATGCCTGTTGCCGGTACCAAGTTCTCTGAAATAAAGCCGGATCCAATTGATTTTGCCAGGGTGATCACTGAAGCAGTAGAGATGTTCCCGGAAACTCCCATTACACTGGGATGTGCCCGTTCATCAGGCAGGGACCGTGAGCTGATCGACCATTTAGCTATAGAGAGCGGGGTGGAGAATATTGCCATTCCCACTCAATATGCAGTGAGATACGGTGCCAACCACGGTTATGAGATGGAATATTACGGTACATGCTGCGGGCTGCCCCCTTCAAAATATACTCGCATACCACAACCAGGGGTGGGCTATTGAAGAAGGTCAGGGCATCACTGGGCACACTTGCGGTCCTGGGAATGGAGCTTATGATAATGGATGCCCCTCCCACAACTGCGTATCTGCAGATATATACTGATGAGCACTGTCGTGCAAATTGTTTATTCTGTTCCCAGGCAAAGGAATCAACAGGAGAATTAAAACACATTGCCAGGGGCCAGTACATGCCTGCTGACCTGGATGAGGTAGTCAGGAGGCTGGGTATTGCATTTGAGAAGGGATACCTGCACAGGGCCTGTATCCAGACTGCCATGTATCCCGGGATGTGGAATGATACTAAATACCTGGTCCTGGAGATCACAAAAACCTGCAGCATACCAATCTCATTATCTGTATTTCCATTGGAGGATACAAAGTATATTGAGCTGCAACGTATGGGTTTGGAGCAGCTGGTCATCCCCATGGATGCGGCCACTCCCGAGTTGTTTGACAGGATAAAAGGTGCCGGTGCAGGAGGTCTTTTCACGTGGGACAAACATATTGATGGCCTTGAAAGAGCAGCCAGGGTATTCCCGAATGTTGGTACGCATATCATAATAGGATTGGGTGAGACCGATAAGGATGTTATTGAGCTAGTTGGAAGGTTTCAACATAGTGGTATAGGCTCTGCCCTGTTTGCATATACGCGGCTTCCTGGTACCATGTGGGTGGATACTAAACCTGATATCGGACATTACAGGCGGGTACAGCTGGCATCATATCTGATACGCGAGGAACTGGTCCACTTTGAGGATATGAAATTTGACAACGGGATGATAATGGATTTCGGATTGGATGAGCCTGGTCTGGAAGCTGTGATATCAAATGGAGAGGCTTTTATGACTACCGGGTGTTCCCACTGCAACCGTCCCTATGCTACCGAGACCCATGAGATGGTGTATAATTATCCCAGACCTGTCGAAGGATCTGAAATAATCAGGATAAAAACTCAATTGGAGGTAAATAATGGTATTTGATATTCAACAGGTGTTTGAACGGATCCTTAATCTTGGAGTGGATGAGGAGTTGAAAGAAGACATGATATCTGCTTTTGATATAAGGCACGAGAACTTCTCAAATACAGTCCGGTTTTTCCCACAGCCATTTACTCCGGTCTCAGTTACCGGCACAGAGTGCGAGCTTGAATGTAAACACTGCGCTTCACATTACCTGAAACACATGGTTGATGCCAGCTCCAATAACCTGGAGAATATTGCTGCTGATCTTTCTAACAGGGGGGAGCAGGGAATGTTGCTGTCAGGCGGGAGCCGGCTGGACGGGTCAGTACCTACCTATGAACAGGCAGATATGATCAGATCGATCAAGGAAAAGTATAATTTATTGCTCAGTGCACATACCGGGATATTGAACAGGCAGCAGGCATCGGAATTAAAATCATATGGGCTTGATATGGCTTTGGTTGATGTTATTGGGAGTGAGCAGACAATAAAAGAAGTGTATGGGCTGGAGAGAACGCCTCTCCATTATGACTGGACCCTGGCCCATCTTTACAACTCCAATATTAGACTGGCACCCCATATTATCGTGGGATTGCAGGGGGGGGAACTGGACGGCGAGTTCAATGCCCTGGAGATAGTGAAAAAGTACGACCCTGAGGTGGTGGTGATCGTGGTTTTTATACCCACTGATGGTACAGGATATGAAAATTCACCAAAACCGACTCATAATGATGTGATAAGGGTAATCACATATGCACGGCAGATGTTCCCGAAGACGCCCATTTCGTTAAGCTGTGTAAGACCGGGAGGCAAATACCGCTCAGAACTTGATGAATATGCATTGTTGGCTGGTGTGGATAGGGTGGCTGTGCCATCACAGCAGTGTTACCAGACAGCAGGAGAGATCGGGCTTGATATTGTTGAGGTTGAAAAAAGCTGCTGCTCTTATGGAGGTGTGAGTTGACAACTGTGTCCATGAGACCTGTGGCATCTGCCAGAGGTGTTGATATTTTTTGTCCGGAAAACGGCAAATTCGCTTTTTTGAAAAGCCCGTTCGCTGCACATACTACGTTAAGTGCAATTGATATTTATTCTGGCGGCACTTTTGGGGATATTGCTCCTTCACCAGTTGAAGGAGAAGTGATAGATATCAGGGAATATCCATCACCTACCCCGTTCAGGGACAGGGATTTTATGGAATATATTATTGCCATACGACAGGATGAGAGTGTGGTCAAGATACTGCACAGTAAACCTGTAGTTGAGGTGGGGGATACTGTGGATGTGGGTGACCCTTTGGGGATATTGATCAAGAACGGGTATTTCTATTTCTGGAACGAACCACCGCTGCATGTGGAAGTACGGGACGCAGGTGATTATATCCGTGCCAGCAACAACAATCCATTATTGGCAAAATTCAGCTTTTCAGGGGACAACTCCATGGAATCCAATATAACATGCAGAGTAGTATTTTGTAATGAAAAGTATGCCTTGTTGAAAGGGGATTATAAGGGAGCCGGGGTAAAAGGATATGAGCTGGGAGGATGTTTGCTGGATGGGGTTATACGTTTAGGGGACTGGGATGCCATTGATTATTTCGGACTTATCGGTACAGATGTGCCTGTGCCCTGTATGAGGTCAGTGGGTAATCGATTCATGATAGCTGCAAAGTATGTGACGGCAAGTATCTCTACTGAAAATAAGGTGAGCTGCCGGGCATTAGGATTTTCATTATCGTTTTGTGAACCTGTTATCAAATTGATACCATTAAAGTACGGGGAGAAACTTTTTGATGTGGGGGATTGTGTGGATATCAAGTTAAATTTATTAAATGACTGATGGTGAAAGTAACATGAAGGTTGAAGATTTTGAATTCCCTGATGATAGATTATATCAAAAGAACCATGTATGGATATTGGAAGGTAATCCTATTACTATCGGCATTACCCAGCTTGGACAAAGCCTTTCAAAGGAGATCGTGCATATCGACCTGCCTGATGAGGGTGAGACTGTCAAAGCCCACGATCTGCTGATCGCATACGAGACAATTAAAGCGGTAAGCCAGATATCCCTGCCTTTTGACTGCGTGGTGACCGAGGTGAATGATGCATTGTGGGATAAGCCTAATGAGATCAATGAGGACCCGTATAAGATCTGGATGGTAAAGGTCACAGGCGAAATAGATCGCGAAGCTTTGATGGATGTCGGGGCAGCATGCACGTTCTTTGGTGATCTGATCAAGAAAGAACGGGAAAGATATGCAGGATACTGAACGCACTATTCCAAAAATACAGTTATTCCAACGAATATATCTAATGCAGAAGCAAATACAAATCCGTGTAAATCCGTGAAATCTGTGTCTTTTTATTTTCTGACACTGATCAACACAGATTTTACCTAAAGTCGGTGTCTAAAAAATAACTGGAAAAAGGGACTGTGTCATACTGAATCTAGAATAAGCAGGGAACCGTAAAGATTACTATATTGAAAGTAAGTAAATAACATATTAATAAAAATTAAAGAGGTTTGTGTATGGTGGAAATTGAAGGATATGAATTACCAGATGAATTGTATTATACTAAAGAACATACCTGGGCGAGAGTGGAGGATGACGGTACTGTGACCTCAGGGATCGATTCATACGGTGGAACTGCTGCGGGTGAGATAGAGTTTCTTGACCTTCCCCTGGAAGATGATGAATTCGAGGCTGGAGAGGCGTTCGGATCCCTGGAGTCTGCCAAATGGGTAGGAGGTCTGGTAATGCCGGTGTCCGGGACTGTGATCGAAGTAAATAACGAGGTCGAAGACAACCTTGAGTTGCTGGCTGATGACCCATATGGTGAGGGGTGGCTGATCAAGATCCAACCTTCTAACCTGGATGATGATCTGTTAAAGTTGTTCTATGAGGACAATGTTGAAGAGTGGTTTAAAAAAGATCTTGCAAATAGGGGATAAGTTTTAGTCTCTTTTCTTTTTTACTTTTTTTTCTCTTTTGCATTTTACAGATTGTTCAACATTGAAAATGAAATTAGAATTCATACCTAAAGAGCATAAACACTCTGATCCTGCCCAAAATATGAATCATATACATGCTGATATACTACATCGCACTTATTCTGAAATAATTCTGGAGTAAATTCACGATGGGCACGGTCAACCTGTTTGAAGATATGCCGTGCGTCAAGGAACAGCACCTTATCCTGCCTGACAGTATACTTTTTCCCCTTATCAAAGAACCAGAGAGTACATGGCAGCGTGACCGTACTGAAGAAATTGGAGCCCACTGCCACCATTACATCCACTTCACCTGCTTCAATGATCTTCTTCCTGATCTCCAGTTCAGTCCCCCTGGCATCACTGGCAGAGTTCGCCATCACAAAGCCAGCCCGACCTCCTTGATTTAATGCACTGTAGAATATCTGGATCCAGATATAATTGCCATTATCAGGCGTGGGCATACCGAACGGGAAGCGGGGATCATCCTTTATCCGTTCCTTATCAATTTTGTTCACATTAAAAGGAGGATTGGACATTACAAAATCAAACTTTCCCACGGTTTCATGGATATCCTCATAATATGAGTTACCCTCACGAATATCACCGGAAAGCCCGTGAACAGCCAGGTTCATCTTACAGAGCCGGACGGTCTCTGCTATATTTTCCTCACCATAAACAATGATCTCAGAATTAGGGTTAGCCTTGTGGTTTTCCACAAAACGGGCACTCTGGACGAACATGCCGCCTGAACCGCAGGCCGGGTCAAAGATACGTCCGTGGAAAGGTTCTATAACCTCAACTATGAGTTTCACAATAGAGGTGGGGGTAAAGAACTCACCGCCTTTCTGGCCCTCGCTCATGGCAAATTTGCCCAGGAAATATTCGTAGATCTTGCCAAAAACATCTCCCTCAATGTCCATGGCTATGGAGTTGAAGGTCTTCAATAACGTGAATAAAGTGTCATTTTCCAGATGGTTGTAGGTCTTGGGCAGTGTACCTCGCAGTTCCTCATTATCAGCTACGATGGCACGCATAGCATCATTGATGCCTTTGCCGATATCCTCACCTTCAGGCCGGTCGAGTAGAGTGGAGAAACGGGCAGCTTCTGGCAGGTACAGGACACCTCGTGCCTGGTAATCAGCTTTGCCGATGGTGCGGCGGCCGGTGCCATTGCCTTCTAATTCCAGTTTTGCTATAGTGAATTTGTGGTCGGCGTAACAGAGAAAGATCAGACCCAAATAAAGACGAGGTCATGATGATAAAAATTCTTGTTTTGCAGGAGTGGCATGGTCTTTCCGATCCTGAAATTGAAACCCAAATCACTGATCGAATTTCGTTCCGTAAGTTCTTGGGTTTTCCTGATAAAATCCCCGACTATTGAATGGTGTGGTATTTCAGAGAACGATTATCCAAAACGGGTAAGGATAAACAGAGATGAAAAGAACTTCAAAGACAACTTAATCAAAAAGGATTGAAAGTAAAGAAAGGTATCATCCAAGCTGCTACTTTTATTACTTCGGATCCAGGGCATGCCAAAGTTAATAAACCACGAGGCAATGAAGCTAAAACACGAAGAAGTAAAGAAGGAACATGGGTTAAAAAGAATAGCAAATCTCATTTTGGATTTAAACTTCATTCAAAGATTGATATTGATAATGGTTTAATAATAGAGATAGAAGTAACCACTGCATCAGTCCATGATAATCAAGTTGATTTGTCTGAGCCGGGAGAAGTTTCATATCGGGATAAAGGATATTTTGGAGCTCCTTGTAAGGGATTTAATGCGACAATGAGACGGTCGGTAAGAGGGCACCCTGTTGGCATAAAGGATGTGCTGCGTAACAACCGCATTAGCAAGAAAATATCACCAGGAGAAAGACAGTATGCGGTGATTAAAAATAGATTCAAATCCGGGCATACAAAGGTAACAACAGTGGTTGAGTTGGTGTTAAAATGACATTTGCATCTATTGGATTTAATCTTCTTCAATTATTAACGCTTAAAAAATAAGGCATTAATTTCCGGTAACTCTCAAATAAAATGAAAATATGAGGTTGAAAAGCATATTAATGTAGAAATGTGATAATATTAATTAGAAAACTTCAACTTATATGTATCAACAATAGTAAATCATAAATCTCATTATTAGTTTAACCTGTTTCAAAAGGAAGGTTAGATCATTATACGGTGTCTCATAATTGACGGATACGTGGACGAACCCTCATGTTTGGGCGTACCTCCATACATTTCCCCATACCCAAGGTACATAGCAGGTGCATTAGTTGATAAAGGATTGCCTGCAGACAATATACATTACATTACCATTGACCAGATCCGCACTGGTCAGGGTTTGGACCTCCTGCAAAAAGCTGGGATGATAATAATTATAGCAGGCATGACCGTGCCAGGGAAATATTTGAGGGGCACTCCGATCAATACTGCTGAGATCAGGGATATTACACGTTTGGCCCACGAAACACCAATCGTATTGGGTGGGCCGATTCGACTGGGGTATGCCAGTCAGGGTGGAAAAATGGCAGCCAAACTGGATCTCGAAGGACTGACCATGGCCCTGGCAGATATCGAGGCTTTTGTCTTTGACATTTTTGGAGCAGCGCTGAAGGACCCTGGTATAATAGACCATAGGATGCGTTCCACTGATGAGATTGCCAGGTGGGGTGTGAAAGGTGCTTTCATCATCAGGCAGCATCCTGATTTCCCTTATGTGATGTGCGAACTTGAAACGTACCGCGGGTGTGCACGTCCCAAGCATTGCTCGTTCTGCACCGAGCCTTTTTACGGAGCAGCGGATTTCAGGCCGACCAAAGATGTTGTGGTCGAAACAGAGGCCCTGTACATTCAAGGTGCCAGGTATTTCAGGATTGGAAGGCAGCCAGACCTGTTCTCATATCATGCTAAGGATACAGGTGGTGAATTGCTAAGACCTGACCCGGGAGCTATCGAGCAGCTGTATAAAGGCATCAGAAACATAGCGCCTGAATTCAAAGTGCTTCATATGGATAATGCCAATCCTGCTACTATTGCCACATATCCAGAAGAATCTGAAGAGATAGCGCGGATAATTGTGAAATATCACACGTCAGGAGATGTTGCTGCCATGGGAATGGAATCTGCAGATCAGGCTGTGATCAAGGCCAATTACCTAAAAGCCATGCCAGAGGATGTAATGGATGCTATTGAGATCATAAACAGGGTGGGCGGTATACGGGGCCGAAACGGCATGCCTGAACTACTGCCTGGCCTGAACTTCGTCCAGGGGCTTAAAGGTGAGACAAAGGAGACATTTGATCTGAACTTCCAGTTCCTGCATGGGCTGCTGGACAGCGGTCTAATGGTCAGGAGGATAAATATCAGGCAGGTCATGGCTTTCCCAGGTACTCCAATGTGGAAGGAAGAGAGGAAAAGTAACTATCATAACCAATTCCTGAAATTCAAGGACAAAGTACGAAAGCAGATCGATTTCCCGATGCTAAATCGTGTAGTGCCTGTGGGTACTGTATTGAAGGATGTGCTGTGCGAAGTCCATGATGGAATTACTTTTGGCAGGCAATTGGCTTCATATCCGCTGCTTATAGGAATTCCATCAAAGCTAACGTTAGGAGGGTTTATCGATGTCACAGTGACCGGACACGGTCAACGTTCTATTACTGGTATACCGTATCCACTGGACATTAACAATGCGGATCCCGGATTAATAAGTCAGCTTCCGGGCGTGGGGAAAAAACGCACCACAAGCATTGTTAAAGGAAGGCCATATAAAGATCAGCACGAGCTTTTTGGAAAAATAGAGAATATTGAAGAAATTTTGCCGTATATAAAATTAGAATAATCTATTTTTGATTCTCTTCAAGTGTGGGTAAAAGGTATTTCAATAGTCATAAAATTCCTCAATGTTGGCTGCCACCTTGCTGCCCTATCGGGCATTGGTGGCAGGGGCAGCTATACATAACTACACCCCTGAACAGCCAGATCAATCGAAAAGCACCTGCCAGCCCCCCACACCACAAGACCGGGCGGAGCAGATCAGGAAGGGCACCCGGGAAGAGTGAAACGAGAAGGTGCGGCAGGAGAGTTGATGAAGGGATAGGGGGCAGGGATTGAGATATAAATGGCAACGAACTCAAAACGAACTCGTACGAACTCTGAGTTCGTATCAGTTAGTACCAGTTCGTTGTTAATCATATTGTCTCAATTAAATTATTTTATAATTATATTTCCCTTGGCGGCTACACCCATCTAAACACAAAATAATCAACTCCGAACAGACCACCTTGAATAATCGAAAAGCGCCTGCCAGCCCCCACATACAATCACCCAACCAAGCATCCATCCCCTCATTGAACCCCCCAACAATCTCCATCTCTTCAGGGGTCAGGTCGTAGAGTTTATAGATTCACTGTCCATTACAGGTAGTCTCAACCCGTGATAAATTGTCACGAGTTGCGGCTCTTTTTTTTAAGTTTTCCCAGTGCGTATGCTGTGTAGTAATTCAAAAACATTCCACAAGATAATAAAAAGTCTCGTTGTTTATTGCCACCTAACCTGTATTTTGTGTTCCTTGATGAGTTCCCAATGCCCGCCTTTTGCTGGACCTACCCGCTTAAGGTACCCTTTTTGTTTTAATGTTGTGATATTTTTATCAATGGAACTTGGTCTGATACCAATGGCTTCAGCCATTTCTTTTTTGGAGATGGATGGATTTTTTATAATCAGGTCCAATATCATTTTTTGTTTATCAGTTAATTTTTTTACCTCCCTACCTACCTCCCTCATCTCCGTTTCTACCTCCCTACCTACCTCCTTCATCTCCGTTTCTACCTCCCTACCACTGATTTTCTTCACATCTTTTCCTGCACCATAAAATATTGCTTTGAAAAATCCATTGGAATCCCTGAATTCGGGCTGTGGCAGACCTTTTTCTTCAATATACTTCCTTATTCGCAAGACCCCGGTGCCATATCCCTCTATCAGACCAGACTCATTGAAAATCTTACCTATTATCTTGTTTCGAAGTTCTGATACGCCGGTTCCCAGATCTTCAATATTTACGTTAGGAAGAAGTCCACCAGGGCTTGTGATCTCTATTCTATCTTCAAAGATTGCAAATTTTATGTCTGCTCCCCTGCGGCTGTAATCCCTATGACATAGTGCATTAACAACTGCCTCCCTTATTGCTTTTTCAGGATACTCATATTCTTCGGTCCTGTATAGCCCTTCAATCTTTGCAGATCTTCTGATGTTCTTTTTGAAGAATGCAATGGTTTCTTCTGCCTGGGTGAATAGGGGGCCGGTAATAATCCTCTGGTCTATGAATTCATCCATATCATTGCCCATGAACCTTGCGCATTTAACAACTGCACCGGGAATGAAGTTTTCAGGTTCGTTTGAAAAAAGTAGAATGCCTGCAACAGTTGGATGAGCGGTTCCATTTTGCTGCCTTGTTGCTTTTATTTTGTTCAGAAATGCTGTGTCAGGTTCAGCTCTTGGTATATCCCTGGCTTTTTCCCTATTTTTGAGATATAGTTCGATATTTTCCAGGGCGAGGTCGTCAACAGATGCTTCCATTACTTCTATCTCATCAAAACCGATGTTCATCCGCCTGCGCCGCAGTTCTTCAATTATGTCAAGGTCTGCTTTCCTGTTTGTAGAACCCAGCCTGATATAGGTCCCTTCAATCTCTCCTTTGTTCTTCAGGTGGTATGGTTTAAGGCTCCCCGGGAATATTTCTATTTTCAGGAGGAGTTTTCCTTCGATATTGTACACCGTTGTATTAAATGCGGGCGTGGGCTCAACGATTGTGTATATGATGTTTGATATCTTCTCTTCTAGGTCAGGTATGTCCAGTTCGTTTATCCCGATAAGTTTTCTATCTTTATCAGCAACCCCTATTATGATTGAGCCGCCACCGCCGTTTGCAAATGCGCAGGTGGTTTTTGCTATTGAAAGAGGTGTTGGCATAGCCTCTTTGAATTCGAGGTTTTTACTTTCGGGTGAGGACAGGAGGTTTCGGATGGACATTTATTGGGATTACTCCTTTTTTGAGGGTTTGTTATGTTCCCTCATTGAACCCCTCGACAATCTGTATCTCTTCGGGGGTCAGGTCATAGAGTTTGTAGACGAGCTGGTCGATTTGATTTTCAAGGGTTTTGACCTGGGATTGTTTGGATGGGTTTTCGGGGTAATCAAGGTCGTTTGTTATGAATGTTAAATCAGTAGTCATAATGAACTAATAATTTTGAACAATTTAATTAAGGTTTGAAATTGGTTTCAATTTATCAAACTATTTTTTCCTATAAATATTCAATCCGATTTTGATATCTTCCTTATCAGGAATTGACTGATTACCCTCAGTCGATGCAATT
>Ga0114930_10002989_pt1 | contig 15019 bp, 19 predicted proteins | sample AnhtaG_FD_87300 | JGI IMG/M metagenome (GOLD analysis project Ga0114930, IMG submission 87300) | Deep subsurface microbial communities from Anholt, Denmark to uncover new lineages of life (NeLLi) - Anholt_01485 metaG | ecosystem: Environmental > Aquatic > Marine > Oceanic > Sediment | place... | reverse complement strand
CCCTACTGACCGCGTCCCCGGTGATGAAAACCACCTTCTCGTCCATGTGTGGATACCGCTCCTTGATCTCTCGCAGCAGTTATTTCCCACTCATATCCGGCCTCTTGATGTCGGCGATGACTATATTGGTTCTGATCCGCTAGCTGTTCCGGAGCAACTCCACCGCCGAAACCGCCTTTCCACCTTGTCGCCTTGCTTTTCCAGTGCTTCCGGGATCATGCCCATTATGTCAGGCCTGTCGTCCACTACAAGGACATTCATTCCAGATCTCGCAGCAACCGTTGCCACCTCGACTCTCTCCTCAAGTGCCTCTGTTGCCTTCGTGACGGGGAGCTCGACCATCAATGCAGCTCCCTTTACCTCCTCGCTTTTGGCCCTGATACGTCCACCGTGATCCTTCACGATGCCATAGCATACCGATAGACCAGGGTCCACTCCTTTGCCTGCCTCCCTCGCGGCAAAGAAGGGATCGAAGATCTTGTGCATGATCTCCGGGGGATTCCGAGGCCAGTGTCGCGGAAGGTGGCTCTAATCGTCCCTTTCGATTCATGAAGGCCTCCCGCTGGATACCCCCGAGCTTACTGGGGGGAGGAAAGCGGGCTCGCCGAAGGCGAGCATCGGTTGCGCTCTGTTGCGAAATGATGTAGCAGTAAGGCATATGCAGAGAGGCGGCACCCACGTCATTTCCTAAGTGCGAACGGATGCCGCCGGCGCTGGGTGATCTGATCACCCAGCTTCATGATTATTGTACGGCCTCCTTAGGCTGTGGATCAAGGTCGTTCTGGGGCGGGTATTGGGATCCTCGACTGCAGTCGCGGGCGCATGGGGAAACCCAATGTCAAGGTGAGTCGGGAATAGGTCCCAACTGGTCTACGTGTCACTTGGCCTCAGTCCAAGCGCAACTCCTTGTAACTGGCCGATCCTGAACAGATAGAATCACCTCGATCACTTGGCGCGTAAATTCGCAGTTTGCGTGAGATCGGCGAACCGATCCGCCGCTAACTGGAAGTTCATCGAAAAGGTCGTTGAGTTCATCCTTTCGCTACAAGGGGAGAAGTGGTAGGAAGAAGCGTCTCCTGTACCAATAAAGTGTCTACAGGACCACCGCCCGCTTCGGAACAGGGAACGGTCAAATTGATGGTTTCCCCAGAGGGTGGAGGTGAATAATCAACATTCGTCACGAGCACTTCATTGATCAGGACCGGCTTTCTTGCTAGGACAATGCAAATGACAGAAGCTCTAGAATATCGTCCCGGCTTAGTCAGTACGGGGTCAATGCAAGTTTCGCTGGCAACCTGATAGACATCGCCGCCTATCTCTGCCGTAACGCGAAAAGTCTCGGGGTAGATGCCCTGGAGCTCTACAAACGCAGCCAAGCCACCGAGGGTGTTGGCAAGATGATCAGAGACACCTAGTGCTACCGCCACAACCCCTACAAACATGACAGCTGCGACAACTAGGCGAGCCATGCTGGCTAACCGCTCTTGCCGTCGCCAGTTCGGATCCCGTACAGCGCCTGAAGAACGGACGGCTTCCAGCAAGGCTCGTACCTCGTCGTCGCTTAGCTGCAATGCCTTTCCAAGAGCGTTGACGTCGTCCTCGGTCAGGGAGACCTCGCCGATCTCACGCCGATGGATTGAGGACGCGGCCGCATATCCCAACTTGTCGGCCAATACTTCTTGGCTCAGACCGCGCTTGAGTCGATATCTGCGAAGTAAGTCGCCTGGATCGTTCATCGCAAATTGCCGCAACCCTCAGCAAAAAAAAGATATGGTATGCTGAGATCGAAATAGGACATACGCATTCTACTGGGCTCCTCCCGAAAGTCAACCCGCTCATGCACAAGGATACCGAGACACAGCGCAGCGCCGGGAGGAACTAGAGACAGTGCCTGACTGGAGATGAAGAACCTTGACGTATTTGGGGTTGGAATTCTCCACACTTTTCCTTGCTGAAGTATGAGGGTGGACACTACCAACAAATGGAGGAGCAACATGAGCAAGAGATGCAGACGGTATCAAGGCAGTCTGATTGGGGGGGCTGGACCCAGATTCATGGGCACTCCTCACCTCTTCACTGGGGAAGGCTACCTACATCTGAATGCCAGCACCATGGCCATGATCGCAACCGTGGCCGCTCAAAGCAGGAAAGCGGGTACATCGGTGACGAAGGCTCGCCAGGAGATCCTGAGAACCATCGTCCTCGACGGAGGTAGAGCAGCTAAGTCTCTGCCCCCACGCCGGCAAGACCGACTCTTGGAAGAGCTTGCTGCCTTCGGTCGCCGGTGCCGAACCCGAACGAGCAGGAAGGAGGAGCTATGCGGCTGATTCAACTGTTCAGAGATTCGAGCTCCATAGATATCCCCAGGGAGAATCGCTTCCGACTTCACGCCATGCTACGTGGGCTGAACTGGAGAGGGCGGCAGGAGGTCTTCCAGCAGTATATCCTCCCGGTCATGGGGCAGGAAGCAGCCCGAAGAGTGGCCATGGAGCTAGGCGCGGAGACTAACGAGGTCCTCCGCAGGATTCAGGAGTTTGAGGCCATCGATGTAGCAGAGCGGAGAACCAGGACCATCGCCAGCGGCGTGGAGATTCAGAGGAGAGCCTTGGAAGAGATCAAGAGCAGCAACAAGCGAGTCCGCTTCGATGATGACCCCCTGATCGCCCTTCTCTGGAGAACCATTCTCTTGAACGCCGGATGGCAGATCGCCAGCTCCGGTCCCCAGGTTCCGGGTAGGGCGGACATCGACTTGGAAGACCTCTTGAGGATGTACCAGGAGGCTAGAGCACAGGAGGGGGGAGAATGGGATGTACAAGAGAGGTGATGAGCCTAGTTTTCGAGCTGGGTGACACTGTCTTGCCGCTGCTTTTCGCCCTGGCGGTGGGCCTTGCAGTGCTATTGGCGTGGCAAAGGTTGCGCAGGCCGGTTCTGACCAAATTGGCTGACGGCTTCCCGGGTGGGAAACACCTCATCCCTGAGGCTGAGGAAGAGGTGGTCAAAGCTCGCTTCGCCGATTTCCAAGAGATAGCTTACTGCCAAGGCAAGACTAAGAGCATCACCGCTCAGCTGGAGATGGGAAGGAAAACGCTGGTCAAGATAAAGAAGATGAGAGACTCGAGAACTTTCGCCGACGATGAGGATCTCCAACATATCTATGACCGGATTCTCGACTGGGGAGCCAACGGCGTGGGCGCTATCTTTGAGGAGTCAAGATCAAACCTCAGGCCGGGACAAGACCTTGCCAATCCCTACCCTCGGATGAGGGAGGTAGGATGAGCGGCTGGCGGTATGAGATCGAACGTGCTCTGATGAGAGGCTTCCTTCGCCTGATGGCTTTCTTTCTCGTAGCCGTGGCTGGAACCCTCATCTTTGTGACGGCATACGTGCTGGGACCGCTCTGCCTTGGAGTTACACGGGAGGCGATTGAAAGGGTCAGTGCAGCCTGGGAGGTGCGTGGCTGGTTTGGTCTGGGTATCCTTCGGGTTCGCAGCAGGTGGCAGTACGCCTTGGTTGGAGGGATGCTCTGGGTGTGGGGCTACCTCGTGCTGCGGATGGTGATCACTCTGGTCAACTGGGGAGGAACGCTGCCATTGAGTGAGATTGGACTGCTCGGCCTGCCCGGGTGGCTCCCCATCCTCGGCCCAGCCGTCCTCTTCCTTGGCGGAGCGGTGGTCGGAGTCCTGGCCTGGCAGGGAGAGGACGACCTTCTCCTCACCTGGTGACCGACATGATATAATGTAAATACAGGTATTGAATAGCCTGTTCAAATTGGTGTTGGCTCCGGTTCAACAGAAAATAGCCTAAGACGTACCTAAGAACGGCGTTAACAGGGCAAGACGTTATATATTTGGTCCACCTTTTACTATGAATAGTAAAGAAGAGACCTCAGCTTTTGACCATGGTGATACCTAAAGGCCTGGAACATGATCTATCCGCGCCCAGTAGATGGTTAGCTGCCTTGTGGCAAGGTCTTCCCAAATCGATCTTTCGCCGACTTCTAGGAGAGCAAGAGCATATTTCTCTAGAGATCGTAGGAGAACCCGGCAGGGTGAGATTCCAGATATGGGTACCTTATCCAGCGCTTGCCAAGATTGTAGCAGGGCAAATCAAAGCTCAATTTCCCGATGCTGAGATGTGGCCCATCAATGAGGATTTCCCAGATGTTCAGAACTTCGCCACCGGTGAGCTGGTTCTGGGCCTGAGTCGAGAACGAAGTCTCAAAACCTTGAAGAAGAGCGAAGCCGACCCCATGGCTGGAATCCTGGCCAGCCTCTCCGACCTTTCGGCTGATGAGATGGGGATGGTTCAGATCCTGGTTCGTCCCGCCCTTGCCCCTAGTACGGAGACCTTGGGCTTTCAGGTGATCATCCGGCTCCTGGCCGGAGCAGACGAAGTTCGTCGAGCTCGGAACCGGCTGGGCAACATCATCGCCACCTTTGGCCAGTTCGGGGCGGAGAACGCTCTCAGCCCGACACGGATCCGGATCAATGCGAAGGCTGGCCTGGAGACCATCTGTCGTAGGCACTGGCCCCTCCTCCGCCTGAACCCATCCCTTCTCACCCTGGAGGAGCTGACGGCTATCTATCACCTGCCATCACCGACAAGGATGCGCAACCCCTATCTGGTGACTACAGGGGCCAAGAGGTTGCCGCCCCCTCTGGGCGTTTCGCGAAGCGGAGCCCATGTAGCTATATCTTTGGCAGAGGGAAGGGAGAGGCAAATCTACCTTGACCCACAGGATCTCCTCCGCCATGTAGCCGTGTTCGGAGCAACCGGAACCGGGAAATCGACCCTTCTTCTCAACCTGGCCCTGGATCTTATACATCCGGGCTTCGGGATGAGCGTGATGGATCCCCACGGCAGTCTATTGCCTGCCCTGCTGGCCAGCATCCCTCAGGAGAGGGTGGAGGATGTGATTGTGGTTCGCTTTGCCGATGTGGCCTACCCGGTTGGTCTGAACTTCCTGACAGCCAGGCCAGGCTTCGAGTTCCTGATGGTCGATGAACTGGTGGAGATCTGCAAGAGGATCTACGGAGCCGAATATTGGGGTCCGGTTCTGGATATGGTTCTCAGACACGCTGCCTATGCCGCCCTTGAGATCGGTGGCACTCTGGTGGAGATGGCCAGGATCCTGGACGATGACTTCTACCGGGAATCGATCATTGAAAAGATAAGCAACCCCGAGACCAGGCGTTTCCTCCAGCGTCTATCAGCCTTCCGAGAGGGGATGAGGGAGCATAAGGTGGCCTCCACCCTGCATCGACTTGAGCGGTTTCTGGGAACGCCCTTCATCAGAAACATAGTCGACCAGGCAAGATCGACCATCAACTTCCGGGAGCTAATGGACAAGAGGCGAATCCTCCTCTTCGACCTGGCCGGGATCGGGGTCAACAACGCTCAGTTTCTAGGCTCCTTGATCACGTTGCTTTTCCGCCAGACAGCCCTATCCAGAAAGGACACGCCCGAATCACTAAGAGTGCCTCACTTTCTGATCATGGATGAGTGTTCCTGGTTCATTTCCCGCACGGTAGGGGAGATGGCGGACCAGGTGAGGAAGTTCGGCCTGGGGCTGGTCCTGGCTGCCCAGCGCTTGGGACAGCTCAAGCCGAAAGAGACCAGAGAGGCGGTCTTCGCCAACGTGGGCAACGTAATCTGCTTCCAGATGGGGGAGAGGGATGAAGCGCTCTACCTGGAGCGACATTTCAATACCCCGGATCTGACCGCAGACGAGATCCGCTCTTTAGGGAGGTATGAGATCTATGCCCAGTTGACTCTGGCTGGTCAGAGGCAGAACGCCTTCTGGGCCCGGACACCACCTCCACCAGCCAAGAGCATAGAGAGCTCTGGCCAGATAGGGAGACTGATATCTCAGAGTCGGGAGAGGTATGCCCTGCCCCGAGAGGTGGTAGAGCAAGAGATCGCCTCCCGGGAGAAAGGGGAGAGTTATGAGGAACCGGAGAAGCGGCGCCGGCAAGGTGCTTTTGCCACCTACTTCCAGAGACAGGGAGATCATGCAGGCGGTGGTCAAGCATGGCCAGATGACCCGCGAGCAGATTCAGAGGGTCTACTTCCGGAAAGATGGTAAGCTGGCTTCGGTGCAGGCGGCTTGCCGGCGACTCACCATACTGACGGAGAGAGGATACCTTACGCGCATTCGCCTCCCTGTGACCAGAGGCTCAGGGCCATATGTCTATAAGCCGGGGAAGGCGGCTATCGCTGTCCTCAACAAAGACGAGAGAAGACTCTTAAGCCGAGGTGCGGACCGTCGAAGAATTGAGAGCATCACTACTCTCTCCCATGGGCTGGAGGTAGTCGAATTCTACATTGCCCTCAAGGAGGCCCTTGAAAGTAGGGGAGGAAGGATCGTGACCTGGTTGGGGGAGAGCGAGGCGCGCTATCAGTTCGCCTGGCATGGGCGGCGTCTCCTCCTCAACCCTGATGGCTATTGCCTCTGGGCTTTAGCAGGGGAGGAGGGCTCCTTCTTCCTGGAGTGAGATAGGGGGACAGAGAGCATGACCCGCCTCTCGCAGAAGCTCACGCGCTACGAGGCATATTTTCGACTTCGTGCCTATGACAACCATTTTGGAGAGATGGGAATGAGGCCCCGGCTCCTGATAGTGGCCCCGGACGAGAGAAGGGAGAAGAAGCTAGTCGGTTGGATAGCCAGAAGACTGGATAGGGGTGAATTCGCTCCTCTGCCTACTGTTCTGGTCGCCAGTCGGGATCTCGTTGTTCTCGATATCCTGGGGCTGATCTGGTGCAAGCCGGGTGATGAGGAGCGCCTGAGGTTGGTGGACTGAAAGTTCTCAAGGAAGGAGTCTCGATGAAGCGGATAGGGGTCTCGATCGATGATGTGCTCATACTTCTGATCCTGGCGGTTACCATGGCCCACGTGGCAGACTTCCTGAGTTACTTCGAGGCTCACAACCTGAGGTGGGTGAGTATCCCACAAGCGATTGCCATCGATGGGGCGATCGCTCGATGCGGCTATCTCTATCGGGTCTACACTGGCCGCAGACAACGGCAGTGGGCACTGATCGGTGTGTTGTTCTTCAGCGCCTGTTCAGTGGTCTTCAACTACGGCTACTACATCAGGCACGGCGCACAGTTCGTAGAAGGTGCGGCCCTGGCCTTGCTCTTCCCGGTGGCGGTTGCCTTGCTGGCATATCTCAGGGGCCAGAGGACCGTTTCGGAATCGAGACGTTCCCAGGTGTATCATCGATCGTCTCGTTCGTCTCGGTCTCTGACGAAACGAGAAGTGACGATTGTGAGGGCATTTCAGGAGGATCCCAGGACGTCACTGGCTCAGTTGGGACGCGAACTAGGCATTTCGAAGACCACTGCTATGCGGTTGGTCAATCGATTGATCGCTGACGGCTACCCGAGACGAGAGGGGCAAGAGGTACACATCCTGAGGCCAGCGTCAAGATTGCAGACGTTTGGGAGATAAGCGTGTTGGGATCACACGATTCTCTTGAAACATCGATTGCGCACTATCTTCTCTTCTGCCAGACTGAGGGCAAGAGCCCAAGGACCATACGTTGGTATCAACAGAAACTGGGGTATTTCACTACCTTCCTCAGGGATCGTCAACTCCCGACGCAGGTAGGTGACATCAGCCCTCAAGAGATCAGGCGATTCATCCATCACCTGCAAACCGAGGTCAAAGCGGGCGAGAACAACCCTCACCGGCCGACCGAGGATCAGGGTTTATCACCCCCAACTGTGGCCGGATACGTTAGAACCCTACGAGCTTTCTTCTCCTGGGCGGTGAAAGAGGACTTCCTCGGTGAACATCCGATGAAGCACGTCAAAACACCAAGGGTGCCTTCTCAGGTCATGCCCTTCTTCACCGACGGGGAGGTGGCCAGGCTACTGGATGCGATAAAGAAACGAACTCCTACGGGGAAACGCAACCACACCATGGTGGTCATACTCTTGGATACCGGTGTGCGCGTCTCCGAACTCGTCAATCTCCAGATGAAGAATCTCCATCTGGAAGGGGGATATTTCCAAGTTCTGGGTAAAGGGAGTAGGGAACGGATCGTCCCCCTTGGGCGGAGCAGCCGAAGGACATTAGTCCAATACGTGCACAAATATAGGCCGGCTCTAGCCTTGCCTGGCATCGATTGCGTTTTCTTGACCAGGACCGGCTACCCCTTGAGGCCTGATTACGTCTACAAGATCATCTCCCAAGCGTGCCAGGAAGCGGGTATCCAGGGGAAGCGCCTGGGGCCTCACACGTGTAGGCACACCTTCGCCCGCAACTTCCTCTTGAATGGAGGAGACCTCCTGACCCTCCAGAGGATCCTGGGCCACTCGAGCCTGGAGGTGGTGAAGCTCTACGTTAATCTGGACACCAAAGACCTGCTCGCTCAACAATGGAAGTATAGTCCGGTAGATGCCCTGAGGGCAAGACACGCCGTCTGAACTAAAGCTTGGTCCAGTCCACCGGGCTGTATCGGCGGTGCTGAATTTGGACATCCTCTGAGGTCAACTCCACATACATCCTCACGACAGCTAGACTGGAATGTCCTAGAATCTTCTGCAGCGTGAACAAGTCGCCACCATTGATGAGGAATTTCTTGGCGAAGGTGTGGCGAAAGGTATGGGGCGAGCACCTCACGCCCTCTATCCCAGCCTTGCGACCATAGTTCCTGATCAGCCGGTATACCTGATCACAGGTTAAGGACCACCCATCGGATCGCAGAAACAGGTTGCCGATATTGGGGTGAAACGGTTCCGGCCGGAATTTGTGAATATACTTCCACAGTGCCGTTTGAACTTTTGCCCCAAAGGGCACCAGCCTCTCTCGAGCCCCTTTACCCATCACCTTGAAGAACCCACGCTCCAAATCTAGGTCTTTGATCTGCAGGTTGACCAGCTCTGACAATTAACTCCCGTGTCCAAGAGGACCAGAATAATGCAGTAGTCTCTAAACCCTTTTGGGCTCTTGCAATCGATGACCGATAACAGCCTCTTGATTTGAGAGTCGGTCAGAGTTTCGACGATAACCTGTGGTGCGCTGGGGATCTTGAGCAGCTTTGCCGGGTTATTGGTGATGTAGCCCTCTCGAGCAAGCCATGAGGTGAAAGCCTTTAGGGTGCGGGCATACCCTTGGATCGTCTTAGGTGAGAGGCTTCTCTTTCGCGCCGGTTTCATAGGATTGTTTTCATCAGCCTTCACGTTCTCTCTGGGGTGGACAAGGAAAGCTCGCAAGTGAGTAGTGGTCAATTCAGCAGCATCGGTAGGCAACGTCTGAACTTGGAGATAGCGGAGGAAGATCTTGAGCTTCCCCATATACCAGCAGATAGTGGTAGGCCGCTTGCCCTCCGCTAGGCAAGAGAGTCGAAATCCCTCCAGCAAGGTGGGCAGTTCCGTGGTTCTAGCCATCTCATCACTCCGTCATTCAGCTGTTAGAAAGTGCGGCTTTTTCAAGTCCGCAGGACTTTTCGCCACAATCCGCAGGACTTTTGGTGGAAATAGAAAAGGCTCTCCCGCGATGGGAGAGCCCAATACTACTAGATATAGGACGGATTCAGCGATTGCCTACAACATATTGTGCTTAATGGGGCGGGCGGGATTCCCTGGCCTGCTTGGCGGCAGCCAGCCTGTCCCGGCGATAACAGCCCGTCCTGGCATCAACGGGCCAGGGGCCGGGGGACAGGCGAACCCGCACGGAGTATTACCCCAGCGGATTTTAAGTCCTTAGCAGTATCCGAGTCCGCTCCATTAGGCGAGGATCTATTCTTCCACCTGGATCCACTTCTTCTGCGCCCAGGATTCCTCAACCGCCTCCAACACAGCCTGCACCCTAACGCCTTCTGCGAAATCTGGCTGGGGCATCCTATCTTCGGCAAGGGCGTTCAGAAGATCAGCCACTGCGTGGGTGAAGGTGTGCTCATAACCGAGGCCGTGACCGGGGGGCCACCAAGCGCTGACGTAGGGATGAACGCTCTCCGTGACAAGAATGGTCCGAAACCCCTGGAAATGGGATGCATCATCAAGGGAGTGGAACTGGAGCTCGTTCATTCGTTCGAAGTTGAAAACCAGACTACCTCGGCTACCGTTTATTTCGAAGCGTTCGTAGTTCTTGCGACCAGTGGCGAAGCGAGTTGCTTCAAAGGTACCAATAGCCCCGTTGTCGAAATGCGCCAAAAAGGCCACGCCATCGTCTACAGTCACCTTGCCCCGTTGAGCACCTGCGCTTGTCAGACCCATCTTGTCGATAGGGAGGGGCCGTTCTTTGATGAAGGTGGCGCTCATCCCTACGACATCAGTGATTTCCCCTACTAGGAACCGGGCGAGGTCAACTATGTGAGCTCCAATGTCACCCAGGGCCCCAGAGCCAGCCTTTTCCCTTCGCAAGCGCCAGACTAAGGGAAACTCGGGATCGACGATCCAATCTTGCAAATAGACGGCTCGCCAATGGTGAATCTTGCCGATTGCTCCCTCGTCGATCAGTTGCTTGGCTAGCTGGACCGCGGGTACTCGGCGGTAGTTGAAGTTCACCATGTGCTTCACGTCTGCTGCTTGCACTGCGGCCAACATCTCTTTGGCCTCCTCTAGGCTGTTGGCCAGAGGCTTCTCACAGAAGATATGCTTTCCTGCCTGGGCACCTGCAACCGCGATATCACGGTGACTGTCACCAGGGGTACAGATGTCGATGAGGTCTATATCTTCTCGGGTGACCAGTTGCTCCCAGGAAGTCTCATAGGTTTGCCAACCAAGGCTGTCAGCCGCCTGACGTACCATTGCCTCGTTACGACCACAGATAGCCTTCATTATGGGTTTCAGCCCGGGTCGGAAAAAGGGCCAGACCTGTCGATAGGCGGTAGAGTGAGCACGACCCATGAACCCATAGCCCACCAGCCCGATGTTGATTGTCCTACCCATATTCGCTCCTTCCTTACCACCATACTGCCTCAAGCGGTTTCTTAACCACTTGAGGCTGCAAGCGCTCGATGCATTGCTCTGCGCCATCCTCTCGGGACATCACCGCGTCTTCATGTTGGTAGAAGAGCGCGTAATCATAACCTGCAGTCACAAGGGGTGTTATGACGCGCCTCCAGTTAACCTGCCCCCCCACCCCGCAACCCTGAAGCGAAAGCGGCAACTGGGTCGCGTATCCGACCCCGTGGGACGACGATGCCCCTGGCTCTTGTCTTGCAGACGGTATAGACATTGGCGGCTGAGGTGCAGGGGACAACGCCGCATTGCAGCCCGCCATAGAATGAGCAACCTCATGATGCCACCGGGCTTGTTCCTCTATCGTGGAGATCCAGCCTTACCTTATGGTTGCTTGATCGATCCGAGAAGGGGGCCTCGACTATATACCAACCCTGGTAGAGGGATCTTACCCCTTCAAGGCGCCAGCCAGGAGGCCTCGCATGAAGAAGCGACCGAGGAAGATGTACACCAGTAGTGTGGGCAGCGCTGCCAAGAGCGCCCCAGCCATCTGCACATTCCATTCCACGACGAAACTGCCAGCCAGGTTATTCAGGGCCACGGTAATGGGTTGGACCTCGGGGTTACCTATAAGCGTGACAGCGAAGAGGAAGTCGTTCCAGATGGAGGTGAATTGCCAGATCATCACCACCACGAAGCCAGGCATGGATAGGGGGAAGAGAACATGGCGATAGATACCAAACAGGTTCGCTCCGTCGATTCTGGCCGCCTCCACCAGTTCGGTAGGGATGGCAGCGTAGTAATTTCGGAAGATCAAAGTGGTGATAGGGATGCCATATACTACGTGGACGAAGATCAGGCCAGGGATGGAACCATAGAGGTGCATCTTCTGGAGCGTTTGCACCAGCGGGATGAGGATACTCTGGTAGGGGATGAACAACCCAAAGAGGAGCACAGGGAATAGCACTTCCGAGCCCCGAAACTTCCACTTGGACAGTATATAGCCATTTATCGAGCCCAGCATGGCCGAGATGAGAGTGGCTGGGACGGTAAGATATACGCTGTTCATGAAGTTTTCGGAGAGCCCACGAAATATCCCCGGATCGCCAAACCAGGCCCGTATAAAGCTGTGGAAGTGCAATCCCGATGGCGGATCCCACATGCGGGAAAGGCTTACCTCGGCAAAGCTCTTCATGCCGGTGGCCACGAGGACGTACACCGGCATCAGATAAAACATAGCCGAGAGGGTGAGGATGGCGTAGATGAGCACCCGCGACCAGCGTACTTCCCTCCCTCGCTTACGCCTTTGGGTGGTCATATCTTGGCCTCCGTACGAACGCTGTACACCAAATATGGAACGACGAGGACGGCGACCATCAGTAAAAGGACGGTGGCGATGGAAGCCCCCTGGTTGAATCGGTTGGCCTGGAAGGTGGTTTCCCACATGAAATAGGCCGGCACGTCGGTGGCAAAGCCGGGCCCGGAACCGGTCATGGCTACCACCAAGTCGTAGATCTTGAGGGAGATGTGTCCCAGGATGATGACAGCACTGAGGGTGATCGGTTGCAGAAGCGGCAAGACTACGTGCCGCAAGATCTGTACCTCTGAGGCTCCATCCACCCGTGCCGCCTCCCGCAACTCCTCGGGAATGGAGCGCAAGCCAGCAAGGTAGAGGGCCATAGTGTAACCGGACATCTGCCATGTGGCGGCGATCACGAGCGATATGATCGCCACCGACATCCCCAAGTTGGGATGCGCCAGTGCGCCCAGTCCCACTCGCTGCAGCAATTGCCCCAGCCCGGAGTCGGGGTGGATGTACAATACGGTGGGATCGGTGAACCATCCCCACTTGAGGAAACCCAGCCCAAACTTCTCGAACAGCAGATTGATCCCCGTGCTGCCCGCCTGGGCGGTGCCGGGGTTGAGCAGCCAGCGCCAGGCCACGCCGGTGACGATGAAGGAGATGGCCATGGGAAAGAGGTAGATGCTGCGGAAAATCCCCTCGCCCTTGATGCCCCGATCGAGCAAAACGGCCAACAGTAGCCCTATGATCAGGCTTGAGGCCAGGAAGAGCACCGTGAATACGACGGTATTGCGTAGGTCAATTTGGAAACGAGGGTTTGCGAACAGCCTCTGATAGTTGCGCAGGCCGACCAGAGTGAAATCGGGGAGGAGCTGCTTCCAGTTAGAGAGCGAGACAAAGCCGGTGAAGCCGATAAAGCCATATACAAAGATGAAGATGGCTATAGCCGAAGGGGCGAGCAGCAACACTGAAACTGCCCGCTCCCAGTTCAAATGTCGCATATGATTCCTCTAAGACAGGGAGCGAGGCAGCCCGGGTTGGGCTGCCTCGCTCGAGCAGCGATGGATTACTGGCAAATCCCCGCGTCCACGCACGCCGCCTGCAAGGCTGTCTGCGTGGCAGCCACGTCGCCAGAGGTGACGAATAGGCTGATAGTGTTCTTGAAATCGACGGCCCAGCTCTCGTAGGCCGCCGCGCCATGAACCACGCTGGGGACAATGGCATCCACAGCCCAATCGGCCAGGGCAGACTTCAGGTAATCGTTGAACAGGGCCGGGTCGCAGTCGGTGCGGGCGCAGATGGAGCCCTTCTTAGGGTTGAAGGCCTCCTGGCCTGCCTTGGAGCCGCAGACCTTCAGCCAGGCCAGGGCGTTGTCCTTATTCGGGGCCTTTGCTGGCAGGGCGAAACTGTCGGACAGGGCGATGAAGATGCCCTTGGTAGCCGGCGGTGATGCCCAGCCGTAGTCGGTGAACTCATACTTTGTGAACTCACCGTTGGCCCAGTCGCCCATGATGAACATGGCGCCCTTACCCTCAATTAGGTACCCCGCGCCGGCGTCCCAAGTGAGGGCCGAATAGTCGGTGTTGGCGTAACTGACCATCCTCTTGAAGTTCTCCAACGCCTGAGTCACGCAGGGATCGGTCCACGCCACTGCGCCGGTCCACAGGCCTCTATATTTCTCGGCCCCACATACGCCGGCCAGGACGCTCTCAAAGGCGTGCGGGGCCTCCCAGCCGCCGTTGTTGGCGAGCACATAGGGTATGATGCCCTTGGCCTTCAGCGCATCTGCCACGGCGAAGAACTCATCGAAGTTGGTGGGTGGGGTCAGCCCGTTGTCCGCAAAGATCTTCTTGTTGTACCAGAGCACGTTGGAGCGGTGGATGTTGACCGGGACACCCCAGTAGTGACCCTTGTACGACTTGAGCAGGGCAACCAAGTCAGCAGGGAATGCTTGCTCCCAGCCCTCAGAGGCGTACAAGTCGTCCAGCGGTGCCAGGTATGTCTCCGGGCTGTAGCCTTCCACCTCCAGGCCAGCGTGTAACTGGAAGGTATCAGGGGGGGTGCCGCCGATGAGGCGGGTCTTGAGCACGCCCTTGAAGACCGAGCCCGCTCCGCCGGCCACGGCGCCGTTGACGATTTCAACGTCCGGGTACTTTGAGGCGTAGATATCGAACATGCCGCTGAGTCCCGCTGCCTCGCCACCGGACGTCCACCAACTGCCGATGACCACCTGACCCTTTGGCCCTGCACCGAACAGGAGTCCCGGTTGGCCAGGGTCATAGGTGGCCAGGAAGGCCTCGGCTTCCTCAGCGGTGGGGACCCAGACCTTCTGGCCCGGGTAGATGAGGTCGGCGTTTTCGATGCGAGCGAAGGTTGGGTCTTCGATATACTTCGTGTTGGTGGCCGCCATGATGGCCGGCCAGGCTCCGGGGTTGCCCAGGTACTTATCCGCTATCTTCGATAGCCAGTCGCCCAGTACGATCGTATAGGCCTCCCCTTGGCTAAGCGGGGCAGCGCTGGCCACGCTCAGGCCCAGGGTCAAGAGCAGGGAAACTGCCAGAGCCAAACAGATAGCCCTCTTAGACATCTCTTGTCTCCTCCTTTGGAGCATAGAATCACTTCCAGAACGCCACCGTCATTTTTTCGAAAGACATCCCCCCTTTCTGCACCTTGCTAGGGCGAAACGACGCCTATTGGCTAACGAGCGCAGCGGAAACCGAGGTCGTCGTTTCTAGCCTCCTCGGAACTGGCAAACCGCTGAGTGGTGGTCGCCAGTTCCGTCTCCTCGAACCACCCCCCTCCTCGGAT
>Ga0114930_10002986_pt1 | contig 15027 bp, 18 predicted proteins | sample AnhtaG_FD_87300 | JGI IMG/M metagenome (GOLD analysis project Ga0114930, IMG submission 87300) | Deep subsurface microbial communities from Anholt, Denmark to uncover new lineages of life (NeLLi) - Anholt_01485 metaG | ecosystem: Environmental > Aquatic > Marine > Oceanic > Sediment | place... | reverse complement strand
TTATTTGTAATATCAGTTGATTACACTTCTTTTATTACTATTTAACGAAGAATTTGTCCACTTTAAAATGCGCTTTTTTTCATTTATTTCAATTAGTTAACGTTTGTGGATGGGCACTAACTAACATACCAATTCACAAATTCATAATACCATTATGAATTTCATTTTTGGGTCTTCATGGATATTTTGGTTTTGACGGACCGGTCCCAGGGTAAGTTTGAGGTTTTGATTACAATATGTATTATTGAATAAAATTGACAGGTTGTCAGGTATAAGATATGGCACGTAAACTAACATTTTCGGAATTGATCTCTTTTACAAGAATTATCAAGCTTTTTGTATAACATTCAATTTGTGGAGTTATACAGATAGAAAATCCCCTAAAAACCTAAAATCTCACTTCTCAATCTATTGAATTTCTTAAGATAGACAGAAACTATATAATCACTGGTTAGCCATTGGATACAAGGAGGTGCAAAAATGAAAAACCTGATGTTTTGTCTAATATTGAGCATTTTACTGGCGGCTTCCTGTGCCACTCACGGTCCATTTTATGTCGGTAACCCTTATGGAGCCCATGTTTCTTATGGTGAAGGGCGTCACCCAGGGATTGATTTTGACCTCGGCAGGGGGACCCCTATAATTGCTGCATCTGATGGAGAAATTATTTACGTTGGAGATCCATGCCCTGGAGAGCCGCATTGCGGTGGCATTTTTGTCGCGATTCGGCATGGTGATCACTTCAAATCACTTTACGGACATCTTGGCAAGGTTTTTGTAGAGACAGGTCAGTTATTGAAAAGAGGCCAATTAATCGGCCTGTCTGGTGCTTCCAACAGCGGCTATGCGCATCTCCATTTTGGGATTTGCAAAATTAAAGGGAACTGCATTAACTATTCGCAAACTTACAATCCAAAAAAATTTTGGTTAGACGGCGAACCTCAATGTTTTGATCCGAACATGGATTATTCAAACCACTCTCAGAAAGATATAACCCTTCCTGTTGCATGTGTGGAGTATGCAAATAGGTTGATTGCTAAAACTAAGAAAAAAGAGTGAAAAGGGACCACCTATTAAAAGGCCCCATGTCAATCAATGATATTAGACAGAGGTTTATCCGACCCATATAATAGGCTAACAAGGCTAATTCAGCCGACGCAAAAAGCCGCGCGGCTGATTCGCTGCCGTTAATGCTGAGGTTTCAACTATTGCTATTTAGTCATAACCCAGACCATCTCCCGAAAACTTTCTAATACAATTTGTAGTCTATAATCTTGACTGCATATATCAGAAGAGTGAAAATGCCAACTTCCGGTTAGGCTTCCTACGTGGCTCTGCTGCCACGACTCTCTGTTTAATCCCGATAAAATGAAATTCCTAAGGAGGTAAAAGTGAAGATCCCCGCCTTAAAAGGCGGGGCTTCTGATTTTCATCAAAAACTATTTCCTCCCCCTTGTCGAAGATCCCGCTATTATGGAGGGGATGGGGGAGGACAAAGGTGGGGGTGAAAATCCTTTCTCATTTTCCCCCTCCCCTAACCCCTCCCACCGAGGGAGGGGAACTTAAAGGATGCTATTCATCCCTGTGCACAGCACGGGGTATTCTGGCATGTTTTCATAAAGCTTTGAATCAAGGGATAACCAAAAATTAAAAAGAAATGGAGAGGCACTTTTTCCTTAAAAAATTCCCGCTTGACCGAGCTTTTGGTATGATATATAGTAATACCAGGAGGTGGGCAATGAATAAGACTAAAATCGCAATCACCTTAGATCAAAATAGCATCGAACAGTTAGATCGACTTGTTAGTAAACATATCTTTCCAAATCGCAGCCGAGCAATTCAGGAAGCTGTACAGGAAAAGCTGAAACGGATGGAGCAAACCCGTTTGGCGAGAGAGTGTGCCAAACTCGACCCAGCCTTAGAAAAGGCAATGGCTGAAGAAGGCCTGTCTGAGGAGTTGAGCAAATGGCCCGAATATTGAGGGGTGAGATCCGATGGGCTGATTTAAATCCAGCGCGAGGTCGTGAGCAAGCAGGTTTGAGGCCCGTTCTTATTATAAGCCATGATGTTTTTAATGAGCGCTCAGGTACAGTCATATCCATGGCTATAACAAGTCAGGTCCAACGCGCTGGCTTTCCACTGACTCTTGAGCTAAAATCAGGAAAGTTGCCAAAACGTTCATGGGTCAAAATCAGCCAAATTCGAACACTTTCCATTGAAAGGATTGGAAAAAGGATTGACAGGGCATCTCCAGAGGAATTGGTGCAGGTTATTGAAGGCCTGAATGAAATAATGGGAATCTAATTAGCCGACGGCAACACTGCGGGGCGGCTGAAATAGAGTGTAGAGTGAGGTTAAAATGGATCTAAAACTACTTCTAACAGTGTTTTCTACTGTATTTATCGCTGAATTGGGAGATAAGACCCAATTTGCAACACTACTTTATGCAGCGGGGCCAATAAACAATAAGCTGACAGTATTCATTGGCTCGGCCCTTGCGCTTGTCCTGGCATCAGGAATCGCGGTACTCGTTGGCACCTTTTTCACCCAACATATAAATTCCAAATATCTATCCTGGATAGCGGGCCTTGCGTTTATCGGTGTGGGTATCTGGGCAATCGCAAAGGCATAAGTGTGATAGGTGTTGGTAAATGAAATTACTATTTTGCCTTTTGGGTCTGGTCTTTATTGTTGAAGGATTACCTTATCTGGCATTTCCCGATAAGATGAAAAAGTGGTTAGGCCAGATCCAGCAAGTTCCTAATAATCAATTAAGGATAGTTGGTTTTATGGCCATATGTTTTGGTCTTCTCTTGACTTATTTTTTTAGGCCCTAAATCAACCGTTAACGGGTTCAGGGTTAACCGAAAACCTGAACCGTTGATTCGTGCATAAAGCAACCCTGAACGGTGAACCCTAAACCTCTGAACCTCTACAAATAACATATGTATTCTTTAGAAGATTATGATTATAACCTTCCTGAGGAATTAATTGCACAGGAACCGGCCCGGGAAAGGGATGAATCCCGTCTTCTGTGCGTAAAAAGGTCTACAGGGGAAATCAGCGACTACTGTTTTTTTGATCTACCCTCGCTGCTCATAGAGGATGACCTTTTGGTTGTGAATGACGCTAAGGTAGTGCCAGCCAGATTATATGGTCAAAAGGAAACCGGGGGGCAGGTAGAAATCCTGGTCCTTGAGCATCCAATCAGGTCTACTAAAAAAGGGCAGGACATACGCTGGTGTCTGGTAAAAGCATCAAAGAGGCCAAAAACAGGAAGCAGTATACTGTTTCCAGATGGCCTGATAGGCATTGTTAAACGGTTAGGTACCAACGGAAAGATTCAGCTAAGATTTGAAGGTAAACATACTTTTAATTATGTCTTGAAAAAAAGAGGTTGCCTTCCACTGCCCCCTTATATTAAAAGAGTCAGCAATGATAGACGATCAATTACGGACAGGGAAAGATATCAGACCATATTCTCCCGTTTTTCAGGAGCAGTGGCAGCACCTACCGCTGGTCTTCATTTTACCCATGACCTGCTCAAGTCTCTCCAATCCCTGGGGGTAGATATAGCTACTATAACCCTTCTGGTTGGACATGATACTTTTAGACCTGTAAGGGTAAAGGACATCAGAGAACATCGCTTAGGGATAGAGTCATATTTTGTTGGTCATGATTCTGCCAACTCTATTGAGAGGGCTAAAAAAGAGGGTAGAAGGATTATTGCTGTTGGCACCACCGTTGTTAGGACATTAGAGACTATATTCAAGAGAAGGGGGGAAATTATAGCTGATTCTGGCATTACTGATCTTTTGATCTATCCAGGATTTGATTTTCAGGTAATTGATGCCCTTATAACAAACTTCCATCTGCCTCGCTCTTCACTTCTTCTTCTGGTAGCAGCCTTTGCTGGTCGCGATTTGACCATGAAGGCCTATCGCTGGGCAGTAGAAAACAGGTACAGATTTTACAGTTACGGGGATGCGATGCTGATAACGTGAAACAAAGTGCCTAAAGTTAAAAATGCCTAAAGTGAGCTAAAGTTATGGGTAGGATGTTGTTGTATGTTAACATTTAAGCTTCAGTCACTTTAGTTCACTTTTACCCGCCAGACTTTACGGCGGGTTAAACTTTGATGGTTTCGTAAAAAGTCAAACTCAGCGAATCTGTCATTTCGACCGCAGGAAGAAATCTTGTATTTACAAGATGTTACACCGGAAAGATTTCTCGTTTCACCCCGCCTGCCATCTGGCGGGCAGGTCGAAATGACAAGTTTTTGAAACTTTTTACGAAGCCATCAACTTTAGATCATTTTAGGCACTTAAAGGGGAATCAGGTTCTTGGAATTTCGGGTTCTTAAAGGGTGTAAATCAAGCAAGGCCAGGCTTGGGGAGATAGTAACAGATCATGGCAGGCTTGAAACCCCTGTTTTTATGCCTGTTGGAACAGCAGGGGCAATCAAAGGGGTATCTCCAGAGGAAGCAAGGGATGCAGGGGTTGAAATAATCCTTGCAAATACATATCATCTTTACCTGAGGCCAGGCCACGAACTCATAGAGAAGCTCGGCGGCCTTCACAGCTTTATGAACTGGTCAGGGCCTATACTTACTGATAGTGGAGGATTTCAAACTTTTAGCCTTTCAAAACTCAGGACTATTTCATCTGACGGGGTTACCTTCCGTTCTCATTTGGATGGCTCCACCCATTTTTTGGGTCCGGAAAAGGTTATGGAAATCCAGAGGGCTCTTGGGGCAGACATTATCATGGCCTTAGATGAATGCGCACCCTTTGAGGCTGAGCATGATTATGTCCTTGCCTCAGTTAAGCTTACCGAACGATGGGCCCGACAATGTCTTGAGGAAGGGAAAAAAAATGGACAAGCCCTTTTTGGAATTGTTCAGGGTGGGATTTATCCTGAACTGCGTGAGATGAGTGCCAAGGGCCTTGTAAGTATAGGCTTTGACGGCTATGCCTTAGGCGGTTTATCTGTTGGTGAAGATAGAGTTAAAAGAGAGCGAGTGATCAGATTGACAAGGAAATTTCTTCCAGAGGAAAAGCCAGTATATCTTATGGGAGTAGGAACACCGGAGGATATAATTGAGTCAGTGAAAATGGGTGTGGATATGTTTGATTGTGTAATGCCTACCCGCAATGCCAGAAATGGTATGTTATTTACCCATAAGGGAAAGCTTATAATAAAAAATGCAAGGTATGCAGACGATATTTCTCCTATCCAAGAGGGGTGTTCTTGTTATACGTGCTCTAATTATTCGCGGGCCTATTTGAGACACCTATTTCTTTCAAAGGAAATACTTTCTTTTAGGTTGAATACAATTCATAATCTATACTATTATGCTCGGCTAATGTCGAGGATAAGGCAGGCCATAAGAGAGGATAGGCTAACTGAGTTTAGCAATGATTTTTATTCTCAGAGGAATAACAATCAAGAAAAAGGCGAAGTCGAATCTTTATAAATCTTGTAGCTACACAGGTTCAAAGTTCCGGGTTCACGGTTCAATGGTTGTTTTCTTAACCCTGTACCGTTAAACCCGGGTTTTTCCTGAGCCAGTTGAGGGCTCTCCACATGTACAACGGTTCGGTTCGGGTTGAACCTCTGAACCGTGCACATTGAACCTGACAACCTGGGTAGTTACTAAATCTTAAAGAGAAATGGAGGAAGATAAATGTTTGATTTAGTTTACGCTATGGGCACCGGTGGCGGAGGTGGTGCAGGAGGGTCAGGTGGAGGTCTGGGTGCGTTTTTACCCCTGATCATTATATTTGCCATTTTTTACTTTCTTCTGATCAGGCCCCAGCAGAAAAAGGCCAAGCAGCATAAGCAGGTTCTTGGCTCCCTGAAAAAGGGGGATAGGGTAGTTAGCTCCGGGGGTCTGCACGGTGTTATAACCGGCCTGAGTGACGATGTAGTTACAATGGAAATATCCCCGAAAGTCAGGGTAAAGGTTACAAGAGGTTCCATAGCAGGGGTAACTACAAGTAGGACAGAAACTCAGGGTTAAGGGGTAAATAGTGTCGAAAAAATTACAGTGGCAGGGATTGATTGTCCTAACGACGATTATTGTTGCATTGATCTATTTAACTCCCACTATCAGTAAAACACTACCCTCTTGGTGGCCTAATATACTACCTGAGGAAAAGATTCATCTGGGACTTGATCTAAAAGGTGGTATGCATCTTGTGTTAGAGGTTCAGGCCCAGAAGGCTGTGGAAAGCCACCTTGAGAGAATGGTTGAGGATATAAAATACAGCCTCAGAAAAGCCAAGATCAGGTATCAGGCGCTAAAAAGAAGTGGCTCAGATAGGATTAGCCTGACCCTAATAAGGGACGAGGACAGAAAGGCCGTTGAAGAGATGGTCGCAAACAATTTTTCAGACATTGCTGTTGAATCCGGATTGTTTAGCGAAAGTGATCTTAGTTTGGCGTTATTCCTATCTCATAAGGCCCAGCAGCATATCAAGCGGATGGCAGTGGACCAGGCAGTAGAAACAATAACTAACAGGATCGATCAGTTTGGTGTGGCCGAACCGGATATCCGGCCCCAGGGGAGGGATAGGATCTTAGTTCAACTTCCAGGGATAAAGGACCCTAAAAGGGCTATTGATATTATAGGAAAAACTGCCCTTCTGGAGTTCAAACTGGTAGACGAGGATAATAGCCTGGAAGAGGCATTAAAGGGAAATATACCACCAGGAGATGAGATCCTTTACCAGACAAAGGGGGTGGCTGGTTCTCAAAGAAAGATACCCTTTCTTTTGAAAAAGAGGGCTGTTTTAACTGGTGAGTATCTGACCGATGCCAGGGTGCAGATAGATAGTCAATACAATGAGCCCTATGTCTCTATTTCATTTGATTCCCGTGGGGCAAGGCTTTTTGAGCAGATTACAGGGGCCAACATAAAGAAGAGATTGGCTATTGTCCTGGATGATGTTGTAAATAGTGCTCCGGTTATACAGGACAGAATTTCAGGTGGAAGGGCCCAGATAACAGGCAGATTTACTATGGAAGAGGCCAGGGATCTGGCCATTGTCTTGAGGGCAGGTGCCCTGCCAGCACCTGTTAAGATCATTGAAGAGAGAACAGTGGGCCCCTCCCTGGGGAGGGATTCCATTGATAATGGGCTAAAATCAATGATAATCGGGGGACTGATTGTTATCCTCTTTATGGCTATTTACTATAGATTTGCAGGAATCCTTGCTGATTTGGCCCTTTTTTTAAATATAATCTTTATCGCGGCAGGACTGGCATTATTCGGTGCCACCTTAACACTGCCTGGCATAGCAGGCATCATCCTGATTATAGGTATGGCAATAGATGCCAATGTACTTATATTTGAAAGGATCCGGGAAGAACTGAGATTGGGAAAAACCCCTCGGGCAGCAGTTGACGGTGGCTATAGCAAGGCCCTCGTAACTATACTTGATGCCAATATCACCACCCTGATCGCTGCCCTGGTTCTATTTCAGTTTGGAACCGGGCCGGTAAAGGGGTTTGCTGTAACCTTAAGTATAGGCATTGTTGCCAGCCTTTTCACAGCTCTATTTATCACCAGGGTAATCTTTGACTATCTCATTATTGAACGAGGAATGAAGAGAATAAGCATATAGTAAATTAGCAATTAAAAATTGATGATCTCGTAAAAAGTCAAAAATCGAGTCACTCCCGCGAAAGCGGGAGTCCATAATAACTTGAAATAACTGGATTCCTGCTCCCCGCGTTCGCGGGGACAAGTTTACCCCTGCGGAAGCAGAGGCAGGAATGACAATTAAGGGGCATATTGGACTTTTTACGAAGCCGTCAAAATTAGCAATTAGCAAGTTTTATAAGGGTCTTAGAATGACGGGAAAAAGGCAAATCTTTGACCTCGAAACTTCAACGGACACGGATAATGGACGCCAATTGGGGATTTCGGAATCGAGGGATTTAGGGATTTAAAACAAATAAACACTATTAAATAAATAAAAAAATGGAATTTATAAAACCGGATATTAATATTGATTTCCTTGGGCAACGAAAGATAGCCCATCTTCTATCTGGGGCTTTGATACTCTTGGCTATCCTTCTTTTAATATTTCGGGGTGGACCTAATTATGGTGTTGATTTCTCGGGCGGTATACTGATTCAGGTAAAGTTCAATCATTCTATAACACCGGATGAGATCAGGGGGGCATTAAAATCGATAGCTATGGAAGATAGCATTATCCAGGAGTTTGGAGAAAAGGGAAAGTTTGAATATTTGATAAGGGTTAACAGAACCGATATCGAGCTCAGTGGACTATCTGATAAAGTCAAAAAATCTTTAGAAAGCATGTTTGGGAAGGCGAATGTGGAAGTCAGGAGGGTAGAGATGGTGGGGCCAAAGGTGGGGAAAGATTTAAGACAAAAGGCCCTTTTTGCTATCTTTTACGCACTCCTTTTTATGGTTATATATATATCCGGCAGGTTTGAATACAAGTGGACAATGAGTATAATTATGGCAGCCTCACTCGCCTTTGGAGTCTATATAATCTCGGCCATAGGAATGAGTATCATCTGGCTTATTGCTGTTGCCCTCCTGATCACTATTGGACTATGCTGGTCCCTGCGCTTAGAATACGCCCTTGGTGCCATTATTGCCCTCTTTCATGATGTAATCATAACAGTAGGAGCCTTTGCCCTCACAAACCGGGAAGTAACATTAACAGTTGTAGCCGCACTGCTTACCATAGTTGGCTACTCCTTGAATGATACAATTGTTGTTTTCGATAGGATCAGAGAAAATAACAGGCGCTCCAGGGGTCGCAACTTTGCCAAGGTGATAAACCAGAGCATTAATGAGACACTGAGTAGAACCCTGCTTACATCAGCAACTACCCTTATTGTTGTTGTATCCCTTTTTATATTAGCTGGCGGTGTGATTCATGATTTTGCCTTTGCCCTCTTAGTTGGTATACTGGTTGGAACCTACTCTTCTATTTACGTGGCAAGCCCTGTCCTTCTAATCTGGGCAAGCCAGTCATCGGAAGGAGGTACTGCCGGGATCAAGAGGCAAGGGAAAGGAAGCTAATTGTTTAAAGAGGAAACCCCGCGCTGGAAAAAGAGACGAAAAATAAGGGTTATCTTCTTATTTGCATCTCTTTTCTTGTCTATATTTCTTTATCTTCTCATAGGTGGCCCTGGTAGCAATTATTTCAAGGTATCATTAAAGAGTCTACTCCATCCAGTTCCTGTTTTTAACCACCTAATAATTGAACACAATGGGGTTAAAAAAAGGCTCATCCCAGGCCAGACCCTCCACATTCATCCCCATGATAGCCTTAAGATTGTGAAGATAGATACATCAATCCCCTTTAACAGGGGAATAAGGCTATTTTCCGAGGGTTTTGATGTTAATGCCCTTAATAAGAAGAGAGTCATAGCAGAACTCCTTCCTGGCCAGGACATCTTTCACCACTATACCTACACGATAAAAATCAAGCACAGGATTGATTCTATAGGTGAGGTATGTCTGGTAATCTCTCCTTCAGTTGAAGATTGGCTGAAAAAGGCGGACAGGATAATAGATCCTAAAAAAAGGACTGTGTTCTTGAATATGGCCATTAAAGAAAAAGTGGGTGATCCCCGGCTCAAGATTAGATTGGCAGATGAATATCTGGCCCAAAAGAGGTGGAAAGAGGGGGCTAAGATCATCGAGGACATAATTAAAGAAAGGGAAGACCTGCCCGCCCCGATTATATCGGGACAGGCGAGTTTAGGCCTTATGAAAAAGCTTGTGGATGCCTATGAACACCTCCACCAGTACAATAAGGTTATAGCCACCTTTAAGAAAATTCTCCTTACTTCACCTGAAGATCTGGAGATCAGGCTTCGCCTTGCAGAGCTTCTCGAAAAAAAAGGGCGGCTAAAAGAGGCTATAAACGAACATACTATTATCCTTCCAAAACTAACCAAGGATGAGAAGATAGTATGCATGAAAAATATAGGTTATCTATTCTTTCAGAGCGGTCAGAAAGAAAAGGCCCTCCAATGGTATCTTAAGGCATCCGAATATGACAAAAAAGATCCAAACCTATATTACAATATAGGATCAATATACGATGATCTTAAGAGACACGAGTTGGCAGAAAAGTACCTGCATTTAGCCTTGGAGTTAAAAAAGGATGATATTGGAGGCCGACTTAGGCTCGGACAATCTTTTCTTAAGAAGGGTAAATTAAAGGAAGCCAAAAGGTATGTAAAAGAGATCCTCAAAGGAAACCCTAATCATTTGGAGGCCCTTATACTTTTGGCCAATATAGCAGAAAAAGAAGGTGATAAAAAGGCCTTAATGAGCCTCTATGAGAAGATCTTATCTCATGACTCGAAAAATACAATTATCCTTTTTAATCTTGGGGTACTGGAGACAGAGGAAGGAAATGTGAAAAAGGGTCTCCATTACCTTGAGAGATTGGTAAAGCTTGACCCTAAAGACATACAGGCCAGGGAGGCCCTTTTTGATATCTACCAGAGGCAAAAAAGGAATGATCTTGCCTTTAATCAGGCAGTGGTGTTGATCCAGCTTGTCCCGGGGAAGATCTCCTACTACAGGTACATATTTAAGTATCTTATGGCCATGGAGGAATTTGAACGATCAGCTGAATACATACTTAAGGGTGTAGAGGCAAATCCAAAAAATTTTGAGTTAAGACAGTATCTAATCCTGGCCTACCTCAAACAGAAGAAAAATGAGTTAGCTATAAAAGAGATGGAAAAAGCTCTGAAGTTTAGGCCAAATGATACCACTCTTCTCCACCAGTTAGCTAAGGTAAAGGAAGAGGCAGGTTATCTGGGGCCAGCCTTGCAATTGTATAAAAAGATCCTTGATATTTCACCAGGTGACGAAAAGGCCGAAGAGGCCTATCTCAGGCTAAGGTTAAAGACATTGCGAAAAGGAAAGTGAGCGTTCAGTAGTCAGCAGTCAGCCATTGTCATTGTCTTAAGAGAGGATCATGGTTGAAATAAATTAGCCTTTGATCAAGGAGAAGACATTCATGACCTGATCGATCTTTCAAAGGCAAGTATTAATAAGCCGGGAAAGAAAGTTCGAATTACATTGGATATTAGCCAAGCTTTTTAATTTGCTTTTTAAAGAATAGACTCCAGAGATAGAAAAATGAAATAACAAAAACAATTCCAATCTTAAAGGAATCTAAAGATGGATTTGGGGATAACGTTTGCAAAGTCAATAAAATTTACTGCAAAATGGGAGAGCATAATGGCGGGAAGGGAACGCGTTCTCAAATACAGTACCATGAAAACGGCACCAATGGCCGATGTCGCAATTACATTATGGAAGCCCCCGCTCCAGTGGATGAACCCGAAGGCGACCGCAGAAATCCCGATGATGATCAGGGGGCGTTGGGTATATCGAGTGAGAAAGGTGTGCATGTAGCCGCGGAAAACGAGTTCTTCAAATATCCCCACTATCAAAAGACCTACGGTGAGATCAATCCAATTCCACAGAGGGCTTTCAATTTCCGGCATACCGTCTAAAGGGGGGTAGCCGGGAAACTTATTCAGGATGAAGTACCCGTTTTGGTCGATGAACGTAGCTGCCAGCGTACCAATGAGAAACACGGTCACAAAAGAAATCACAGGCTGTGCGGTGAGTCCGAACTCAGAGGGCTGCATTTTCTTGCTGCGGATCAACCAAAGCACAACGAGGAAAGGGAATAGTTTCACGGTGCTATAGTCGATCAAGATCCAAAAGCGCCAGTCCGTGATGTAAATATTAGAAAAGTCGTTCAGGTAAAACGGGATGGTGAGTAGGATCAGGACCAGGATATAGCGTTTATTCTTTTCTTTAGAGGGCGCCTTATAATCGATCCTGAACCTTTCAAAGGCTTGCTTCCCATCCCTTCCTTCTCTTAATAAAAAATGCACGATTGAATACCCACCGCCACATCCAATGATCAGCGCCATAGCCCCAAATGCAATAGACCATGCAATCAACGCCGGCAAGAATGTTTGCAACCCCTCGCCGATGGAGTCACTTGCAATGGCGGCAAGGCCAAAGGTGAAAGACCATATAAGAACGCAAGGTATAACATCACGAGAGGGGGCATTGCCAAAAAGGGATCTGATCATGAAAGCAGTTGCAACTCCTCCGAGCGCTCCAAAGATGGCAAAGCTATAAAACGCGAGCACTGCCATTTTCAATGGCGTTCCCAAGGCAAAAAACAGTGGAGTAGCACCCCCGATGCAACTCAAGGCCCAAACAATCGAAAGAAATAGGCCTTGTTTCCATGAGACTTTCCCCCCGGCTGCCCTAATGAGGAGAGAATGCGAAAAGCCGCCTGCAAGGCCGAATACCCCAATGGTGGCTTGAGCAGCAAGCATGTTGGGGAAGCCGAAAAATTGTGTAGAGAATGCGCCAGCGACCCCAAATAAGACTGCAACTGTCCACCCCAGCACTGAGCGAGAAAGAAGGGCAACTGTATTGTGTGCTTTCACTCTTGCGTTGTCTTCAGACATAATCAGTGAAACGCTATAAATCCAATTTCACTTAACAATTCATTATGTAATGAAAACTTTACCAGATTTCTGAGGATTTGGTCAAATCATGGAAAATTAGAAGTGTTATTTTTCTGGAAGATTTAAACTGGACCAATAAACCTTTTCAGATGTGAAATGTATAGCAAATGGTAACCTTAAATTTTCTGGCCTTTCATTTTTTAACAATAGAAGTATTCTTCCCGGGTTAAACCTTCTAAAAGGGATTTAATCATCGCCTTCTGGTCATGGTTAACCACCTTGAATTTCACGCCAATCCCTTGCGGGGTGATTCTGACAACTTCTCCGATAATCTTGATACATTTCTGGTAGTCGGGGAGCGGAAAGGTTAGTGTCACCTCCTGTCCAGCAGTGAAGGGCATACGGGTCATGATAAACACTCCCTTAGCGCTTATATTTTGGATGTAAGACCTATTTTTATCAACTACTCTAAAATCTCCAGGACAGATCTCTTTTTCATCTTGGCCGAGGCTGCAGAAAGTATGGTTCTTATCGCCACGGCGTTTCTTCCTTGTTTGCCAATTACTTTTCCAAGATCTTCCTTAGCTACCCTCAGCTCAATCACAGAGGTCTGTTCTCCCTCAATTTCAGTTACACTCACTTCCTCCGGCTTGTCCACAAGCGCCTTAGCTATATATGCAATCAAATCCTTCATCTCAACTCACCTCCGTGTCTGATTTCACCACTACCTCACTTCAATTTGGCGTTGAAGGAGATCTCAGTAACCCTTGCCTCTTTCCGTAGCTACCGCCAACAGCCACAAGTTCGACATTATAGCTTCCATCCTTAGATAGTAATATCCCCATGAATGGTGTTGCTTCAGGTGCCCTTTAATCCTTTTCCTTTCTGCTCATGGGATAAAGAGGATTTTATTGTATTCATTTTGGTGAGCAAGAAAGTTCTACTATGACTCTATTATGTTCAGCGCCGCTTAATAGGAGCGCCGCCCACCACCCTGTCTTCCTCCACCTCGATGGCCTTCTGAACGTGGTCGAGCCTCATTAACCTTAAGTGTTCGTCCTTTAAGCTCTTTGTCGTTCAGTTCGTTGATTGCGGACTGGGCTCCATCTTTAGCAGGCATCTCCACGAATCCGAATCCTTTTGATCTGCCAGTGTAATTGTCTTTTATAACCTTGACGGTTTCGACCTCTCCAAAGACCTCAAAAGCCTCTTTTAAATCCTCTTCGGTCACCTCATACGATAGATTACCTACGTAGATATTCATTCTGATCTCCTTCTAATTGCAGAAAATTTTATAGGTTAAATTTATTGATTTGATCTCGTAATCATAATGCTAAGGGCACTCCATAATAAATTTGATGAAATGACCTTATTGCTTCAAAACGGTAAGCTAAACTACTGTGACATTTGCTGCAGCCGGGCCTTTTGCCCCTTGCTCTATGTCAAAGGTAACCTGATCGCCGTCATTAAGAGACTTAAAACCGTCGGCATTGATCGCTGAGTGATGAACGAATACATCAGGACCATCTTCTTGCTCAATGAAGCCAAAGCCTTTGTGGTCGTTAAACCATTTCACAATTCCATTAGCCATAGTGACACCCTCCTTTCAAATAAATTATCATGTTTCCAAACTTCAGGATGTCACTTTTGACATTTTGACAAATAGATCTTTCCCTCAGAACGAAACAAGCCCACCCATAAGGTGAGCCTTCATGAATTTTCTATACAATAACCTTTTTTTCACTAAAGTCAACTTATTTAAAACTGAATTGATAACAAGCTGCTTTATTAATGGGGTGCTGAGTTTGTGGAAATATTTGACCTGCTTACGCAAAATTTAATATATGCGGGGAATTCAGATTACATCCACTATCCTTGAATTTTTTGGCTTTCATTTTTTTACAGAAGCATAGTGAGACTGTCGAAAAACACTAAACTCGTGATCTTTACCATTGTAAGTCATTGATTTTATTGGATCCAGATTTATGGAAAACCCCAAAATTGGACTTTTTCGAATCTATTATGGGCTCACCACAATCAAAATAGGGAATAGGCAGTCTCACTGCGAGGAATTTTGGGCCTTTTCCAGGATTTCTCTGATAAGGGGGAGAGGATAGACTTCCTCTATTTGGAAAGAAGACAATGCCCTGGATAGGATTTCTATTTGGACTTCTATTGGCGCAGAAGGGTCCATAAAGATCTTATAGACCTCCTTGACTTTACAGAGACCTCCCTCAATGGAAAAATCAGCCCCCCCCAATTTTTCATTGACAATCTCAATGCCCAGTCTAAAAGCAAGATCTTCAAGATATTCCAAAACATTACTGTTCTGCATGCTGATCAACCTTTAGCGGTGCAGGTTTCTAGGCTCGCTGGAATCATTTGTTAGCTAGTGCCCATCCATAAATGGGCTAATTTTTGGATTTGAGGATTGCAAAACTACCTCTCCCCTTGCCCTGTCCCTTAAAACAAGGAGCCTAAAGCAACCAAACTCCCCGTTTTAGTACAAAGCA
>Ga0114930_10002981_pt1 | contig 15038 bp, 12 predicted proteins | sample AnhtaG_FD_87300 | JGI IMG/M metagenome (GOLD analysis project Ga0114930, IMG submission 87300) | Deep subsurface microbial communities from Anholt, Denmark to uncover new lineages of life (NeLLi) - Anholt_01485 metaG | ecosystem: Environmental > Aquatic > Marine > Oceanic > Sediment | place... | reverse complement strand
TTACATTACATGAGTCGTTTGAAGCCAAGGCTTTGCCGCATATATGTCTTGGGGATAGACGATGTAAAAGCGTCCAAGATCAACGATAAAATTGAGAAATGGCTGAGACAATAAACGCGATGAGGCTGTAATCATTCCAGTCTATTCAAACGACTCTATTTCCGTTTACAAATCTTTTTCCCAGTTCGACTTCGCTCAGGGCGGCCAGAATTTTGGCAATTTTTGGCCGTTTTTTGTTGACTTTTGTTTGAGTATATTTAAATGTTTTGGAGATTCTTCGCTCCTTCGACTTTGCTAAGAAAGACAGAATTATTATGGTTCTTATCCGTTAAATCCGTGTAAATCCGTGTAACTTGTGCCCGCGCAGGCGGGTATCCGTGGTTGAATATTATTGAATTCTCTGAGTCCTCTGTGCCCTCTGTGGCTGATTTTTTTGGCCGTTTTTTATTGACTTTTGTTTGAACATGTGTTAAAATCCGGGCGTGTTTGTCAGTGGGCAAACGTGACCCGCCCGCAGGCGCCAGATATAGCGGAGAGCCGCACGTTTTCGTATCAGCAGATACACGCCAAAAAGCATCATTATTGAATGGTCGTTAGATTCGCTCTATAACTCTGTTCCTTTGCGCCTTAATGGCTTTGTGGCTAAAAAATCCGTTTAATCAGCGCAATCCGCGATTAATGAAATATTTACGTGCCTATAAGGCTCTACATCTGTCGAGAACCCTCTACAAATCAACCCTTTTTATGCAAAACAAACCCAATTTGCCGGATGCTCAAATGAACGTTAACTCATTATTAACAATGACTTATGAAAATAAACACAATTGGACACTTGGTGAAAACAAACCCAATTCAAACCCAATTTCCGAAAGGCCAAAATGGACGTAAGCTTATATGTCACAAAGGATTATGAAAATGAAACCGCCCTCAGGCTCCAAAAAAACAAAGCCAAAACAAACCCAATTTCCGAAAGGCCAAAAATGAACGTAAACTTATTTGCCACAAAGGATTATGAAAATAACCCGCCCCGGCGCCTCCGAGAAAACAAACCCAATCAAACCCAATTTTTTACCCCCTTGTTTAGAGTGCCTTGTACTCTAAGGGGGTCATTGCCTCATTGCCAGCCGCACCATCGCCTCATAGTTTGTCATCATTCTGGGAGTTATTTTCCGGCCGGTCGGGGCCGACGACGGCATCAGGACGAAACCTTTACCATCGCCGCTGGTTCCATCTATCAGGGCTTTTTCGACGACCTTTTCAAACTCAGCCGGCTCGGCGTTCTCTATATCGGCCATCTCCAGATTGCCGAAAAGGACCAACTCCTTGCCGTACTCACGCCGCACATACGCGAGCTCCACGTCCCCCTGCGGAGGCGGCTCAATAGGATCAATGGCGTCGGCGCCCATTTCGACAATGTAATCAAGAATGGCCCGAAGCCTGCCGTGACAGTGAATTCGGGCGAAGCCGCCGTGCTTTTGGATCACCTCCACCATCGGGCCGGTATAGCGGACCACGTATTCTTTGAAAAGATGTGGCGGAAGGTAGGGTTCAGTCACATACTCTGGCCCATATATTCGCCACAAATGGCCCGGGAATGCCGTTGCTGTTTCTTCAGTTCTGGTGTGTATATGGCGTGAGAGTTTCTCGAGCAAACGATGAAGCAGTTCTTGCTCGGTAAAAGCAACAATAGTAAAGTCTTCCATGCTGAAAAGAGACGCTGCAGCGCAAACTGGGTCCTCCGTATCCACCATAACGATACCGCGGTCGCCCAGCTTCTCATCTTCTTCGACCAGGTTACTTATGTTGACCTCTTCGGTGAAGATTTCATCAGGCAACTGAAGATACGCCTCTAAGTCATCTGTGTTCTTGAGCAAGGGCTCCAACGTCCAGATAGTATCGACATCAGGGCTGCGACGTGTTCGCGATGTCAAGGTCTTGCCCCCAATATTCACAGTGACGCGGTTAAAACGGCAGCCGTCCTCCGTGTACTTCTCGACCTTGAAGAATTCGTTACTATTGTCAGCATCAAGCTCAACAGGTGGGATGCCGACCTCGTGCGAGCGCGACCTGACGGGGCTGCGCATCCGAATGAGATCTGTCTGCTCCTCAGCTAATTGAAGTAATCCCGCACCAAAATGCGCTCGGGCGCAGCGTTTTTTTGCTGGCGGGCGGTCAGGCATTTTGGTGCGGGACCAGGATGGGTCGTTGTAGACGTTAAACTCATCTGGGTCAGACGGGTCGATCGCAAATCCACCTATTTCATAGAAATTGACGGCGGGCCGGTCGACCGCTTTGCCGCACAAAGTCGCCATCAATCTTTCACGTCGGTTCATCATTTTTCGTCCGAGGACTACCTTCCTGACGGTCGGGTTGGGCGGTAAGACTCTTCAGCAGTGACCGGATGTTGAAGAAACCTCCGATTGTAACGACCACCGCGAGCCCCGCAAAAATAGCAAGGCTTGCAAAGAAAACGATTGTCCATAAGCTGATCCAGAAATTCATGTCTCGTTACTCCTTGTTCTCGAAAGATGGGCGCCGGTCGGGAAACACCAAAGAGCCGGCGACCATTAACGCTATCGCAAGAACTATGACGGTCAGTCCGACAATCGCGCTCGATACGTCCATACCCAGCAGGGCCTGGACCGGTCTTAATCCCAAAATCGCACCAAAACCGCAGATCAAGGCCAGATATGCTCCGACTTTGCTGGCACGCCTCCAGTAAAGACCAAAGACCAAAAGAGCGATTGCCCCCGTGAAGTAGATGGCTCCGGAAATCGCCATGTAATCCCACAAATCCTGGCCCAGAGGATACCACAATCCCCACACCAGAATAAAAACGCCGATACACGGGATGAAGATTCGCACCAGCAACAGGCGTGTTTTCGAGGACAGCCCTTCCTTGAACCAGGGCGCCACCACATCCTGAGTCAGCACTGAGCTCCAGCACAACAGGTAACTGTCATGGGTGGACATGAACGCAGCCAGCATGCCCGCAGAGACAATCCCGATGAATCCTGCAGGAAGTATTTGGCTCAGAAACACGGGCATCGCCATCAGAGTTACCTGTGCATCTGCGGGACCTTCTTGCGGGATGAAAATGCTCCTCAGTGACTCGTGCTGGGAGATGTATACGAAAGCACAGATTCCAAAAAAGTAGGGCAGCAGGAAGCGAATGAGAAATCCAATAGAAGCCCAGGTGTAGATTCTCTTGACGGTGCGAGTGTCCTTGGCGGAACAGGCACGAATCACCGCCGTTTGCCAGACTGCACAACTGACCAGGCCCAAAAAGAACATCCACACCACGTAGGAAACACCGAAGCCCTCGCTGTGGAACGGATTGAAACCCGCTTCTCCCTTCAGTTCGGATACCGACTCAATTATGTTATGCCAGCCCAAACATCTGATGGATAGCAGACTCGCAGCCAAAAGACTGAACGATAAGACTACGAATTGGATGTAATCAAGAATCACTACCGAGACCATTCCACCAAGAGTCGTATATAGCAACACCATCCCCAGCAGAACCGTCATGATCATCTTAAGGTGAATGTCCTCGGTCATCCCGGTAATGCCCATCACAAAAATGGATCCGGCTTTAAGGAACATCCCCATATTGAGGATGCCGGAGAATGCCAGTATGGTTCCACCCAAAATGCGGACGCCACGTCCGAAGCGTTTTTCGTAAAATTCCGGGATGGTCATTATCTGCATACTTCGCAGCGGTACCACAATAAATCCGGTTAGCCCCACAACCAAGGTCACAATGGCAGCCGCCAGCGCTATGTGGAAGGCAGCGAAGCCGCCGGTAAATCCTTTTTGGGCGGAATACATAACCGTGACCAAACCTAACTCGGTGCCTATCATAGTGGCAATCGCCAGGAACGTTTTCAGGCCTCGGCCGGCAACGATAAAATCTGTCACATTGCTGATATATCGTTTTATATAGACCCCAATCCCCACAATCGCGAGCAAATAGCCAATGACAATACACCAGTCCAAGGCACCAAAATTAGTTTGAATTCCAATAGCGCTCAAATCCATATCATCTCCCGACTAAGACCGATCATTTTTTATTCGATAGGGCCTCTCCACAAAGTTCTCGATATTTGTTCTGTTCCTTTGGGCCCTCGTCTCCAGCCGCCCCCTCCTTCCAGGCTGAACGCGCATCTTCGAGATGTCCGAGAGCCTTCAGTGCCTTTCCTCTCCAGTATTGGGCCCGCGCCTCTTGAGGTCTGTTCGATCGCCCGACGCCTATGTTTTCCGGGTAAGTCAGCGCCGCTTCAAAATCTTGCAAGGCCGCCTCGAAGTCTTTATTCTCAAAACGTCTCTGGCCCCGTTCCAGATGTGCCTTGTTAAACAGGTCCCATGTGATTGTCTGGCCTTCCCAGTTGACGAAGTACGGCGTTGATTCAAGCAGATCAATAGCGTCGGTGTACCTTTCTTCATCGACATAAGCCTGGGCCAGCATAATGAGCACATCCGCACGCTTCATCTTTTCATACGGCGTAGATTCGAGGACTCTTATTGCATCGGGTCGCCTATCGCTGGCCAAACGAATATCTGCCAAATCACGGTACAAAGTCTGGTCTTTCCATCGAGCAGCAATGGCTTTCCTGTACAATTCTTCTGCCTTGGCTAAGTCATTCTCCACCGCCCAGGCATAAAGGCCAAGATTGCGAAATGCGATACTCAAAGATGGGTCCAGCTTCGCAGCCTCTTGCCAGTGTCGCGCTGCTTCCTCAAGTCTTGCGAAACTCCCGTAGAGATTCCCGAGGTGAAGATGAGCATAAGCATCCTCAGGATTCTTTTCAATGGCGTACTCAAATACATCCACAGCTTCCGGGCGGGACGGAAAGACAAAATCCTTGTAAAGCTTGGAAGCTTGCCTCAAGTAGGCTCTGGCACGTGCTTGGTGCGCCTGCAGCGACTCAAAATATGCCAGATAATAGAGTGGCAGAGGGCTGCGTTTAGATTCTGGAACTGCCTCAAGGCACACCGCGGAAAGCAACTTCGCTGCTTCATTTACTAATCCCAACTCTGCGAAAGTCAGGCTGGCCTCTAACATTTCGAAATCGTCCTCGCCGACGAATGCCCTTGCCTCTCGCACAAAACGCTCCATTTCAGTCCTATTCTTCAGCGCTGCAAGTGCCCTTGGGACCAGGTCCGTTGGGTTTTGGACCATTTTCTTTTGGGCCAGCTTGTATGCCGGCTTGCTCTTGCCTGCGGCATACAACGCCAACATCAAATGATTCTTGATCTTGGCATCCCTTTGATCCAGTTGCGCCGCTTTCTCGAAGGCCTCGACAGCCTTTGAGTAATCCTGCAAACGCATATAAGCACGGCCAGCTAAGTCATACCCAAGCGAGGCTGTCCCCAAGCATCTAACGGCCTTGTAGGCGCAGCGGAGGGCCTCCTTCTCAGTTCGCAGCCCTAAATGGCTTACGCCCAAGAAGAACCACGACAAACCGTCACTGGGGTCCCGACCCAGGGCCTTCTCCAGTCGCCGCACCGCATCCTCATAAAGTCCCGCCTCGATATCAAGCACTGCCAGCGCACGCAGGGCGGGCGAATACTGGGCATCTTCGGCCAAAGCCTTTGCGTAGTACTCACGGGCCTTTTTACGGTCCGTTGCCAGGTCGTACTTTTGGCCTTTAAGATATTTCTCTTCGAGAGTGAGCTGCTCGTCGGGTTTACTCATAAGTTTGGAAACAGCCGGCGGGTCGACCTTGGGAATCGGTAAAGGCGTGGTGAAGCTGGCAAGAACACCACCATTTTTTGCCTTGATGGCCACATCGATGGGTGACTGTGGGGCTGCGCTGAGAGTCAGCACCTGGGGACGTTCAGGGGACAGGTCCATGCGTTTTTTCAGGAGCTTCCGACCATCTTGAGATAGGGTGCAGACTGCGTCCCGGAATTTGCCGGTCGCGAGCATACGCAATTCGAGCTTGCCGTTCTTACGCGCGGTCTGAACGGCTACGTCCTTCGTGGCGTATTCAAAACCATCGCCTAATCCATGGACCGGATACCACCATTCCTGCCAGGAAACCTCTTGTCTCGGCAGCAGCATGCCGTAGTCAGACTGTGTCGGCAGGGGACCGCTTTGAACCTCAATATATGGGCCGTCGTCATCAGTGAGGTTCTTTTGGCTCACCAGCCCGAAGTCCCAAGTTCCCCATGTCCAGGCCTTTTTGCCGCTGAGCTCATGGTGGTCCGCAACCTGCACGACGCCACGGTTCATATCGACATCGTAAGCTCCGAAGAAGTCGAAGGTGCAGTTGACGGAAAAAATGGATGCCGAGGTCTCGTAATTTTTGAGCCAGGACAGGTCTTTGCCTTCGTGGATCGGCCAGGAAAAGAATTTGACTCCGTTATGGTCTGTCCCGAGTGTCATGGGATAGATAAACCGCGTGCCGGGTCTGTTCGCAAATGCCGTGCAGTTCCAGAAGTAGTACGGGCTCATCGCATCTATAGGATTGAAAATGCGAATGCGTTCGTCCAGGTAGGCCTTTCCCGGATGCAGAGTCACCCTCGCGGTCCAGCGGGTCCGGAAGATCTTTTCGATGTTGCTCACTTGTATGTATGCTGAGCCATCGGCATTTTTACCAATGAGTGCATCGACCGGGGAGAGAATCGTCACGGTGTGTCCATGAGGCCCGGAGTTCCACTCGACTCCGCCGCTTATCCAGGCGCCGCGCATCGCGATCATACCTGGTTTGATCACCTTGTTGAGATGAAACATCTGCTTTCCTTCGGTCTTGTCAAGCACCGAATGCAGACGGCCTCCCAGCTCAGGAAGACAAGTGACCTTCAGGTATTCGTTTTCGAGAAATAGTGCTTTGTATGTCTTATCTGCTTTTGTCCTGTAGAGATGGTCCTGCATGGTATATGGATAGATGATCGAGCCTTTGACGGTGGTCGCGAACTTGACCTCGCCTTCCAAAGCCCAAAACTTGGGATTAATATCTTCCACCCACCCATAGGTAGGAATCGTTATGGTGCTCTCCCAGACTTTGACCTTTGCCCAGCCCGGCTTGGGTAGTGCCAAAGACAGCCCGGTAACAAGCAAAACGATAAAGACGTTCTTTACAAGGTTCTTCATAATTATCACCTCAGCATGACAGTAAAAAATCGGTTAGTTTGAGTAATTAACCAGTTCCTGTTGTGGAAACAGCATTTGTCATTCCTGCCCCTGCTTTCGCAGGGGTAAACTTGTCCCCGCGCAAGCGGGGAGCAGGAATCCAGCTTTTTCGCCGTAGACCCCTGCTTTGGCTTCCCGCAAGGCGGGGTCCCTCGCAGGGGTGATCCGCCTGCGGCGGGCCAGTTTCGGCTTTCCGCAACAGACACTGGCCATACGGTGTCAATAGCGTAAGGAAAAACTACGAAAGCGCCAAGACGTTTCTGCCGGTCCGCCGCAGGCGGACTACTTTGAAAAAAGTCTCTGGACTGAGCGGTGAGTTGTAGTATGATATGTTGGCAAGGAATTTACGATATTACTAAAGAGGATTGGAGCAAGAAATGGCACATACAATCTTTTCCAGAGATTCCTTCGTCGTACTTGCTATTCTGGCGGCCCTTACCCTCTTGACATTCTCGCCAAGCGGGTGGCCCGCCGCGGCGGGCAAGGCCAAGACCTCAGCCAAGGATGTCCTTCCGCCCCAGGCTTCGATGCCGGCGCCCGGGCCGGAGAAAGGGGGCCTCGCCTCGCTTTATCCAGGCGACGACGGAATCGAACGTGACCCCAGAATCCTTTTTGTTGATGACTTCGAGACGGGGGCCGTCGATACGATCGGCGCGCGCTGGGGCAATATCTCCAAGAGGCAGAACATCAAACTGTCGGACGACATCCACGCTAACTCGCCGGGCAACAAATCGATTCACATATCGAAGAACGGCCATCTCTACACGCACACAAAGGGCGTAGATACCATGTACGCCCGCTTCTACGTGAAGTTCCATCCGAAGACCGGTTACATCCATCACTTTGTGCATCTCGTTGCCGACCGCGTACCAACACCATGGCCCAAGGGTGGTGCCGGCGAGACCCCGCCCGGTGACGCCAAGTTCTCAACGGGCATCGAGCCAACAGGGCGATGGGGTAAGTTCCCTCCCCCTGGCGTATGGAATTTCTACACATACTGGCACGAAATGAAGACCAAATGGGGCTCGGTTTTTGTCGGCAAGGAAGACCAGATCCAGCCAGGCCGTTGGTATTGCGTTGAGGTACTGTTAAAGGCTAACTCCAGCCCCGACAAAGCAGACGGTGAGCAGGCCTTCTGGGTTGATGGCCAGGCGTACGGCCGATTCACAGGTTTCCGCTGGCGCACAACCGACAAGCTCAAGATCAACAGCTTCTGGCTGCTCTTCTACAACACGGATCAGCCTGCCCGTCACAACAAGGATCCGCACCCTGAAAGCCGTGTGATGCAAGTCTGGTTTGACGATATTGTAATCGCCACCGAGTACATCGGACCAGTTTACGGCAAGCCAAGAGGCGGCAAGAAGAAAGCGGCACCTTCAAGGAGTGCTCTACTTACCCCGGGTTCGCTTTTGCCTGAGCCAGGCGAGCGGGCGTTTTCGCAACAGTTCGAACAAGGCGCAGGAAACTTCAAGGGAGGCAGTATTACCGACGGCGGAGTAGGTGGCTCAAAGGCGTATGGATTTGGCCCAAAAGGCGTCTGGATCTGGAATGCCTATTCTGTCCCGGTAGAAGAATCAACAACCATACGCTTAAAGCTCAAGCCTCTATGTGATGCCGGCGAGGTCACAGTCTTGATTTGGTCGAAGAAGCAAAAGGACAATTGCCGCTATAGGATTGGCGGACTGAAGAAAGGCCAGTGGCGCGATGTCGAGTTTCGGGCTATAGAGGCCCGCGTCGGCTGGGGCATGAAGGGACCAAGTCTCGACGGTGATGTCCTCGACAACATCAAGCTAATCTTTGAGGGTAGCGAGAGTGACCGCATCCTCCTGGACGACTTCGAGATCCTCAAGTAGCAGCAGAGAAGCCGGCGAGTCAAAATCCAAGGCCGTGTCAGAGCGAAATCTACAATTGGCCGCTCCCCGTGGTTCAAATTTCAACGAAAATTCGGAATTGATAGTCAAGCTGAATTTACTTTGGACCCTATAATTATTTTCTTTTCTGCCCGGAACGAAAGAGTACCCAAGAAAGTTCGATCAGGCTCGACTGTCTGCATCAAATTCTCTTGACTTTTGTGGCCGGATACGATAAACTAACTTACGTAAATTGGAATGGGGGTTTTGCTAAATTTCTTCTTTGAGCACGCAAATCAAATTCGATGAGTATGAGTAGATTCAACTGCTGGATTTACTCTGCAAACGGTCAGTCCTTTGGGGGGTGCGAAAATGACCAGAGAAGTCGAACACACGTCAGCCATAATTGCTGTGGATGGTCTGCAGCAAAAGCGTCAGAAAGGATTTTTGGGGGGTCAGAAAATGAAAGTCCTGAAGACAGCAACAATTCTTTGTGTAGCGGTTATCCTTGGTGGTTTGCCGACTCTCGCCACGGCTACGCCGGTCATTGAGACCTTTGGTTTCTACAATATAACTAACAATGATCCCGGCGATGCAGCAATCGGCGAAGCACAATTGTTCGTTGATGTAAGTGATGAATTCGCAGACCAAGTGCTCTTTACGTTTAGAAATACTGGCCCAGAGGCATGCGCAATCTCGGAGATCTATTTTGATGATGGTATGCTCTTGGGTATAGCCGATATCATCGACAATCCACCGGATGTCGTTTTTGTGCAAGATGCCTCTCCGTCGGAATTGCCGGGAGCAAACTCAATTGATCCGCCGTTCGAAACAACTTTGGGCTTCCTCGCCGAATCCGTACCGCCCCCACCCCATAAAGGTGTTAATCCGGGTGAACGGGTGGGAATCCTGTTTGATCTCCAGCCCGCCGAAACGTATCAGAGCGTAATAGATGAGCTCAACGATGGCGGATTGCGAATCGGCGTCCATGTCATCGGATTTGACAGCGGTGGTAGTGAGTCACTTGTTACTGTACCAGAGCCGGCAACGATAGCAGTGCTTGGTCTCGGCGGACTGGTTTGTCTTTGCAAACGCAGATAAGTAACCATTCCGTGCCAGTGAATCAAAGGGCTGCAAGGGTCACTCATCGCAGCCCTTTTCATTTTTCCCCTTGATTGACCATCTGCCCAAAGTCGTATATTGTTAGCATGGACAGTGTGTCCTGATACATTACTCTGTTACAAATGAGATTGAGCGCAAGATGGTCGTAAAATATTGGTTTGAGGATCAAGAGCCCCTGTCTCTGTCAGGAAATTGTAATCATCGGACTTTGTTTGTTATTGGAGACAATATCAGCTTTGATAGTGTATGGATGGTTCAATGTCGGCAAACCGAGGGATGCTTCAAACGACATGCCAAATCGTCGTTATTTGGCGTGGCGTTTGATCAGCCCGCTAGCAATAGCGAAGCTTTTTAGTTTCAGAACAAGCAATCTCCCTCCCTCGAAAGAGGGTAGGCAGGGAGATTGTCCGCCGCAGGCGGATGCGAGTCAGATGGATGCTTATGAGCAGAAGGTGGTTTCGTCGAGGCGTCAGCCGTTTATCCGCCCCTATTTGGTTCCGGCTCGACCGGGTCGGGAGTACCCATCTATCAGAAAGCGTGTAAGGTAAGCTGGGCCATGCAAGCCAGAGCAAGTGGCATACTACTTCACGTAACTTCATTGCCTTCAAGATATGGCATCGGTGATTTTGGCCCCGAAGCGTATCGCTTTGCTGATTTTCTCGTCAGGGCCAAGCAAAGTTACTGGCAGATGCTGCCTTTGACTCCACCGATACCCGGCCCCCCTTATTCTCCGTACAATTGCCTATCAGCCTGTGCAGGCAATACTTTGTTCATTAGCCCCGAACTGTTGTATCGCCAAGGTCTTTTGGCCAGCAAAGATATTCGACATAAGCCCACTTTTCCTGAAGGATGCGTTGATTACCGCTTGGTCGCCACATACAAGGCAAAATTACTGAACCTTGCTTTCGAACGTTTCAAGGCTGGGCCCAGAGAGCCGGACTACAAGCTATTTTGTTCAAAGAATAGAAGCTGGCTCAATAGTTTTGCAGGCTTTGTTGCATTGCGGCAACACTTTCAGCCCCGGTTGTGGTGGGACTGGCCTAAGGCGCTGCGAGATAGAAACAAAAGAGCTGTTCAAGCTGTAGGAACGCAGCTCAGGGACGCCGTAGAAAAGGAGAAGTTCTTTCAGTATTTATTTTTCAAGCAATGGTTCGCCTTGAAGCATTACTGCAACGAGCGGGGCGTTCGGATCATAGGAGATATTCCAATCTATGTCGCTTACGACAGTGCCGATGTTTGGGCTCACCCGAAAATCTTCAAGCTAACAAGTACGAAGAAACGCCGGGCTCTCGCTGGTGTCCCGCCGGACTTTTTTTGCCGAAGAGGCCAATTATGGGGTAATCCCGTTTACGATTGGCGGGTCCTGAAAAACACCGGTTACTCCTGGTGGATCCAACGGATAAGACACAATCTGACTCTATTCGATATTGTTCGTCTTGACCACTTCAGGGGCTTTGTTGAGTACTGGCAAGTCCCTGCTGGCCATAAGACAGCAAAAGATGGCAAGTGGGTGAAGGGTCCTAAAGCCGACTTCTTCAACAAACTTTTTAGAGCTTTCCCTGCCAAGTCCGTAATAGTTGAAGATTTGGGAGACATTACTAAGGAAGTCAGAGCGCTCACCGAGAAATTCCAGCTTCCTTGCATGAAGGTACTCCAGTTTGCCTTTGACGGAGATTCCGCCGCGAATCCCCATTGCCTTGGCAACCATGTAAAGAACTGCGTAGTCTACACCGGCACGCATGACAACAATACGGCAAGAGGCTGGTTTGAGAAAGAGGCCAGACCACGGCAAAAGAAAAGGCTGTTTGATTATCTTGGACGCAAAGTACCCGCCAGCCGTATGCATTGGGAATTGATACGATTAGCCATGACCTCTGTGGGCAATCTGGTTATTATTCCTATGCAGGATGTTTTAGGATTGGGTCAGCAGGCCCGCATGAATCGTCCTGGCACTGTTGAAGGAAACTGGAGTTGGCGACTTCAGCCACGCCAAATCACAGCCCCAAATATTAGGAAACTGGCCAAATTGACACAAACCTACAGCAGAGCCTGATTTTCCGGTTTCTTGTACTTTCAGGCGTCCTCCGGACAAACCATGCCGTGAGTAGCTTAGACCGGATGTCAAATAGTATTGGAGAATCCTTCAAAATTTGGGCGTAGCAGCACAACAAATGAGCAGATATTAGGGTAGTTCAAGGGTAAATAGCTTATTCTCGAAGTCTATGTGAATCACAAATTGGTCTAAGAACCCCTCTCTTCCTAGCAGCACGGGGAAAGGATTGCGTTTCTGAACCACATGGAAGGGAACGTCCGAGAGTCTATGAAAAGTACCTCGGTAGTCATGGGTCATAATTGAAATATCCACAGAATGCTTCCAAGCTTTTCCAGTTGCTGCCGCTCCGTGAAACTCGACAGGTGTACCACTTCGGAGTCTGTAACCTACCGGTTTCGTGAGTCTTGATGGGCACGTACAATAATCTGCCCCTGTATCAACAAGAGCAGCCCGAACGCCCACTCCTTTGGAGCCATCTGGCCCCCACACAATTATAGGCAAAACTGGTTGCGCAACCACCCTTGTACCACCTATGAATTCCGCCCCCATGAACCGATATGTCTCCCTCCGTCTTGGCATCAGTAAAGGTATACCATGTTCGGATCGCGGATGAACATCAGAACCGGTTGTTTTGCTCCTGACCGACGAGCGTTTTCATATGCCTCTGAGGGGTCTTTGCTGTGGGCGACTATTTTTCTGCTGTGCCAAGATGACCACGCAACGTACTCGCCTGCGTACTCTTTGGGTACCCGTATTACTTGGGCTTTCTGTTTGTGAAGGGCATTCTTCATTATACACTCGTCCTCCTCGAATTAACCCAAATAAAGTCTAACCTATCTGAACCGCTCAGTCAAGGAAGATTATTCTTTTGTTATGTGTGAGGCTCAATCTTACAAGTAATTTTTTCCAAGAAGCCTTCCAAAAATAGCAGGTTAAAAACCTAACTACTTATCGACACAATGGTTACAGCAACTCAAATTTTTGCCAGATTATTGTCAACAATCCGACCTGCTACTACTGATTTCTACGTTTCCGGTTACGGCTTGTTTCTGGGAATCACCAGTTTTCAGCCAAGAATTGGTTTCACGCATCGAGTACGGTCACGATGTTTCGGCTTGGTCATCATCTAGCGCCCCAAGCTGTCGCTTGCGGGCCTTGCTGTTCGTTTTGGCATATATCGGTGTTGTGGTAGGATTGGCATGTCCAGCCTGGTCTTGAACGAATCGCAGGTCGTGCTCAATGTTGTGAAGCCTCGTCAAACAAGTATGCCTTAGCATGTGAGGATGCAGTTTGCCAACACGCGACATCTTGCCAAATTCCTTCATCTTCTCGTAGATGCTGCGATATATCCGATAACTACTTATCAATCGGTGAGCTAGACACCAGAAGAAATCAATTGTCACCAACTGACAATGCACCGGAGCAGGAGGGATTCGAACCCCCGCTACCTTTCGGTAGAACGGTTTTCAAGACCGTCGCCTTAAGCCGCTCGGCCACTGCTCCAAGAAAGAAAAACACGCCCAACAAATTCCCGCTCACTCTACATATCTGCTCATAGGACTTTATATCAAGAATGGCCGTGCACTTTTCTTCGAATCGGTTTTGCTGAGTATGCTGCCACAGCCAGCTCAAGCCGGGTTGGTCCACAGCACAACGGACTGACGCTTATGGCTGCTCCGTTCCCGGCCTGACCAGGTTCACGTCGTTCGTTTGCATGGGACCCGGCTGTCAACACCGCTTATGGCAGTAGTGACTGAGCCGAATCAACCCTCGGAAAAGAATTCAGCCTCGCTATAGCGGATTGCGAGTACAGGGTACCGCTAACACCCCGCTTAGCACGGCCAATCTCACACAAAACTTTCAGCCACAACAGTGGTGGCAGAGAATATGTTAACTGATTCATCATGGTTAAGCAACCTTTTTTCAGTTCCGCGTGAGTCCTGTCTTGAACCCACCACCTTTCTTGGCGGGATTACTCTATTATCGCATCGTCTGCGATTCTCAACGCGTCATCGATGGAATCTACGACGAAATCGATTTCTTGCTTTTTGACAATCAGCGGAGGAACAACCCAGATTCCAAATTTATCTGCGGGTATATAAATATTCTTCTTCTTGAGTAAATATTCGGCGATTTCCGTGACAACATTGTGCGTATATTTCTCTGTTTGCCGCCTGAAAGGCTCCTTAGTCTTCCTGTTCCTGACTAATTCGATCGTCCAAAACAAGCCAATACCTCGGACGTCTCCAACCGATTTGTGAGTTTGCCTGAGCGTTTTGAGACGATCACCCAGATATTGTCCCATCTCTTTAACATGATCAAGTATTCTCTCTTCGTTCAGAACCTTGATGCTAGCCAGAGCCGCTGCGCAAGCAAGTGCATGCCCGGAAAAGCTTTGGCCATGACCAAACACGTTATTATCAAAAGCCTCAGCAATCTTTCCGCTGAAAATCGTAGCCGCGAGTGGGCAATAAACGCCGAGCGCTTTTCCCATCACTATAATGTCGGCAGCAGTGTCATAGTGCTCAATCGCAAATAGCTTGCCTGTTCTGCCAAGACCGGTCATCGTCTCGTCGGCAATGAGGACTACGTCCCATTTGTTGCAGATTTCTCTGAGTCTTGGAAAATACTCACGAGGGGGAGGAATAATGCCATTGGAGCCGACAATCGGCTCGACAATTACAGCCGCCACTTTGTTGGATCCACCTTCCAGCTCGATCATCTTGTCGATGTATTCAACGCAGTCGATATCACAATTGGGATAAGTCTTGTTAAAGGGACATCGGTAACAATAGGCATCCGGTGCATGTTTGACGCCGGGCATAGTAAGTGGCTCTGTGAACCACCGTCGCGGATCACCGCTAACCGAAGCAGC
>Ga0114930_10002980_pt1 | contig 15042 bp, 10 predicted proteins | sample AnhtaG_FD_87300 | JGI IMG/M metagenome (GOLD analysis project Ga0114930, IMG submission 87300) | Deep subsurface microbial communities from Anholt, Denmark to uncover new lineages of life (NeLLi) - Anholt_01485 metaG | ecosystem: Environmental > Aquatic > Marine > Oceanic > Sediment | place... | reverse complement strand
GAATATCAGGCCGCCGTGGTCGCGCCGCCGATGTACCCAGCCGTTGATGATGACTTTCTGTCCGACGTGATCGGTGCAGAGCTCACCGCATCGGTGTGTTCGTTTCCATGTGGCCATGGCCATAGCATGCCACCTCAGTGGTTAGTGGTCAGTGGTTAGTGGTCAGTGGTTAGTTCTCAGTCCCGAAGGCGTACTCCTCGGTCCTCACTGGACAGCCCGAGAGCAACGGGGCACCACCCCGAAGATTCCGCCCATCGCCTCACCCATTGTAGCCGGAGCGGCTCGCTCCGGCGGGCCTCAGCCTACCCGCCCGGCATCTTCTTTGTTTCCGGGTGTCGCTCCGCCACATGACGACTGCCCATTGGTCATCCACATGAGGGGGTAATGCGACGACGCGGACGGCAGCCCACTAATCACTGACCACCGACCACTGATCACTGATCACTGCCCTGGCCGGCCATCAGTTCGCGGGCGAGCGCGTCCATCGCCACCTCGCGCTGCTCGCCCGTATTCATACAGCGCAGGGCGACAACGCCCCGCGCCAGCTCATCCTCTCCGAGAATGGCGCTGTAGCGAAAGCCCCTGGTGTCGGCCTCCCGGAGCTGGCTGCGAAGGCTCTTGCCATCGCGGGCCATATCCACCGGGATGCCCGCCCGGCGCAGATCTGCCGTCAGCCCAACGGCGCGCTGCCGCGCCTCGTCGCCGATGCTGGCGATGAAGCACGTGCGCGCCTCGTCTCGCTGTGCGGTGACGCCGAGCGCCTCCCGCACCAGGAGCGCCCGCTCCATCCCCAGGCCGGCGCCGACGCCCGGCGTGGGCTTCCCACCACAGTCCGCCACCAGGCCATCGTACCGCCCGCCGCCGCCGATGGAGTCCTGGGCCCCCAGCGCGCTGTGCACTATCTCAAACGCCGTCTTGGTGTAATAGTCGAGTCCGCGCACGATGCGGGGATCGAGTTCGTAGGCGATATCCATCGCCTTTAGGGCCGACTGCACCTCGTCGAAGTGTTCGCGGCATTCGGCGCAGAGGTATTCCACTTGCTTCGGCGCGTTCTCCGTGAGCTGTCGGCATTTCTCGTTCTTGCAGTCCAGAATGCGGCGCATGTTCGTCTCGTAACGGCGCTGACAGTCCGCGCACGTTTCTCCGATCTTGTCCGCCAGGAAGGCCTGCAGACGCTCCCGGTACGTGGGCCAACACTCGGGGCAGCCCACGGAGTTGAGCATCATGCGGCAGTCGGGGATGCCGATGTCGCGCCAGAAGGTAAGGGCCAGATCGATGATCTCTGCATCGACGGCGGCGTCGGAGGAGCCGATGGCCTCGATGCCCACCTGGTGGTGTTCCCGCAGGCGGCCCTTCTGGGGACGGTCGTACCGGTATATCGGCACGATGTAGTAGAGCTTGACGAGCCGCCCGGCCTGGCCCTGGAGGTTGTGCTGAATGTATGCGCGCACCACCGGCGCCGTGCCCTCGGCCCGCAGCGTTAGCGAGCGCCCGCCCCGGTCCTCGAACGTGTACATCTCTTTGCGGACGATGTCGCTCTCCTCGCCCACGCTGCGAACGAACAGCTCCGTCTGTTCGAACACGGGCGTGCGGATCTCGGCGTAGCAGTAGCGCCGACAGACGTCCCGGAACATGTCTTCGACGAACTGCCACTCTTGGACTTCGCCCGGAAGGATATCTCTCGTACCACGTATTGCCTGGTATGCCATAGCCGTCTCAGTGGTCGGTGACCAGTGCCTTTCGCCGCGCCGATTCTACAATGGGCACATGGCGATGTCAATTGACCGCCGCGCAAGCCACTGAGCCCCGTCCGACACTGTGTTCAATGCTTCTGATGCTCGCGGCCATTGATGTCGTACGTGGTCATGTCCCGCTGCCAGAGGGCTTTCGCAAGTCGCTCACCGGCCCGCACGGCCCGGCGCGTCCGTCACGCGATAGATGGTGACATCGCCGGCCGCGAACGCGGGCGTGAGATTGCTCGCGTGCATGAAGCGCGGCTTGTTGGACTCGCTGATGAGCCGCTCGTACGCACCATAGTAAACGTAGCGCGCACGCGCCTGGCGCAGGATCTCCTCGCACTCCGCGGGAGATACTCGGGCGGAGTAGAACTGCTCGACCACCCCGGCGAGCCGGCCGAACCCGAGTGTCTCCGCCCAGTGGCCCATAAAGACCCGGTTGCCGGACACAGCGGGAATGTGGCTGCCCACGTACGGCGCCGAGAATACCACGTCATCGCGGGACGTATTGTCCCGCAGCCAATGCAGCGCCCGAATGTCGTCATTGGACAGATACATGGGCGGCATGAGGTTCTTCGCCAGGCGGGTGTTGTTGTCCGCGGCATCGCGCATCGTCAAGTTCACGAAAAAGAGGTTGGACGGCACGGTAAGCGCCACGGCAGCGGCGATGAGGCCCATGCCGAAACGGGAGCGGCCCTCGGCAGATGTGGGGGGACGCTTGCGCCTGAGCCAAGGCAAGATGACGTGCGTGCATCCGACGGCCCCCAGCAGCGAGAGCACAACGTGGTACCCCTCCCACATCTTCCGCTGAAACGGGAAGTCGTCCGCCGGCGCGAAGGGCACCAGGGCGCCAATCACAAGCCATGCCAACAGAAAAACGCTTCGACTGTCCGGGCGGCGGGCGATATACGCGGCGCCCGCCAGCCCGAAGATCAGGACGAATCCATACGTGAGCGCGTGATCCACTGGGCGGAGAGACGCCGTGACAGTAGCCGCCTTCGCCGCGTACAGCGGATCGGCTGTGACCACATAGGCCTGGTATATGGGCGATGCGGCCGAGATGCCAAGGAAGATACCGTAGCTCCACAGGGCTGGCCAGAGCGAGATCGCGCGCGAGCCCAGAAGCAGCAGTAGATACACAGCCAGTGCGCCGTTCACCACAAGAACGTCGTACGTGTGTATGTTGCCGAGCAGCAGGTTCAGCAGCCCGGCCGCGATGATCCAGCCCTGCCGGCCGCTGTGCACGGCCCTGAGGAAGGTCACGAAAACGAGGCACATCAACGCCAGCGATGCGGCGAAGAGCGGATTGACGTAGATGGAAAGAAACGTGATGGCTTCGGGCTGGATGAGGCCCTCCCCGAAATCCAGCGGGTGCAGGCCGGTGGGGCCACGGAAAAGGTGCACGAACCAGCCGACGCCGGAGGACAGAGCCGCGAAGGCGAAGGCGGCCCAGCGCGTGAGGGAATCCGGGAACACAAAGGCAGCCAGCAGATAGATCGACACGAGGCAGACCCACCCGCAGATAGGTCTGGCGAGGTGGAATACGACCACGGGTTCGACGTGGAGAAGGGCGGCGGTTTTGCCGATGGCGACGAAGAAGGCATTAAAGAACAGTCCCTTGTCCGGCGTGGCGGTGTACATGTTCCGCAGTCGCCAGGCGCCTTCAGCCGCCTGCCTGCTCCACGCCAGGTACGCGTTCCCTTCGTCCACCGCGTGCAGGTGGCCCATGAAGTGCCACCCGGGGCCGGCGAAGATAGTGGCGAAGGGATACGGCAGCAGGATGATGGCGACGAGCAATGCGGCCCAGATCGACACGGCTTTGAACTCGCCCGGGCGCAACATCACGCCTCGCCGCCTCTGGCCCGGGCGCGCTTGCCGGCCACCTGCCAAACCATCGTGGCAGCGAGCACTGCCAAACCGAGGCCCGAGAGAAAAGCGCCGACCACGAAGCACTGAGGGAAGTACACGAAGTGTGCCTCGCCGGCGCCGCGCTCGTTCGTCGGTTCGTCGCCGGGCTGGCGCAATTCGACAGCGCGGAAGAGATAATCCGCCAGCAGAATTGGCCGCCGCTCGCCGCTCACATAGCACCGCCAGCCCGGGTATGCGGCGTCTGCAAGCACGAGCCATCGCGCCCACGGCACGGCCGGCTTGGCAAGGCGAATCCTGACGGCATTTGGCTCGTCGGCGATGACGGGGACGGGCTGGACGGGCGGCCGCTGCACGGCCTCCGGGCGGCGCACAGCCGTAGGCCCCCCTATGTGCTGGACGACGGGAGCCGGCGGCGCTTCCGGGCGCAGCTCTCGCAGTGCTCCAAGCGCAGCCCCGCTGCCGGCGACGCCAATGGCTCCGGCCGCTGCGTAGGCTCGCGGAAGCGCCCGCGTATTGCGGTAGATGCGCACATTGCCGTTGACCCAAAGGATCTCGAGATGCTCGTTCAGCAGGGGCCGGTCGGACATCACAAGTCCTACGGCGGCTCTGTCGAGCAGGGGCGAATCGACGCTCTCAAGCAGCACCATGTTGCCGTTCGCGATCGGGCTCGGCTGCTCTCCCTCCATCACGTAGGCGTAACCCCGATAGCGGGCGGTGGAGAGCGAGTCGTATCCCTGCAGGCTTCGCAGTCCGTACGCCATCGCTGAATTCGGCGGCAGGACGGCCCCGGGCAACGCGAACAGCCGCCAGTCGGCTCGGCGGGTGATTGCGAGAATGCGCGCGTCGCCTTGCTCGCGGCGCAGCGTTTCGATCGCCGACACGCTCGCATACACCCCCGTCCGTGGCGCCGTTGGGTTGAGCCGGGCTCCGTAGTTGAAAAGCTCCGCCAGAGCCAGCACCACCACTATCGTCCCTGTCGTCGCTCCCGCCACACGTCCGGGTCGGAGCCAAAGGAGCGCGCCGGTGACACAGGCCGCGACGAGGGGCAGCAGCCCCGACCACCAGGCGCCAAGCCCCCCTGCCGCTGTGACTCCTGCCGGCCGCAACACCAGCCAAGACGCCAATGCCGCCACCCCCATAAAGGTGACTACGGCCGCGGTGGCACGCCGCCGAATGCCGCCGCCCCCTGGCTCAATCTGGGTGTTCAGTGCTCCCTGCAGCCCCATGGCCCCAAGCACGGCCGTACTGAAGGTGAAAACGCACAGCGTTCGCGTGACGCTCCCTGCGGCGCCGAAGCCCGGGAGCGCAAAGAAGAGGACTCGCGCCACCGGCGTCGCCGTGGCCACGAGAATGCTGGCCAGCGACAGTGCAGCGAAGAAGAGCGTGTGGCCACTGAACCGGACAAAAGGAGCTGCCAGAGCCAGCGCGAGCACGACGCAGCCGACGAAGCCGCAGTGCTCCGTATAGCTGAGCCCCACGTACGTGCCTGTCGCCGGCGACCCGTGCACATCGGGAACGAGTAGACCCGGCAGCTCGGCGAGCGTGAGGGCGCGCTGCACCTGAGCCTGCCACATCGAGTCTGAAGGGGCCCTCAGGCCCCGGTGACCGCGCTGGACCAATTCGGCCGTGGGCAGAGCCTGCGCGGCGCAAAGCAGCGTTACGAGTAGTCCGGCGGCCATCAGGTTTGCGGCGGCTGTGCCGGCAGAGCGCCCACCTTTACGCGCGAGCAGCTTCGCCAGCCGCGCGATGCAATACATCAGCGTTGTGCCCGCGACGTACGCGAAGATCTGTGGGTGTCCGGCCAGGAACGCCATCGCGAGAGCCCCCGCGAGCAGTGCCGCGGCGCCCCAGCGCGGACGCGCAAAAAAAGCGTGCGCGGCCAGCAGGCAACATGGGAGCCACGCCGCCGTGTTCATGAGGCTCGGCAGCTCGGTCCACGTCACCAGAAAGCCGCCGAACATAAACGACACGGCGCCAAGAAGTGCCGGTGCTGCTTGCAGGGCGATGCGCCGCAGGAGCAGGTACGTGCACGCGCCGGCGAACAGGAGGTGGAGCGCTGCACTAATGCCCAGCGCGCGGAGCGGATCGATGAACACGAACAGGACGTTCGGGGGGTAGAGCACCGCCGATTGGGCGTTGGCAACGAAGGGCGTGCCGCAGAACTGGTGCGGATTCCACAGTGGGACCGTGCCACTGCGCAGCGTCCGGGCGGTGTACATGCGCCACGGCACGTACTGTGCCATGGCGTCCCACAGCAGCGCGTCCCACTGGCGCCCAAGCGGCCGTCGCTGAACCGGCAACTCGCTGCGCCATGGCTCCATGAGCCACTGCTGCCGACCGGGAGCAAGCGTTTCCCCGGCAAGCAGCACACGCCAGAAGAACACCAGCACCAGAGCTGCGAGAGCGACCACGCCCACGGCAGAGCCTCGCAGACGCCGGCTTGTCATCTGGGGCACCAGTGAAACAGGCGGCGCAGAGCCGCGTGTGGAGCACGTGCTCTGCGCCGAGATCGCATGCGAGCGCCCAGTACGGATTCACAACCGGGCGCTGAGGGCCACCGCTTGGCCACGTGCCCGTTCGCCCGGTCCCCAACAGAGCAACGGCGCGCCCGCTCGGAAGTCCCAACAAGCGCGAACGCTCAGCTCGCGCCAATAAGCTCCCTGGTCTTGTCAACCGCCGACGCCGCATCGGGTGCGTAGCCATCGGCGCCGATCTCGTCGGCGTATTTCTGGGTCACGGGCGCCCCGCCAATGATCACCTTGACCCTGTCGCGCAGGCCGGCCTCCTCGAGGGCCGTAATCGTGTCCTTCATGGCCGGCATAGTGGTCGTCAGGAGCGCGGACATGGCGACAACCGCGGCGCCCTCGCTTTGAATCGCCTCGATGAACCGCTCGGGCGCCACATCGACGCTGAGGTCGATGATCCCGAAGCCGCCACCCTCCAGCATCATGGCCACGAGGTTCTTGCCGATGTCGTGCAGGTCGCCCTTGACCGTCCCGATGGCGACTTTCGCCGCGGGCTCGACGCCGCTCTCTATCAGCTTCGGCTGGAGCACCTCCATCGATGCCTTCATCGCTCGCGCCGCGATGAGCACCTCGGGCACGTAGAACTCATTGTTCTTGAATCTCTCTCCGACCACGCTCATCCCGGCGACGAGCCCCTCGTTCAGGACCGCCTCCGGGCTCGTGCCCTCGGCGAGCGCCTCCTCTGTCGAGCTTTTCGCATCGTCGCGCTTGCCGTTGATGATGGCGTCAGCGAGCGCCTGTAAGTCTGCCATAGCCACGCCTCCTCTTTTGCGAGGTTACTAAGGGTTGGCACGAACATGCTTGATCCGGCGTCGAACCGGCCGTGTAGGCCGAGGTTTCGGCACGATAGGCCAGGGCCCCTCCTGTCCCCGACAAGGAAATCCGCGGCATTCTCGTCCGGCGTCTTACGGGAATGTCATCGCCTCCGCGAATGCCTCCTGGAAATCGAGCCGCGCGGAGAGCTCAACGTACCGGGCCCGCCGGGCCAGCTCTGTGGCGTACGCCCGGGCCTGCACCGAGGTCAGGCACAGCACTGCGCCCATGCCCGCGGCGTTCCCCACCGAGCGAATGCGCTCCGCGGGAACGTTCGGCAACATGCCGATGCGCAGCGCGCTCGCCGGGCGGATGTACGAGCCAAAGGCGCCGGCCAGGAGGAACTCGGAAACGTCATCGGGCGCCAGGCCCGCCTCAGCAAGCAGCAGCTCCGTGCCCGCTCTGATGGCTCCGCTGGCGAGTTGGAGCTGCCGCAGATCGCGCTGCGTCAGAGCGATCTCCGTGCCCTCCGCGCTCGTCTCGGGCCGCGCGAGCACGAATCGCCGGTCCGGATCAGTGCCGGCGATGCGCTCCCGAAGGGAGGCCGGCACATCCGCTCCGTCGTGGCCCAATCGGCCACTGCTAGCCAACAGTCCGCAGTCCAGCAGCACTGCGGCCGCGTCCAGCAAGCCGCTGCCACACAGCCCGGTGGGCTTCGCATCGTCGATGGTGCTGATGACGAGGGCCTCATCGCGGCACGCAACGTGATCGATGGCCCCGGTCATGGCGCGCATCCCGTGGGTGATCTGGGCGCCCTCGAATGCCGGGCCCGCCGCGCACGAGCAGCATAGTAGCTCCTCGCCAGTCCACAATGCTACCTCGCCATTGGTGCCGATGTCGATCATCACCGCGGGGTCGCTGCGCTTGTCCAGGCCCGTGGCAACGATAGCTCCCACGATATCGGCGCCAACGTAGCCGGCGACGTTCGGAAGGCATTCCACCATGCCAACGGGCGAGATGTCCACGCCAAGCCTGGCTGCCGGGACGCTCAGCGCTCGGGTGACCGCGGGCGTGAAGGGCGTGACGGCGATGTTGGACGGATCGATGCCCAGGAATAGATGGTGCATGCACGTGTTGCCCACTACCGTCAGTTCATAGACGCAAGCGTTGTCCACGCCGGCCTCGTCGCAGGCTTGGCCGATGAGGCTGTTCGTCACCTGCACGGCAGTTCGGTGCATCGCATCGAGGGCATCAGGCTGCCGGCGAATGAAGTCCAGACGGGAGATGACGTCGGCGCCATAGGTGGCTTGCGGGTTGAGCGTGGAGGCCGTTGCCAACAGCTCGCCGGTGCGAAGCTCCACCAGGTATGCCACGATGGTGGTGGTACCAATGTCCAGAGCGGCGCCGCAGCAGGCCTCGCCGGCATCCGGGCCGGAGATCTCAACGAGCGTATCGCCAATGACGGTTGCGGTCACGTTGAAGTCGTGCCTGCGGAGCTCACCGGGCAAGCTCGCGGCGAGGCGTCGGCCGGTATTGAGAGTGCCGGTCGATAGCCCGAGCGCACGCTCGAGACGATGCAGGTCCGCCACCGGATCATCGAGAGTCGGCCGCGGGAGCTGAAGACGGCGCTTCACGACATTCGGCGCCGGCGCTGCGCGCTCCAGCAGGCCCATTTCGAGTACTTGCGCCTTGCCCGCAGCAAAGCGCGGCGAGATCGAGACCGTCACGTCCGACACAACCTGCGCCTGACACGCAAGGCGCCAGCCTTCCTCGATCTCGCTCTGGGGCAGGTGCTCAAGCTCCGCCGCAGACGGCTCGGCGCAGCCGTCCGTGCTGCTGATGATGACGCGGCATTGACCGCAGGTGCCCCGACGGCCGCATGGGGCCCACAGGACAATGCCCGCCGTCTCCGCGGCTTCCATCAGTGTCGAGCCCGGCGGCGCCTGCACTGCTTGGCCGCCGGGCTCGAAGACAACGGTTATCGTCTCCTCCGGGGGCATCTGTTGGTGGACCATACCCGACTTCGGGCACCCGTTCTCTGCCTCGGGGGCAAGCGCGGATGCCCGAAGGTTAGCTTGCGCCGTCAGACACGGCCCGACCTCAGCCTACCTGAAGTATGAGAGCTGCTTCGTGGCCTCATCAGCCGCGGCCGTGTCAGGGAACTTCTCCTCGATCTCGGTCAGCTCAGCGACCGCCCGATCGAAATCGCCGAGCATCAGACGGGTCATGGCCAGGTGCAGGAAGTAATCCGCGTTATCCGGGGCCTCCCGGTGCGCTCGCTCAAGCTCTGCCAGCGCCTCGTCAAAAGCCCCGGTGTATTGCAGCACCAATCCGTACCCCCACCGCACCTCGGCCGACTCCGGAGAATCCAGGCCCGCCGCCAAAACGTCCTCATACAGGTGGCGCGCGTTCTCGTAGTCGCCGTTGGCGCGACGCTGGTGAGCCTCGTCGAGCTTCTCGCGGAGTGCCGAGTCCATGCCCATTTATCGCCGCTGATAGAGATGGCCGGCCACTGGCTCGATCGGTGCGGCCCACTTCATCCAAGCAGCATCCCCGGCCTCAATGTGGCCCCGCGGGCAAAATCGGCCGCCGGCATCCGCCGTCTGCCCGGCGCTTGCACCTCGAGAATGTGAAGGCACCCCGAACCGGTCAGCACGGACAACCCCGTGTCAGCGTTAATTTCGACGAGCGTGCCCGCAAGTCCTCCCTCCTGCGAAAAATCGGGCACGGCCTTCGCACGATGGACCTGCAGCCGCCGGTCAGCCACAAAGGTAAATGCCACCGGCCACGGGCTCGCCGTTCTGACCAGACGCTCTATCTGAACGGCAGGTTCCGACCAATCGATGCGGCCGTCGTCCTTCTTCACCAGCGGCGCTCGCGTTGCGTGGCTGTGGTCCTGGGGCGTCCGCGGCGCCCGCCCCTCGCCAACGAGCGTCAGCGTCCTCTGCAACAGGCTGCAGCCGATGTCGGTGAGCCGCTCTTCCAGAGTGCCGGAGGTATCGTCCGGGCGGATCCGCTCCTGCTCGCTCAGTATGATGTCACCGGCGTCCATCTCCTCCGCCATATACATGGTGGTGACGCCGGTTACCTCGTACCCGCGCGCCATGGCCCAGAACACGGGTGCGGCGCCGCGAAGCTCGGGCAGGAGGGAAAAGTGCACGTTGATAGCACCGAGGGGCGGCACCTCGAGCAGCTCCACCGGGAGCTTCTGTCCATAGGCAACTACGACGACGACATCGGGCGCTATCTGCCGCAGCCGCTCCAGCAGCAGCGGATCACTGGCCCGATCTGGCTGCAGCACCTCGATGCCCATCCCCTGCGCGGCCACCTTCACCGGCGCTGCAGACAGCTTGCGTCCTCTGCCTCTCGGGCGATCGGGTTGGGTCACCGCGGCCGCCACCTCGCGGGTGGATTGCGCGGTCGCCTCCAGAAAGCGAGCGGCGGCTGCCGGCGTGCCGAAGAAAACTGCCCTCATTAGCTTTACAGCCCTCTGGGTCCCGGCATATCAGCATGCGCGAGACGCTGAGCAACGTCGTCGCCGGCCAGGGCGCCTTTGCGCAGGTGCTCGAAGCGCTCCGTCGCCTCCGCGAGCGTCGCCGGCACAGCGCGATAGCCGTTCTCTTCTTCGTCGTCAGCCACGATCCAGTGCAGTGTTTCCTCATCCGCCCGATCGATGAACAGTTTGCCGTCGAGGTGGTCGATCTCGTGAGCCAGGACACGGGCGAGGAATCCTTCGGCCCGAATCGTCACCGGCTTCATCTTTTCCATCAGCGCCCGTACGGTCACGCACTCGGGCCGCTCCACGGTGCCGTAGAGGGTCGGGAGGCTGAGACAGCCCTCCGTGCCCTCAACTCGGCCCGCCCGGCGCACGATCTTGGGGTTGATGAGCCGGTAATCAATGTCGTCCACCATAACCGCCACGACTCGTACCGGGTGGCCCACCTGGGGCGCCGCCAGTCCGACGCCCGGCGCCTCCTGCATCAGTTGCATCATCTCGTCGAGCAGAGCAGAGGTGGACTTGTCCGCTCGTCGGAGGGCCCGTGCCCGCTTTCGCAATATCGGATTGCCGTAAAGAAGTAGATTCATGGCGACCAATGCCCTACTACATCATATCGACAGGGTCGGCGTCAACGGCGATGCACCGCCTGTCTTTCGCCGGCAGCGCGGCAAGCCCCTTGGACACCACGCCACGGAGCATCTCAGCCGTCTCAGCCTTCGCAAGCACGAAATGCCTGTATGTGCCCCGCAGCTTCCAAAGCGGCGCCGGTGCCGGGCCGAGGATCTCAACCGCGTCGCCGTCGCGCGTGGCTGCTTCCTGCAGCGCTGCTGCAAGCCGATCGGCACGGTCGCTGGCCGCCGCTTCGTCTGTGTCGGCAGTCAGAAGGCTGGTGAGACGACCGAAGGGCGGATACGCCAACTCCCGTCGGTACTCGCACTCTTGTGCGGCGAATCGCTCGTAGTCCTGCCCGGCTGCGGCGATGATGGCGTAGTGCGTCGGGTTATACGTTTGTACCAGCACTTCGCCCGGCTGCTCGCCGCGCCCTGCCCTGCCGGCTACTTGCGTCAAGAGCTGAAAGGTTCGCTCCGCCGCCCGGAAGTCGGGTCGGTGCAGCGCCGTGTCGGCGTTGATAACGCCCACGAGCGTCACGTCAGGGAAGTCCAGTCCCTTGGCCACCATCTGCGTGCCGATGAGTATATTTCCCTGCTTGGCCGCGAATTTCTGTAATATCTCCGTGTACGCCCCTTTTCGCCTGGTGGCGTCGCGGTCCATCCGAAGTGGCCGCGCCAGGGGGAATATGCTCCTGACTTCCTCTTCCACTTTTTCTGTGCCCAGGCCCAGGTACCCCATCTTCGTGCCGTCACAGTTGGGGCACACATCCGGCGTCGGCTCGGAGCGACCGCAGTGGTGACACAACAGCCTCTTGGTACGAAAGTGAAAGGTGAGCGATACGACGCAGTCCGGACATCGCAGCGCGAAGCCGCATTCGCGGCACAGCACAAACGTGGCGAAGCCGCGACGGTTCAGGAAGAGGATGATCTGCTCATCGCGCTGCAGGCGCGCGCGCATAGCATCAGCAAGTGCTTGGCTGAAGGCGGAGGTGTTGTCCCGCCTCGTCTCCTCCCGCATGTCCACGATCCGCACCGTGGGCAGAGGCCTTCTGTCGATGCGCTCGGCAAGCACGACTCGCCGGGTCGGCCCGTGCATAGCGCTGTGATATGCCTCCAGTGAGGGCGTCGCGCTGCCCAGCACCAGCACGGCGTCATCTATCTCGGCACGCTTTGCCGCGACTTCTCGGGCGTGGTACCTCGGGGGCTGGTCTTGCTTGTAGGCGGTCTCGTGCTCCTCGTCGATGACGATGATGCCGACTCTATTGAAGGGGGCGAATATGGCAGATCGCGCCCCCACGGCGATGGAGGCGGCGCCGTTGTAGATGCGGCGCCACTCGTCGTATCGCTCCCCGGCGCTCAACCCGCTATGCAGCACTGCCAGGTGCTCACCGAATCGGGCCCGCAGGCGGCCCAGCATTTGGGGCGTCAGCGCGATCTCGGGGACCAGCAGGATAGCCTGTTCGCCTCGCTCCAGCACGTGAGCGATGGCGCAGAGGTACACCTCCGTTTTCCCACTTGCCGTCACTCCCTGCACGAGCACAGCACGCCGATCGCTGTTGATGCTGTCGAGGATCGTCCGTACGGCGTCCCGCTGCCCTGGGGTGAGCGGAGGCGCGACCGCTGCGCCGCCGAGGCCCTCCTCGCCCGGCGCTCGCAGGACCGAGACTTGCTCGAGCGTCACCAGCCCTTTGCGCTCGAGCGCTTTCAGCGGGCTGGCCACGGCGCCGCCGGTGCCGCGCAGCACGGCACGGCGGATCCTTCCGCCGTGCCGGGCGATATGGCGCAGCAGTGCTGCCTGTCGCGGCGCCCGGGCACGGAGCGTGTCGATGTGCTCCTCGAGGTCCTCGCCCTCCACCGCGAGCTGTACGATGGCGTCGCGCTTCTTTCTCGTTCGGGGCGCCTCGAGGTCGTACGACTCCGCCACGATGCCCTTCTCGAGGAGGGCTCGCAGGGGGCCGCTTGGACTCTTGCCGCGGAGGGCAAGTCGTATGGCGCGATAGTCGGCTACGTCGCCCCGGTCGCGCAACACGGCGATCAAGCGGGCCTGCAGCGGCGCACGCTTCTGGAGCTGTGCGATGCGCTCCTCGGCCTCCTCAGGTGCTGTGAGGCGCAAGCGGCGACGCACTCTGTGGGTAAGCCCCCGCAGCACGACGCACCGAATGGCTTCGGCAAGCGTCGCATGATACTGCTCCGCCATCCAACGGCATAGGGCCAGCATTCGGGCGTCGAATAGGGGTGCTTCGCCAAGGAGCGCCGCGATGTGTTTCAGCCTCACCGAGGGCGCCTCGGAGGCGAACCCGACGACGTATCCCGGAAGTCGCCGACGTCCCAGGGGCGCAAGAACGTACGAGCCGACGGCTAACGCCTGCCTGACAGCGGGGGGGATGGCGTACGTGAATGGCCGATCAATGGATCGCGCCGGCTCATCAATCAGCACCAGCGCGTACGGTGGCCGCTCCTTTGGGGACGCCGTGCCGGACTGCTGCATGCTCGCTCTGGCTCAGAGCCCCGCTGCTTTCCGGAGCGTGTCTGCCATATCGATGTGCTCCCACGTGCGTTCGGGATAGCTCCACCCGAAGTGTCCGTATGCAGCAGTAGGCTTGTAGATGGGCCGGCGCAGCTCGAGGCGCTCGATCATGCCGCTCGGTGACAGGTCGAAGTGCTCTCGCACCAGTTCTTGGATCTCGGCTTCGGGCATCTTCTCAGTGCCGAAGCACCACACGGCGAGCGAGAACGGCCCCACGTCGCCGATGGCGTAACTGAGCTGGATCTCGCACCGCTCGGCGATCCCGGCCGCGACGATGTTCTTGGCAACATACCTGGCCATGTAGCTTGCCGAGCGATCCACCTTCGTCGGGTCTTTACCGCTGAAGGATCCGCCGCCGTGCCGGGCCAGGCCGCCGTAGGTGTCTACCATGATCTTTCGGCCGGTGAGCCCGGTGTCGGCCTGTGGGCCCCCGATGGAGAATGAGCCGGTGCGATTCACCAGTATCTCAAGGTCCTCCCCACGTAACTCAGCGGGGATAACGGCACATACAACGCGCTCGGCGATGTCGCTGTAGATCTCCTTTTGCGACACGTTTGGGGCGTGCTGCGCCGCTATGAGCACTTTGGTGACGCGCACCGGCCGGCCGTCATGGTATTCGACGGTGACTTGCGACTTGCCGTCGGGGCGAAGATACTCCACCTCGTTCGTCTTCCGTACGTGCGCCAACTGCTTGGCGAGCTTGTGCGCCAGCATTATGGGCAGCGGCATGTACTCCTCGGTCTCATTGGTCGCGTACCCAAACATCATCCCCTGGTCCCCGGCGCCGCCCACGTCTACGCCTTGGCTGATGTCTGGCGACTGCTCCTGGATCGCCGTGATTACGCCTACCGTTTCGCAATCGAATCCGAATTTTGCCCGCGTGTAGCCGATGTCGCAGACGGTCTGGCGAATGATGCCGGGTATGTCGGCGTAGGCCTCGGTGGTGATCTCGCCGGCGACGAGCGCGATGCCCGTCGTCACGAGCGTCTCACAGGCGACACGGGAGTTTGGGTCTTGCTCCAGAAGAGCGTCCAAGATGGCGTCCGATATTTGGTCGGCCATCTTGTCGGGGTGACCCTCGGTCACCGACTCTGACGTCAGGCAATACCTACCTTGCGCCAAGATACATTACTCCTTGCCGTCATTAAGGTGTCGAGTGCGGGCAACAGCACCCCACGGCCGCATGGCTCACAGCCCGTAGGGATTAGGCCCCGTCGGCCTTACACGGTCCTGCCAACGTCAATCCGATGCCGGCTGCGTGCTGCCGCCCCCGGCTTGCCTCAGCAGAGCGAGGGCTTCGTCCAGCACGCGATCGGCGACTTCTCGCTTGGCCATCTTCGGCAGCGCGGTGGGCTTCCCGTCCTTGCGCACAAGAGTGACAACGTTGGTGTCTACGGCGAAACCCGCGCCCGGCTGCGTCACGTCGTTGGCGACCATCAGGTCGAGCCCCTTCTCCACGAGCTTCGCTCGAGCATGCTCCACCATGTTGTCCGTCTCCGCCGCAAACCCCACGAGCACGAGG
>Ga0114930_10002979_pt1 | contig 15044 bp, 11 predicted proteins | sample AnhtaG_FD_87300 | JGI IMG/M metagenome (GOLD analysis project Ga0114930, IMG submission 87300) | Deep subsurface microbial communities from Anholt, Denmark to uncover new lineages of life (NeLLi) - Anholt_01485 metaG | ecosystem: Environmental > Aquatic > Marine > Oceanic > Sediment | place... | reverse complement strand
CCCTAATTCCGACCCCGGCATACAACGACGAGTGTCCCGACATCGAACTCTGGGTCTAAGTCCCGACCAATACTACCTATTCGAGAAGGCGATAAAAAAAAATAAGAGAGTTTATAAGTAAACAAAGGAAGAGCACTGCTTATATGTCCTATTCGACTTGACAATGAGCCCGAAAAATGCTATAATATGGTGCACTAAACAATGTTGACCATAGGAGGACCACCAAGAAGGCGAGGTATCCGAAACATCAGGAGACGAAGCTAGAGATCGTCTGATCAAATGAAAATGTTCCTGCCAAGGTTATCTATAGGAGAACCCATTCTTTCGAATAGAAGGAATGGGTTTTTTCTAATAGAGAAATGCTGCATGACGCGGCAAAATCATAATGCTGATTGACCGACTTCGCAGCAGAAGGGGTGTATCCAAAGTACTTCTGGTGTACCCCAAACTGGCGGTGTGTTTGAACCGATCCAAACATAAGCTAGGTAGATGTCATTTTAGCGGTCTTAATAGCAAAACTTGGAGGATGAACCTGTGCCTGTTGAAGTAAAACTTTCCGACATTGAATTGGACAATGCCCTCTGGTATCTCGAAGAGGAAGGTCAATCCCTTTATCTTCCGGATCAATTTGAGATAAACGCTTTGAGAGCAGCTTGGGATAAGGTTAAGCCAATCCTAATGAACGTTAACTTGCTCTCTTATGTGCCGAAGCCATGCGTTCAACTTATCGCACCAAAGCAGAAGTTCACCGTTAGGCCGATCCTGTTGCTTGACCCCGTCGATTTAGTATTGCTCACGGGTTTGGGATTGCGATTTGCTCCCTTGATCGATAAACGCCGAAAGGTTCTGGGACCGAATGTGGTACATTCATGGCAGTACTCAACGACGACAGATGGAAAACCGCAGTTGTCCTCAAACTGGGACGCATGGGTGGCAGAGGTAGTAAAGCGAAAAGACAAATATCCGTTTGTCGCTAAGGCTGACATTGTCGATTTCTTCCCGCGCATCTATCTACACAGATTGAAGAACGCACTCTCTTCTGTCACCAAGTTAGAACAAGAAACAAAAGCAATAATGCGACTCCTTGAAGCATGGTCACATGGCACATCTTACGGTATTCCAATTGGTCCGCGTATTTGCGGAATCCTTGCCGAGGCTCTCCTGTCAGAGGTTGACGAATTGCTTCAAAGTTATAGGTTTGATTTTGTTAGATATATAGACGACTACATTTTCTTTGCCAAGACACCCTCTCACTGCCTGAAGGCACTCTTTGTGCTTGCCGAGCGCCTTCAAACCACACAAGGTCTCAGCCTCAATATGGCGAAGACGAAGGTTCAGCCAATGGATAAACTAATCGAGGAATTCACCGATCCTTCAGAAAAGTCAGCAGGGTTTCGACATCAAGTCATAGAAGACGTTTTCGGTGGTAATCCTTACGAAGAGGTCGAATATGACAATCTTTCCGAAGAACAGAAGAATCTACTCGACTCGTTCGACTTGAAAGTAATGCTCGAGGAAGCACTTGAGCCCGACATCGTTGACCTCCCTATGGTTAAGTTCGTCCTGAATGTCCTAGCAAGTCTTCACAGGCCAGAACTAGCTCAGATGGTTCTTGACAATCTCGAGAGATTGCTTCCAGCTGCACCAGCGGTTGCTCGCTTTCTCTCAATGTTTGCAACAGAGGATGACAGCATAAGAGAACATATTGCAAGGTGTGTTTTTGATTATCTTTCTCAAACATCATTTGTTCCCGACTACTACAGTCTGTGGCTACTCGAACTATTCGCCAGAGATCCGAGATGGAACCACCTTGCAGAACTGCGAGTTATTGCGAGAGAACACCGAAATCGTCTAGTTCGACGCCAGGCGATCATGGCACTCGGTAACATAGGAGATCGATCGGCATTACTCGATGTAAAATCATCAATCGATGATGCTAAAGACTGGGAGTGGCGCGGTATTGTTTACGCCTGTCGAACACTTCCTAGCGATGAAAGGAACGCCTTTTGGAGAAGTTTACAACCTAGAAGTGATTGGAATCTTGGAACTATTATGCCGAGAGTGATTTACGAATACGCGAAGAGTCAGCATTGTAACGGTAGATAATGTGGAACAAACGACTGGCGTATAACATGTCGTTGCTGGCCTTCGGCCTCGCGCTTCGGTGACCGGCGACCGTCATACGACATCTTGCATTATCGATATGGGGGAAGAAAGAATGGACCCAGAGTTAAAGAGTATCCTTGATCGAGCTGATGAACTGCTCAACGACCTGGAAGGAGAGTACACAAATTGCCTACATTCTCATAAGGTAACGGGGCGAGCTAAGAACATTACTCATGAGATACTTGAAAAGTTGAGAAATACCCTTGATCAGACAATGAGGAAGGCTTGGGAAAAATACATCTCGCCTACTATCTCCGATCAAGAAAGAAAGCGTGCGCGTGTCTATTTTCCAATCACTGGTGATTTAAATTCTTTCCGCTCGATACTTGGACGTGCATTCATGCAAAACGTAGACCAGAGCCATAGAAAAATGTACGAGTTTCTATTGAATCGACAACCATTTTTATCTGGGGAAAACCAATGGCTTGATCTCTTGACTAAAATTGCAGCGGAGGGAAAGCATGTCAGACTAACACCACAGAAACGGACGGAAGCCCATCGCATCAAAGTGTCCGGGCCCAGCGGAGGTTCTGTGTCTTGGGATCCATCCCGCGTAAAGTTTGGACCTGGAGTCAGAGTCATGGGTGCTCCAGTTGACCCAGAAACACAGCGAATCATTCCTATTCCTGGTGCCACTGAACAAGTTGAAATATGGGTCTCATTCATCTTTGAAGGATATGGCGTTAATGCACTTGGCTTTTGCAAAGAGGCTTGCCAGAAAACACGAACGCTAATAGAAGACATGATAAACCTTATTTAGCCCCAAGAAGTCAGCTAACATACGAGGTCGTCGAAAAGCTGTCTTCTTTACTCAAAGAGTAATTTCATGCGGATCTTAAGACAGGAAAATCTTAAAAATCAAGCTTTTTCGCCAGTCTCATATGGCTACAAGCTCTGGTCTTCGGATTCGTACTCCGGTAATTGCTGCTGTCATGTGAAGTCCTTATAGACGGTAAGGAAAAAATGAGAATACTTATCCGTAATAATAACACGAAAGAGTGGAAATTTGCAGAGTCCATTGAAGCAAAAGCTGAGGTAGAACTTCAAAAGTTACTTGCTGAGTCGCCTTCTCTCGTGCCAGTCGATGAGATTCGTGAAGGAGTTTCACCGCTTGTGTCTGCAATTTGTGAGTTTGGTCTCCCGGGGTCTGGAAATACCGATATTTTGGCATTTAGTGCGGATGGTGACATTTCAATCATAGAATGCAAGCTCGCCACAAATCCTGAAAGTAAGCGTAAGGTTATGGGTCAGATTTTGGAATACGCTGCGTATTTATGGGGAATGACCTATGATCAAGTCAATGCTCGGGTCCGAAGCTTGAAAGAGAAGGACTTATCAGAATTGGTTCAAGAAGCAGTAGTGGGGGGATGGGATGAGGAGAGCTTCCGTGACGGCGTCAAACGATCCCTACAAAGTGGCTCGTTTGTCCTTATTATTGTGGTAGATGAAATCAATGAGGATTTGAAACGTACAATCCGATACGTAAACGAGTGCAGTGAATCCGCGTATTCCCTTCATGCCTTGGAAATGCGAAGGTTTCAAACCGATTTTGTTGAGATTCTTATACCCCACTTGTATGGTGCGTCATCGAAACCTCCGGAAACTAAGAGGAAACAATGGACGAAGGAAGAATTCTTCAGAGTTCTTGGCGAGAAGAATACTGACCCCAAGGTCATTGCTGTCGCAGAAGAGCTTAACAACTGGGCTAAGAAGGAAGCGGACCGAGTCTGGTTTGGAACAGGGATAGAGACAGGATCCATCACTTTTCATTATCTCAAAGACGGAAAAACTATCTCCGTATTTACTATTTACACAAATGGCAGACTTTCATTAAACTATGGCTGGCTCTCAACTCAGATAGACAAGACGACAATGGAAGAATTCCATCGCCTGGTGCACGAAATGCCGTCGTTTAGCCGTATATCCGCGGACTTCTCCAAATGGCCTAGCATAAAACTGGCTGAAGCGTTCATCGATCAGGAGAGCGTCGAGAAATTCAAGAAAGCAGTCCTTTGGCTTAGGGACAGGATTCGCTCCTAGAAGACCTAAAGGTAATGCCTCATATGCCGGGATGAAGAATCAGGCTGGGAACAAACTAGGGGACGTAAGTGAGAGCACGATCATGAGGTCTCCGAGTGCTTAAGGATTCGTGCATATACGGTTGGACGCCTTGTCTGGGAATGCGAAATTCCAGCTCCTAAAGGTTGGAGGAATGTACAACTGACAGAAAGGAAATAGTAGATTGAGAAGGACACGAAGACAAAGCAAACTCTACGAAAAATCCATAAAGAATTGGCCAGAAGACGAACGGCCCAGAGAGAAACTCTTTCGGTCCGGTGAACACACTTTGAGCAATACCGAACTCATAGCCATTCTTCTTCGGAGTGGCACACATGGTCAAAGTGCTATTGATTTATCAAGAAAGGTTCTATCTAAGTTCAAAACCTTCCGCAATATGAGCCATACAGATCCAAGGGATTGGAAGGAGTTCAAAGGACTAGGTCAGGCCAAAATTGCTCAGATAAAAGCAGCTATAGAAATTGGCCGAAGATTCCTAACCGAGGATAAACAACTCAAAGGCGTGGTCAAAAGCTCAAAGAATATCGCTGGCCTACTTATGGCCCGGATGAGAGACCTCAAAAAAGAGGTCTTTAAAATCCTGCTTTTAGACAGTCATTGACGTGGTCGAAATTACGGAAGGCACAGTCACTCAAGCAAGTCCCGTAATTAGAGAGATTATCTCCAAAGCTCTTCAAAACTTCGCTGCTGGGTTAGTATGTGTCCATAATCACCCATCAGGAGATCCTTATCCCAGTAAAGAAGACAGGGATTTTACCAGGGAGCTATCTCAAGCATGTAAGATTATGCAGATAAATATATTAGATCACATCATTATTGGTGACAATAAATACTATAGTTTCGCTGATAAGGGAGAGCTTATTGTCTAGAGGTTGCGAGTTATGTTGAAAAAAGATTGGAATGAGAAAAGAACGCGAAAGGAGTTTATTGACAAACTCCTTACTGGTTCTAAATGGGATCCTATAGTCCAATTTGAAGCTAGCAAGGAATACAAACATGGATCAGTAGAAGAATATCCAACACAGGAGGGCCCGGCCGACTATATTCTTTTTCACAAAGGAAGAGCCCTTGCGACTGTTGAAGGAAAGAAAGTTGCTATTGGCCCTCAAAACGTCTTGCAACAAGCTCAGCGTTACGCTCGAGGATTTTCAGATGACCAGTTTACATTCCAAACATTCCATTTACCGTTCATCTACTCTACAAACGGAAAAATTATATGGTTTCAAGACTTGCGCCATCCTTTGAATAGATCAAGAGAATTAGCAAGATTTCACACGCCTAATGCATTGGAGGAATTCTTATCAAGAGATCAAGAGACAGTAAAGAATTGGCTTAAAACTAACCCCGTAGACCATCCAGATTTAAGAAAGTATCAGAGAGAAGCTATAGAGAACATAGAAAAAGCTATTATTGATAGAAAAAGAAATATGCTTGTCGCAATGGCGACGGGCACAGGTAAGACATTTACGATGGTAAATTTGATTTACCGTCTTATGAAGTCAGGTTTTGCAAAGCGGATATTATTTCTTGTAGATAGACGAGCATTAGCTGCTCAGGCGGTCACAGCCTTGGGAAGCTTCGAGGCTGAGCCGGGGCTGAAATTCGACAAATGCTATGAAGTCTATAGTCAACGCTTTAGAAGAGAGGATTTAGAAGAAGAGGCCAAATTCAACCCCACGATTCTACCCACCAAGTATTTGATCGACCCCAAAAGTCGGGATAGTTTTGTATATGTATGTACTATTCAAAGGATGAGAATAAATCTTTTTGGAAAAGAAGATGTGTTTGGTGCAGCCTCGGGGGATCAAGATGATGAATCAGATGCAGAAGAATTAGATATTCCAATTCACGCCTTCGATGTTATTATAGCCGATGAATGCCATAGAGGATATACAGCTAGAGAGGAAAGCAAATGGCGTGAGGTCTTAAAATATTTTGATGGAATAAGAATAGGTCTTACTGCGACTCCAGCAGCTCATACAACCACATTTTTTAAAGAAATTGTTTATAGGTACGATTATGAACGAGCAGTAAAAGAGGGATTCCTGGTTGATTACGATGCGATAGCAATAAAATCAGATATCACAATAAATGGTGTGTTTCTCAGGAAAGGAGAAGAGGTAGGTTTTAAAGATACTAGAACAGGTCAGCTTACTTTCGATATTTTGGAGGATAAAAGACAATTGGAACCTCTAGTAAATGAATCTAAATGGACCGCCCCTGATAGGAACAAGAGAATAGTAAAAGAGATTAAGAAATATCTTCTTGCCCAGGAAGAACAACTAGGCCATTTCCCAAAGACACTTATCTTTGCACACAATGACTTACCTCATACTTCTCATTGCGACCAACTTGTGGATATCCTAAGAGATGAGTTTAATAGAGGAGATGCCTTTGTTCAGAAGATAACCGGCAGCCCAACCGTTGACAGGCCTCTTCAGAGAATACGCGAGTTTAGAAATAGACAAGATCCTGGTATTGTAGCTACAGTAGATATGCTATCAACGGGGGTTGATATCCCCAAGCTAGAGAACATTGTCTTCTTGCGACCGGTGAAATCAAGAATATTATTTGAACAGATGGTGGGTAGGGGCACACGACTATCTCCAGAAATATATAAAACGCATTTTACTGTTTTTGACTGTTTCGGTGGAACGCTTTTGGAATATTTCAGAAAAACTACGAGTATCACCGCCGAAGCTCCTCTCAAGCCAACTCGCACCATCCGGGAGATTGTCCAGTTTATTGCTGATAATCAGGATAGGGCATATAATATCAGAGTCCTATCAAAAAGATTGCAGCGAATATCGAAGAATATAATCCTGGAAAGCAGAAATCGGTTCAAGTATATTCTTGGAATGGATATAGCCGATTTCGCAACTTCTCTTGAAGAAACACTGAATAAGGACTGGTTAGGGACAATAAAGACCCTGCAAAATGAAGGTTTTCTTAATCTTTGCGAAAACTACCAACGGCCAAAACGTACCTTTATTGTGGCAACATCAGCAGAAGATATTGTCAGTTCAGCTGTAATATTTAGAGCCACTGACGGGGGTGAGCTGAAACCCGCCGACTATCTTAGACTCTTCGAGGCCTTTGTCAAAGAGAACCCAGAACACATTACTGCAATCGACATCCTACTTAATAGACCCAAAGACTTTCACACCAAACAGTTAGAAGATCTGAGGAATAAACTGGCAACGAAACCAGATAGTCTAGTTGACAAATTCAATGAACGCAATTTAAGACGGGCATATAATAGAGAATTGGCAGATATTATTTCTATAATCAGACATGCAGCAAAAGGAGAAGAGCTTCTTACAACAGAATCACGCATCAGCCAGGCTTTAGCAAGAGTGAAAGCAAAAAAGAGTTTCACTCAAGAACAAGAAAAATGGCTTGAATTAATAAAGCGACACCTAATTACAAATCTTCTCATTGAAAAAGACGATCTAGATTTCTTGCCAATTTTTACCCGTGAAGGCCTAAACTATGAAAGACTGGAAGAAATGTTTGATGGAAAGCTGGAGCAAATCTTAGAGAAAATCAACGAGGCGGTTTTGACATGAGCGATCTCGTACAAAAACTGTGGGGATTTTGTCACACATTAAGACATGATGGCATTGATTATGGTGATTATATTGAACAGTTGACTTACCTTTTATTTCTAAAGATGGCTGAGGAAAAAGGCGCAGATATTCCCAAGGAACATTCTTGGCCAATTCTTCGTGAGAAATCTGGAACAGAATTAACAGATTTTTATACTGAGCTTTTGAGGAACCTGGGAAAACAGAGGGGAACATTAGGAGATATTTACGGAGGTGCCATCTCACGATTTGGCAATCCTGTCAATTTGAAAAGACTGATAAACCTTATAGACGAAACTGAATGGACACTCCTTAATGTTGATGTCAAAGCAGCTGCTTATGAGGGGCTTCTTGAAAAATCTGCGTCTGAAGGCAAAAAAGGAGCTGGTCAATATTTTACTCCACGTATCCTTATCCAATCTATTGTCGGCTGTATGAAACCAGATCCAAGAAAGATAAAGGATTTTACCATTCATGACCCAGCAGCAGGAACAGGAGGATTTTTAGTCTGTGCCTATGAATGGCTAATACGCCAAACCAAAGGTAGTCTTGAACGCGAAGACGCAAAGAGGATCATGACAAAAACCTACTCCGGCACAGAGCTTGTTCTAAGGCCCAGACGTCTTGCTCTTATGAATCTGTACCTACATGGAATTGATGCGGACATATATTTAGGTGATGCAATATACGAATCTCCTAAAAATACCCGATATAATTGTGTTCTTACTAATCCTCCTTTTGGTACAAAAGGCGCAAACCAAGCACCAACTAGGGATGATTTTACAGTCTCAACCTCTAACAAACAACTCAACTTTATTCAACATGTCATGAATATCCTAAAACCTGGAGGAAGAGCTGCCATAGTTCTTCCTGATAATGTCCTTTTCGAGGAACATGCAGCAAGAGATGTATTTGGAATCTTAATGGAGGATTGTGATCTTCATACCATATTGAGACTTCCACGTGGCACATTTACTCCTTATTCACCGGGTGTTAAAGCAAATGTAGTCTTCTTTGCTAATGGTCTAAAAACAGAAAACATCTGGATTTATGATGCCAGGACAAATATTCCATCTATTACTAAGAAAGAAAGGCCCTTAACGCCAGAACATTTCAAAGATTTTGAGGAGTGTTTTGGCAACGATCCTAATGGTCATCCTCGAAAACCAAGGGAAGAAACAGAGCGGTTTAGATGCTTTGCCAGGGAAGAAATAAGGAAGAGAAATAACAATCTCGATATTTTTTGGTTAAAAGAAGAGTCTCTCGACGATTCCGATGAGCTGCCCGAGCCAGGTGATTTAGCAACTGAAACCGCAGAACATCTCCGGGTAGCATTAGCTGAGTTAAATGATTTGATATTGGAACTTAAATCAAAGAGGAAGAATAGCGAGTAAAGATGAGGAAAAATCTTCCATTTCTGAATAAGTTCGAGACCAATAAAGTGGAGTATAAAGAAGCAAAGAAAGGTTTACCACAGAGTATTTGGAAGACCATTTCTGCTTTTTCTAATACCAGAGGTGGAATTTATTATTTAGGTTGGGCCGAGACTAAAGGAACAGGGTTCAAGACAGAGATTTTAGTTTTGAAACGATTAGGATTTCCTGAGCCAAGCTGGATAAATGATGAGAAGAATGATACATTTACTATAATTTTCCCTTATCCTGCTGAACAAGTCACCCCACAAGTCACCCCACAAGCTGAAGTGAGAGATAGAATGGCAAAAATACTAACGTTCTGTGAAGAACCTCGTTCTTCAAAAGAATTGATGGAGTTTTTGAATCTCAAAGATAGAAAAAATTTTGCCAACCAGATTCTGAATCCTTTATTGAAAAAGGAATATATCAAAAGAACAATTCCTGATAAGCTACGTAGCAGGTTTCAGAGATATATTACTGTGAAGAAAAAATGACAGCAGAAAGATACAAACTGCCAAAAGGATGGGTGTGGACTAAATTAAGAACAATCTGCAAAATTAATCCCAAACATCCAAAGGATATTGTTTCAGCAAATACGCCAGTTTCTTTTGTTCCTATGTCTTCAATAGATGCTGAGAAAGGAGAAATTATTGATCCGCAGACAAGACCTTTCGGCAAAGTGAGGAAAGGTTATACGCATTTTGCGAATGGTGATGTTCTTCTTGCAAAGATTACACCTTGTATGGAAAACGGAAAAGCCGCTATTGCCAAAGATTTACATAATGGAGTTGGTTGTGGGACCACGGAATTACATATTTTAAGGCCACTTGGGAGCATTTTATCAGAATTGATATTCTATTACATCAGACAGATAAATTTTCGTAGGCGAGCAGAAGCTAATATGAGTGGTACCGCAGGACATTTGCGGGTACCTGTCGATTTCATTGGAGAATCAGACTTTCCGTTATCTCCCTTTCCTGAACAGAAACGAATTGTCCAAAAGATTGAGATTCTCCTTGGTCATCTCAATAAAACTAGGCAAGAGCTTGCCAAAATCCCACCTCTTATCAAAAAATTCCGCCAATCAGTCTTAGTCAAGGCATTTAGTGGTGAATTGACCAAGGAGTGGAGAGACCAGCAAGAAAACCTAGAACCCGCCTCAGCTCTATTAGCACGTATCCGCGAAGAACGAAAGAAAAAACTCAGCAAGAAATATAGGGAGCCCGAGCCAATAGATACTTCAAACCTCCCAGAGTTGCCGGAAGGATGGAAGTGGACAAGGACAAAAGAAATCGGTGAAGTTGTAACTGGTTCTACGCCTAAGACACAGGTATCCGAATATTGGAATGGGAATATTGTTTGGTTGACGCCAAAAGATCTAGGAAGGAATAATTCAAAGTATATTTCAGATTCAAAGAGAAGAATCACTCAGAAAGGATACAAGAGTTGTTCTACAAAACTGATACCAAAGAATTCAATTGTTTTATCAACAAGAGCGCCTATAGGACATGTTTCCGTAGTACAGGTTGATTTTTGTACAAACCAAGGATGCAAAAGCATCATCTCAGCCAAAGAAATATGTTCAGATTACTTGTATTACCTATTGTTACATAACAGAAAACATTTACAATCTTTAGGTAGTGGAACCACCTTCTCTGAATTGGCGAAAGACAAATTAGAGAATTTCTTAGTTCCTTTACCGTGCTTTATTGAAGAACCTCAGATTGTGAAGAGGATAGAAGCTCTATTTGCTCGTGCAGATTCTATCGAAAAAGCTGTTCAAGGTGTTCAAGCACATTGCGAAAAATTAAACGAATCCATCCTTATCAAAGCTTTCAGAGGCGAATTGGTTGAACAAGATCCAGACGATGAACCAGCAAGTATGCTTTTAAAGAAAATCAAATCAGAGAAGAGTAGAGTAGAAGAAGTCTACATGAAACAAGACAAAAAACAAATATTTAAACCTCAAGATGTATTGAATTAAAAGCGCCAAGTCAAAGTCGTAACAAACTAATTTTTTGTTGAGTCCCGTAAGGTCTGAAGCATTTTAAAGTACGCACCGCAATCACTGAGAGAATTAGGTAGATAAAATCCTATGATAAAGTTCACCAAACAGAATTGTACTTCGCTTACTGCTGCACGTAATCCATGCAAACATATCCACACATAACCAAGCGGAAAAAAGCTATGATTTCCGTAAGGAGTTTGATTGTGTCCACCAGAACTAATAAGCGTTTAAAAGAAGTGTATGAGCATGCCAAGAAGATCACTTTTGATGACTCCGATAAATTTATTCTCTTTAGTGACTGTCACCGGGGTGATGGGAGTTGGGCCGATGATTTCGCACATAATGAAAATGTTTTCTTCCATGCCCTAAACTACTACTACAACAACGGATTTACCTATATAGAAATTGGCGATGGTGATGAGTTGTGGGAAAATAGCCAATTCAACGATGTTAAAGAAGCACATAGTCACATATTCTGGATTTTGAGTGAATTCTACAAGCAAAGGCGCTTATATCTTATCTGGGGAAACCATAATAGTAGATGGAGGAGTCCCACGGAATGCCAGAAAAACTTATTCCAATATTACGACGAACGGGATCATACTTATAAGCCGTTATTTCAAGATATTAAAGTATACGAGGGATTACAACTACAGCATCTAAAAACGGATCATACTATCTTCTTAGTTCATGGACATCAAGCAGACTTTATAAATGATGTCACATGGTGGCTTGTTAGATTTTTTGTTAGATTTCTCTGGAGATTTTTCCAATTATGTGGAGTCAAAGATCCTACTAGCCCAGCAAAAAACTTCAAAAAGCGCGAAAAAATTGAGAAAAAACTGGAAAAATGGGTGATTGAAAATAAACAAATCCTTATTGCAGGACACACTCATCGCTCCGTATTCCCTATTCCCGGAAAGCCACCGTACTTCAACACTGGCAGTTGTGTCCATCCCCGATGTATCGTGGGAATTGAAATTAACAATGGTTTAATAACCCTTGTTAAATGGTATGTCAACGTAAAGCAAGCCAACGACGACGGGACGTTATTCATTGATAGAAAAGAACTTGTAGAACCTATTAGGTTACAGGATTTTTTCAACAAAATATAGTCTACCTTAACTTCGAAAGTAGGTATGAATAAAACTTACTTAAGGGGTCAGGCCTTGATTTTTGAAAACCCTGGGACTATTGTAAGGAGGAGAGTTCTGTTTCAAGAAGCAGGTCTTCCTGGCAGATCAACGGAAAAAGAAATAGTAAAGAAGATGGAAAAATTTCTTAAGTGTTTCCTATTCAAGTGCACGTAATGCGTGGAAAAGGTAAATAGAGTAGAGAATGAAAGAAGGTCAAGGTTGCCATACAATAATTCAAGAATCAAGACCTGACCCCATCTATCTTTACTAAATCGGATATTAACGAGTTGTCTGACAGGGTGGGCAAATATGAGGGAAAAAGATGAAAAAATTCAACAACGGAAAGCTCACCGGTACGACGGACACAGATTACTTCTATTTCTTTTGTCCTAAATGTGGTGATACTCAAATTTTTCAAATTCTAGATTTTGGTGTTATGACCGAAGGTCCAGTTCAATATGCGAAAGAGAATCGTCCTAAAGCAAAGAAGGATTTCACTATTGCTTTTGAACTGTATTGTCCAAAGTGTAAGATACATGACTTTGTAAAAGTCTCGAATACCGGCTGGCAAGGTGGGAAATTAAAGGAGAGTCCCACCTTATCGTTGCACGAGAAACAGACACAGTAAACCCACAACGGCAGATAATAGAGAGTTTGAGCGCAATCACCCAAATAGGTCCACGCTGGACTTCTGAAACTCTCGAATCGTTAGATGGCGTTACGTGAGGAAGCACTATGAAAAACATTGTTCTTAAAGGATTATGGACGGTAGCAGGAGTGACCCTGTTACTGTTGGTACTTCATACTACTAGAGTGCTAGCTATTAGGGTGGATAATACATCTGTCCTTCTCCTAGTAATCGTTATCACCTGCTTGTTGGCACCTTGGCTAACAAAGATTCGCTTCGGAGAATTTGAGGTAGAAATTGGCCCAAAGGAAGTGAGACGACTAAAGAAAACGGTGGAAAAGCATATTCCGGAGCCAACGGAGGTTAAGAGCGTTCCAATGGCAGGACGCACAACAGCAGCCCAAGCAATTACAGACCTCGTCGTTATAGATCCTGTACTTGCTCTGGCCAAACTAAGAATCGAATTGGAGAGGGTGCTCTCGGCGCTATACGAAGTTGCCGAAGCACCCGAAAAGGCAACCCATCCAGTTGGTGCAGGTGGGCTTGTTCGGAGACTAACGAATATGGAGAGGATCCCGAGAGAACTGTCGAGTGCGATTGCAGAAGTTGTCCAATTGTGTAACAGAGCTATTCATGGCGAAGACGTTCGCGCACCTCAGGCTGAGACAATTGCTAATCAGGGTGCTCGACTTCTCGAATATCTCTATAACCAACTTTCAGAGTTCCAACTTGAACCTAAAGATGTTCAAGGAATCCACAAGGATGAACTTAGCAAATACATAAAAGCGAAATACAGAGTTGTTACCGTGATTCCATATGTAGACAAACCTGTGAGAATCACTCGTGTCTTAAACCAAGAGGCACTTGACCGATTATTGGAAGGCTACGAGGAGTATGGAGAATTCATTGTAGAAGTGTCAAAAATAGCGAAGTGAGTGACTCTCTTGACCTAACGTGGCCTAGCACGGCATTTTCGGCTCATTTGGTCGCCCAAATGCTTTGCGCTTGAAAGGCCCGAGAAAAAATAGGGACAGCGCCTATTATTATTAAGAGATTGAGTTGCTGTATGTAAGTTTTTGGCATGCCCGTATATCAAGAGTTATAGCAATAGGTTTTCCTCATCATCCTGCTTAAAGGGGAAATTATCAGGAATGTGTTTCTGAAGACACAGATGGTTTAAGGCAACGTCTCGGGTGTCCCAGAGATTACACTCCAAGAAACTTCTTGAAGATATGGGTATATTGTCCCACAAGTAAGAATCAATAAATGGGCGCTGTCCCTATTTACCTATTTACATTGGAAAGGAAAAAGTCAAACATCAAAAAATCCTCGTATCGGATTTAATCAGGAGAAGGTATAAATACTATGGCGCTGAACAACTATAAAGAAATAGTTAATAATTTTTCATCTCCTACTATTGTTTTGGCGGGGCCTGGTGCTGGCAAAACCTACTTGTTGGCTGATAGAGTTAAGTGTCTCTTGGATAACGTAACAGATAAAAACAGCATAACTGTACTTACGTTTGGAAAAGATGCAAGTCAATATATGATTAATAAACTTACCGATCCAAAAGGAGATTTCAATATTACATTTGAGAAACTACCGCATATCTCTACGATGCATTCTTTGGGTCTTGAAATAATAAATGAGAAGCCTCATGACATTAACTTATTCAAAACCGACCTTGGGATTCAGGAAGACGAAAATGTAAAGCGATTGATGTATCGTGATGCAGCTTTAATACTCGGTTATACTGAAAATGACAGTAAAGAGGCTCTTAAATGCAAGCAATGCGGTGATTGCAAAAAAAACCCTGAAGAGAAAAAGTGCCAGATATGTGGAAAGTATTGGGAAATAATGTCGAAGTGTAACTATGTGGATTTCGACGATCAAATCCTTTTTGCTTGCCAAATACTGGAGAATAATCCTGATATCCTCAAAGAATATCAATCACGGTCAAGACATTTGTTGGTTGACGAATATCAAGATATCAATGCAGCGCAGTTTAGGCTCATAGAGTTACTT
>Ga0114930_10002978_pt1 | contig 15044 bp, 20 predicted proteins | sample AnhtaG_FD_87300 | JGI IMG/M metagenome (GOLD analysis project Ga0114930, IMG submission 87300) | Deep subsurface microbial communities from Anholt, Denmark to uncover new lineages of life (NeLLi) - Anholt_01485 metaG | ecosystem: Environmental > Aquatic > Marine > Oceanic > Sediment | place... | reverse complement strand
CTACACGGTCATGCGGCGATTGCCACGTTGCGAGGACAATACCCGAAAAACGGGAAGCAGCTTATGGACAGCATGGACCGCAAGGCCAGGTGGGCGAAAGACCGTCGCGAGGCATTGGCGGACTTTGAAAGGAAGTACGCAGCGCGGAGGCGGGAAGAGCGGAACGACCTCCGCTGGATGATCGCCCATTGTGTGCTGCTGACCTTGGCCGTCGGGGGAATGCTCATCAAGCTGGCGCAGGATCTGAATCAGGAAAACATGATTTTTGGGGAGCAGTCGATGGCGGAGAAGATCGAGCCGTTTCAGTTCGCCCCTCATGCGGGGGACGTGGGTCATTCTATGATGATCAGCACGACCGGAAGCGGCAAGACAGTATCGGCGGAGCTGGTGAAGTTGTGGAGCGCGGGGCATCCGGGCGGAAATACCTCGGTCGCGCAGAACGGTAACAACGACCGCAAATAACCGGGAAAACGTGGAAAAGGTGCTGGTTTAGCGCTCGTTTACCGATTGCTCGAGCCACGGGTTGCTGCTCAAATTGCGGGGCAGTAACCACCCTATGAGGAGAGTCTGGATGATGTGGAGTTTCGACAGGATTTTCGTGACTGGCATGTTCGTTGCTCTTGCAGCGCTTGCGATCATGGCGAATACAGAGTGCCCCGCGTTGCCTGGTTCAGCTGTTCGGCTAGCGGCATATTTTTAACAGGCGTTGCCGGCCTCGTCGGTTCAAGGGAGACACATATGCAAGACTTTTTGACAGGACTTGTCGCCGGCGCTCTGCTTTGTCAGATGGGCAGTCGTCGGTCGAGGCGCGGAGTCGACGTCCATGCAGCAGTGATTGGGTGGTTCAATCGACGTCGATATGCCAGGCTCAGGATTAAAGCAGAGGAACGTGGATTTCAGAAAATGTTCGATGAAGAGAGCCGTTACTTTGTGCATATTCCGTTCAATCTGCAGCATCCTGCCGATTGCGTTCGAGCATTCCAGCGGGCGCAACGCAGGCATCACCCTGCATCGGCTTGACCAGGGAAAGCAGCATCAAGGAGCAGTCGATGGCAGAGAAGACCGGGCCGTTCAAATTTAATTATCACGCGGGCGACGTGGGCCACTCTGTCGTGTTCGGTCAAACCGGCAGCAGCAAGGCCGTGCCTGCTGCACTGGCGAAGCTATGGGGCGCCATACATCCGTGCGGCGATGGCTCAGTCGCGCAGGCTGACGGCGACAACCAGGGCGAATAGACGGGAAACGCAAAAATGCACGAACATGTTGACCCGAACGTCAGGCACCTTGAAGAGCTGGTGCGTGGCGCCCTCGAACAGAGCGGTATCGCAACGCTGTCCGAAGATGACTCGGCCCTCTTTCTCGGACTGTTGACAGTGAATGCGGTCACACGACTGCTGTCAATCCGGGGGCGTGACTGGACCTGTGGTTTTATCGAAACCCTGAAGGCAAATGTGTTGGACGAGAAGCGTGACGCAAAGGCCGGGGCGACGGATTAGCTGTAACGTAAAAACCAGATAAATACTTTCAAACCCAGGCTGCTCACGTCGCGCCTTGATGCGGTGAATGCAGCGAACGCAGCGTCCGCGATCATCGAGCGTGCGCGCCGAAGATAAGCCAGAAACAGGAACCGGCGCGGCCTGTACCCGGGATCCGGCCGCTTGCCGCCGGTTGCCGCCGGCTGCAGCTTCCGCCCGCTTACTCGCGAGCCTCGGCGTCCCGTATCACTTTCAGAAGGTCGCTGCGCAACTCCGAGACGTCCAGCAGGTGCCGCGCGCGGGTCAACGCGACGTAGAGCAGGCGTTTCTCATCGTCGGCAAGGGTCGTGCGCCCGTCATCCTCGGTTTTGAAACGGAAGTCCCCGGTGACTTTCACGCGGTTCCACTCAAGGCCTTTCGCCCGGTGAACCGTCGACACCACATAGTCGGCCTCCGGTTCGGGCGTTACCCGCGAAAGAAGATCACGCAGATACTGGATGCCTTCACGATCGATGATCTGGACGACTGGCAGCAGATCGCGTCCGGCGAAGCTTTTGGCGTACTCCTGCACGTCGCGCCACGTCTCGAAGAGGGTAAGCGAGTTCGGCTTGTGGGCGCGCTGGCCGCGCATGAGACGTTCGGCGCCGTCGGCAAACGCCAGTATCTCGTCGATGTTCGCCCGCACGGCCACCTTCTTCCCGGCCATCAGTCCGTTTGCCAGCTCGCCGACCACAGTCACATTCTTGCGGCAAAGTATTGCGTCGACGACCGGGCGCGCACCAGCATCTTCAACGAGGCTTGAGGGGATCGAGTTCTGGCCGCGAAGCGGCGTCTGCTCACCCAGAAGGCGCAGGATTCGCGATGCGAGGCTGGCGATCGGTTTGCCAAAGCGAAACGACTCGGTGAGTGCACATTCAGTGGCCCTGATGTACTGCATTGCGTTGACGGCCCCGCGCCACTCGTAAATCTGCTGGTAGGGGTCGCCGACATAGATGACCTGTGCATGCGTCTGGCGCCGCAGTATGGACAGCATCAGCCCGTCGCTGTCCTGTGCCTCGTCCACAAGAATGAAGTCCGCACCGATCCGCGGACTGGTCTGTTCCCAGACCTTGAGATAGACGTCCGGTGTGATGGCCGTGCGTCCCCTCGGGTCGATGCTTTCCTCCCAGTGTCTGACGACGTGCGGCAGGAGCATGGTGCGCAGTTCTTCGGCCGACTGCTCGTCTATTCTTTCGTCGACCGGGATGTGCCACGCCTCGGGATGGCTTTGCGCCGAACGGCAGAAGCGTGCCGAGCCATCCGCAACCATACGGCCGATCTGGAACGCGGACAGTTCGACCGACTTGCCGATGATGGTCGGCACGCGAACCGGCCCCAATCCGAACCGTTCGGCAAGATGATGCGGCGGTTCCTTCGCGAGGTTTAGCCGTGCAGTGAGGGAACGGTCCACGGCTGAATAGGCGGCTGAATGCCATGTCCGGCACATAACGTTGGCGGGAAACTTGCGCTTCGCATCGTGAGCAATGTCGCGGTTAAATGCGAGGTAGCTACCACGTCGATTCCCGAGGCGGTTAGCGATCAGCGCGAGCGTAGACGTCTTGCCCGCGCCAGCGTAGGCCTTGACCTTGAGTTTTGCGTTCGCGGGCAAGGCATCGAGGACGGCGTCCTGCTCCGCAGTCGGTTTGATGGGGGTCTTCATGCTGGAATGGTCGGGTGCGTGTGGTCTGGTTGATTCCAGTCTGACTCAGTTGCCGGAAAGTCAAGTGTGGGCGATCAGCCGAGCCTCGAACGCGCAAAAGCTGGCCAACGTATGGTGGCTTTGACGGTCGCGGCACTCAGCCTGCGACCGTCTTGCCTGGGTGGTCAGGCGATCGCGTCGGTCACCTCCGCCGAAGGTGGTGCCGCGTCGGAGTGGGCGGTCTGGACACGGGTGCGACCGGCGATGACGTCACCGGACTTCAGTGAGATGTGCTCGAAGACACGAGTGCCGCTTGAGCTGATCTGTGCAGCGTCGTAGGGATTGCCACGCCTGATGTAGTCGTCGATATCGACGTCGATCGCATATTCAAAGGTACCGGTGTTATCCGTGACAACGAGGCGGACCGAATTGACCGGTACGCCCTCGAGGCGGTCAGTAAGGATGCGGTTGAGCAGGGTGTCGCGGACGAAGGTCGACGTATTCGGACTGGCAAACGCCGTGTCAGCGTGAACAAGATGCACGACAACGAGCAGCTTCGTCGTCGCCGTAAATGCGAGCCGGTACTGCAGGACGCCCAGCTCACCGGAATCGTCCGGATAGACGATATCTTCCAGATCACTTCGGAATGCCATATATGCTCCATTGGTTGGTGATGCCGGTGCGGATGAACCGGCAAATCCAGCCTACGGAGCGTGTAGGGAAGTCAAGTCGCGGTGGCTGCGGTGTTACCAGCCGGGGAAGCGCCGATCGTCGCGCGCAGCCGTACGACCGTGCGTTGGCTCGACAGACCGAGCAGGGCTGTCACGTCCCCATTGGTCCTGCCGGCGAGAAGGTGGCGACGGGCATACGTATTACGCAGCACGCGAGGGCTCATGTCAGGCGCGCGGAAACCGATCGCATCCAGCGCCTCGCGCACGATCATCCCCAGCAGCATGTCGTTCACTGGCCCCTCGCCACGCGGTGCCGGAAAGAGCGGCTCGCGCCCGTCACCGGTACGTTGCGCGCAGCCCAGCCATGTGGACAGTGCGGGCGTGGCGAACGACGGCACGGTGAGTTTGCGTTCTGCGCGCGCGCCGCGGGTTGGGATGGCCAGGTGCGGCCGTACGTGATCGAGGACAAGGTGGTCAACGCGTGCGCCACGGGTCTCGGCTGCCGTCGCGCCGGTACCCAGTAGCAGGGCAACGATCGCGCGATTCCGGATCTCCCGCGCAGAATCCGCCGCGACCGGCCGCACCCATTCCTGCAGGCGGCCATCGGCAACCGGGTCAAGGTACAGGGGCCGCGGCTCATCGTCTGGCCATGCCTCGTCGCGCAACAGTGCCTGCCCGGGGTTTTCCTGTCTGATACCGAGTTCAACCAGATGCCGGCATAACCTGTCGACGAGCTTGGCGTAGCGGATGCGCGTCGTCGTGCCCGGTGCACAACGGTTGCTGACGTCTTCAAAGAATGCGTCGAGCTCGGCGGTGCCGAACGTGGCCAGCGTCGAGCGGTGGGCAGTCAGATGTCGCAGAAAGCGGTCAAACATCGCGACGTGCTGGGTAATCGAGCGGGCAGAGAATGGCCGACGGTCGGCGCCGGCGGCCTCTTCGGCCTGCCATGCGCGATAGGCGTCGGAGGGATGCGTGATCCAGGAAGAATTGGTGTCCATCCGTCTTTATATACTGAATTTGCGTTTTTACCCCGTCTGGCGAATCTCCGATTCGCCACCCTGTCTACGGGGGAAGGGGTACCTGGGCCGGACATGCTGCAGACAATCGCCTCAAGACAGGTACGGGCATCACCGTGGATGATCGTCGCCGAACACGCAATCATGAGGTTCTTTGAGAGGCCGAAGTCTTCAACCAGGAAACCACGTTCGCAAACGGCGCCGGTCACGCCCAGTACATGCGGGACACGCTCAACGAGCGTGCCAGCGTCGCGGGTGTACGCCCAGACCGGCTTGCCGAGTGCCGCGGCGAATCCTGTCTCGAACGCGGTACCGGAATCGACCTCTCCCGGCCCACGAAAATCGTCGACGTTGGCCATGACCAGGTTACACGCCCGGATGGCCTCGATATTCGCCCGGTAGATCCATGCTGCCTGGTCGCCTGGCGACAGGTCCACCGGCACCTCGCTGTCGAGTGGGTAGATGCCGTGCAGGCCGAACGTTGCACATAGGGCCTTGAGCGCGCGGCCGTAGTCGGCCGCGTCCTGCCGGAAGACATCAAACCCTGCAAGGTAGACCCGGCGGCCCACATGCGGAGCGACAGGAAGAGGAGGGGGCGCGCCTGCCCCGCAACCCGCCGGTGGCCTGTCAGCAGCCGTCCGTGCCACGATCACCTGCAGCCGGTCGGCTGCCGGAGTCTCCCTGGCAGGCGGCCGGTGGGGAAGGTGCGAGGCAATCGTGTGTTTCGTTGCCGGGTTGCCCATCACCACCTCACCTGGTCATCGGGAACAGCGCGAGATCCTTGTCCTTGAGCCATTGCGGCCGCCGGCCGCGGCCACTCTACACTGCGCCCGAGACGGGATCGCGGTATCGGGGTTTGCGCCCGCCTCTATTGGCGGGCGTGTTACGGCCAAATACATCGGCGCGCGTAAAACCGAACGCTGCGATGGTTTTTCGCACCTCATAAAGCGCACTCGCGTATTCCACCTTCTTCGCGTCTGCGATCTGCGCGTCCAGTTTCTCGATTTCTGCCTGCAGTTCCTGAGAGGTCGCCAAGGTATGCTCCGTTTGGAAATGTGCCGCAGCAATCTTATCGGCGGCCTTAGAAAGTCAAGTGTGCGGGGAGCAGAAGCCGGGCCATTTTCCGAGCTTTTCCGGTCTCGCCTTGCGTCCAGCCTGATTGACGGCTATCTTGATGACCTCAACCTCTGAATAAGACGTTTTTGGGTCCAAAAAGGATGGCTAAGACTCCCTACATTGAAGACGCGCGCCTAAAGCACTTGCTGAAAGTCTCTGCCATTTCGGGCGAGAGCCGCGAGCGCAACGTCGCGTTGCTCATGGTCATATACGGCACAGGCATGATGCTCACTGAGGTTGCACGCCTGCCGGTCTCGGCATACCTCAAAGGCGACGGGTCTCTGCTTGAGAAGTCCAGGATTGCCGCAGAAATCGCTTACAACGGCAAGGAGCGCCCGCTGTGGTGGTCCAATGCCAAGGTGGTCAGCGCAATCGACAAGTACCTGGCGTACCGCATCGAGAGCGGGCACGGTGTCACGACGCGCAAGGCGGCATATCGCGGCCTTGATCCAGAGTCTCCGCTGTTTCTCACGGGCGACGGCAAGCCGTATCGCTTGATGACGCGAAAAACCTCCACCGGGGCCGTAAGTTACTCCTGCGACTCTCTGAGCCAACTGTTCCGCAAGCTGCACTCTCAAGCTGGCATAGAGGGCGCAAGTGCGATGTCAGGACGCCGTACATTTGCTGTGCGTCTGCATCGAATCGGCTTCGATCTTCGGCACATAAACGAGCTACTTGGACACGAAACGCTGACGGCTACAAAGCGATTGATTGACGCCGATCCTGTTCGTCTAGGGGCGATTGTCGCGGGGGTAATTTGATGGCGAAAGGTAACGCCAACGTGCAGGCCCAACAGGATTTTCTGAGAGAGGCGATGCAGACTCTCGGCCTCACCCGTACAGCGTTTGCCACACGAATCAGTGTGCCAGAAAAGACGCTGAACAAGTGGTTAGCACCCTGCGATACGGGCGACTACCGAAACATGCCAGGTGTGGTTTGGGCGTATGTTCGCGAGATTTTGATGTGGGATGCGAATAAACCTTGATATACCCCCCCCCAATGGGGGTATACAATAGATTTGTTAACTGGAGATTTTCGTGAAGCCTTCTGTCGCATTAAACGCGCATCGCGCGGAGATTCGCAGGATCGTGGAGAGCAACCGCGCATCGAATGCGCGTGTGTTTGGCTCGGTGCTGCGCGGCGAGGACACTGAAGAAAGCGACCTTGATCTGCTGGTTGAACCGAAACCGGGGATGACATTGCTAAACATCGGAGCCATCCGTTACAAGCTGGCCGATCTGCTAGGTGTGCGCGTGGACGTGCTGACGCCCAATGCACTGCCGGACAAGTTCAAGGCGATCGTTATGGCGGAGGCTCAACCTGTATGAGTAACAAGGAGCCGCGTTTGCCCGATTACCTCGGGCACATTGTCGAAGCCATCACCCGGATTGAGGGCTATATCAGTGATATGCCCAAAGAGGTTTTCGTAACAAACCAGCTTTTGATTGACGCCGTGGTGCGCAATATCGAAATCATTGGTGAGGCCAGCAACCGGGTTACGAAACACCACCGGGAGTTTCGAGATGCACACCCGGAAGTCGAGTGGCGAGGAAGCTACGAAATGCGCAGCGCCATCGCACACGACTATTTCAAGGTTGACCTTGATCTGGTGTGGGATACGGTCAAGAACGATCTGCCGGCCATGCGCGTGACCGTTCAAAGCCTGCTGGATGAACTGAATGCAAAAGACCGACCGGATGCAGCGCGTCCACGTATGTAACGGGAAATCGGAAAATCGGGGAGACAACGATGCTGCGCCTTTACAGCGGGAGCGGGTCACAGGAAATCGATCTGCAGGGAAAGGCGATTCCTGATGATCAATGGGCCAAGTACAAGCAGCTCGCCGTGAAAATGCTCAACGCGCGGAATGCTGGTGACGCCGCGAGGTTTCTGGACGAAACGCCGTTTGAAGTGCATGCCGGTATCAATTTCTTCGGCGACGAGTTTTGTGTTCTCTACGCATCGGTGGATTTTGATACGTACATAGCCCTCGGCGAGACCGCCAGTTCGCCCGAAACGAATTATGTGACCACGAAAATCGTCTCGACTCTCAACGAACTCCTATCGGTGTACATTCGGTTTGTCGCAGTAGATCTCGCAACGAACGACTTACCTTCGACGGTCCAGTCACCCGTCTTGGCGATTTCATCGGCAACGGTAGAGCGCGCGCTTGAAGACGCAGAGCAGTTGCTGTCGTCGGGTCAGGGTGCTTCGAGCGCGATAGACCGAGCGCATACTGCTTTGCACGGGTATCTGATCGCAGTCGCGAAGTCTGCCGGCATCGAGGTCGAACCGAACGAGAAGATCACAGCAATTTTTAAGCGCGTCCGGGAAGGACATCCCAAATTGAACTACATAGGGCCACGAGAGACTGAACTTGGCCTGGTGCTCAAGGCGGCAGCGACCATCATCGATTCAATCAACACCGTGCGTAACAATGCGAGCGTCGCGCATCCGAACGTAGAAGTCGTGCCGGAGCCGGAGGCGATGTTCCTTATAAACACGATTCGTTCGATGTTGCATTACATCGAGATGAAGCTTAAAAGTTGATCGGAAAACTATGAACCAGCAAATCAAAACGCCGGTGGTTCCCGAAGAGGGGGACTATCAGGTCAGGCACGAAAATGGAACGATTTTCGACAATTTCCCTGCTGCCGATGATGCGGAGGTTAAGGCCATCGCGGCGGCCGACAAGATTAGCGGTGCGTCGGTGTGGCGCTTCAATGGCACCGGTAAGGACTGGCAGCGCGTTCTGTGAGAAAGAGCGGACGGAAAATAGCAAGCGAGCACGTCGTGTCGAACGAGCTGTCTGAGGGGCTAGGAAAGCGGGGGAGGTATGAGTAACAAGAAGAGTCATGAGGACCTGCTGCAGGAGCTGGTCTTGCAAATCCGCAACAAAGAAATTCCTTTCTATCGGGCAGCGGCGACGGCAAACTATATTGGGTGGCACACATTTATTTTGCTGTCGATCGTACTATCAGCCGCGGTCAGTTTAATTGCCGCACTGACGCCGGCCGACCAATTGAAAGATGCGGCAATCCGTGCGCTGCTGATTGCGCTCCCTATTATCGGGGCTACCCTGACCGCGATCATGCGCAGCTTCAGTTTTCATGAGAAGGAGAAAAACCGCGAGCTTGGTTTGATTGAAGCGGAACGGCTATTGCGTACGGCTGAGAGCAAGTTTGCAAGCGCGAGCACCGAGTCGGAATATAAGGAGGCCTATCTTGAGATTAGTGATCTGTTAGCAGCCTTGAGTCGCGATCAACATGCGTTGGACGTCGCCACACGTAAAGGTGGTCAGACGACCGCGATAAGTGCGCCTCATTGAATTGGAAAGGAAAAGGATGATGGGCAAAGGGTTCCGTGACAAGACCTGTGTGTACTGCGGCATCGACCATGCCGCAAGTACTGCAGATCACGTTATCGCTCGCGAATTCTTTCTCGATCGGTATAGCGTTGCTTTGCCGAAGGTTCCGGCCTGTGTCACCTGCAACAACGCCAAGTCTCAGCTCGAGCACTACGTTCTTACGGTGCTACCCTTCGGAGGGTCTAACACTGGAGCATCAGGCTATCTTGATGGGCGAGTTAAACGTAGGTTGCTGAAAAATCACCGCTTGCATCGCGCACTCGCAGCGGGTATGCGAACGAAATTGGTGAAAACAGGGGATGGCCCGTGGCAGGAGGCAGGCACGCTGCCATTCGAGAGCGCCAAGCTAATGCAACTCGGGGCCCTTATCGTTCGGGGACTGGCGTGGCATCACTGGAAGACAATCTTCCTACCATCGATCACGGTGAAAGCGGACTTGTTCAACGAACGGGGCCGCGAGTTTTTCGAGCGCGTGTGGAGTCACCCAGGCTGGGCACACCGTGTCGAAAGACACCTCGGGGGAGACGTTGTTGCCTACAGGGGAGCGAGCGCATTGGGACGGCAGAATGTAAGCGTATGGGAGATCTCATTTTTTGGGGGAGTTGAACTCGGTGGAGATCCACAGCAACCGGGCGAGGTCAGCAGGGCACTGTACTGCGCTACTTTCGATCCGGCAGGTTCAGACTCGCTTACTTCCGCGCTGACGTAGCGTTTAAAGGAAAACTGGGAATGCCGCGCCCGACAAAATCGATTGATGATTGGAAGTGTCCTTGGTGCAAGGGACACAACCGCTTTGAAAGCTCCGCAGCGGGCGCATGCGCTGAAGGCGATCTATCCGGTTTTGTCGATCAGGTCACGTGTCCGTCGTGCGGGAACTTACCCGCCTAATTCCCAACCGTTAAGTGACTTGATTTCTACGCCTCAAATCCCCTCTGCTGCTGGCTACCGAGCGTTGTATTCGGTGTAAAGCAAGTCTGCGAACTTCGATCCGAATGGCCGCCACCATCAAAATGTAAAGCGCGGTCCTATCGGAACGTAAAGATTCAACCGAGCAGTTTTTCAAAATTGGGCAAGTCCCGAAGGGACGCGTCAGTCCCGAGTGTGTGCAACAGAGGTACCGGCGTAAGCCGGTTGTCCACTGGCTCGACCAGTGGACAACTCTGTTGTGCACACGGGGTGATCGACGGCGGTTGGATCGCTCTTTGTTCGGGCTTCTCAGGAGGAGGATTACCCGTCTTCCCCAAAATGTAAGGCAATTCGCCTCCATTGGCTGTAGATTCTGGAATTCGGCTATTCGAATTTGTAATCTTCTACAGATCGAAGTTCCAGTATATTTCCGCAAGACTGACCATTTTCGAGGAGCCGATGATGGAGTCTCATTTTCGCGTGCGTACTATCGAGCATTCGACCGGGGAGAAATCGCCGATGCTGTTTTCCCGGTCGGATGGATTGCCGGACTCACTTGCAAATGACTGGAAGATCGAGCGCAGAAGCGTGACGCATTCTCATCAATCGCTTCGACAGGAGCTTTTCGCGGTGGCGTTCTTCTACGACGTTGCCCGGAGTCGGAACTGGAACTTATCCGAATTGTTCGATTCGGGGAATGGACTGACGTGGGAGATGTTAGCGACGCTTCGCGAAGACTGCGGGCGGTGGCATACCGATGTGATGTGCCGGCAGGAATCCATGAGGTTAATGAGCTCAGGAATACAAAAGTTTCGGCTGGATGTGATTCGGAAGTTTTGCGTGTGGCGTCTTGAAACGGTACGTCAAAGGATCTTCGGGTCTGGGCGATTGGCTGAAAGCGTCAATGTCATACACAACATTGATCGACACAAGAACGCACTCAAAACTTCTCAGGTTGAAAGCCGACGCCGGTTAGGGTTAACGCCGTCGGGAATTAACGCACTGCAGAACCTCGTCGATCCAACCTCGCCGTCAAATCCATTTCAGAGTCGATTTAGGCTGCGAAATTTCCTCATGGTGCAGTTGCTTCTTGAGTATGGCTTGCGAAGAGGAGAACTTCTCGGCCTGAGGACTTCGGATGTTGACTACCGTGCGAAGCGTCCAAAGATATGTGTATATCGCCGTCCGGACGAGAAGATTGAGAAGCGTATATCCGTGTAGGATAACCGGGCACGCCGGTAAACGTTACGACCACTGCCGAGGAACTGAAAGCGCTGCTCGCAGCGCGCGATGCTGCTTGTACGAGTTGGGTTGGTATCAAATTCCATTTCGTGGAGACGCTAACCGAGCGCACTGCCAGGTAGCAGAATTAACTGGGCACGTTGTGCCAGGCTCTATCGTTCGTTCACGTCATCCGCTTCGACTTTCTCCGTTGAATCGGTCTCAGCCCGCCTTGGCCCGAGGATCAGTGCCAGTTGCCGCACGTCATCGACGATGAGATCGAAGGAGTCGCCCGATTGACTCTGCCTCACCGTTCCGATTGCATAGACCGTAACGTAGCGACGCAGCGGAATCTGATCGATGATGCCCCTGAGATATTTACGAAACCGGTAAGCAAGCATTTGCTGCGAGCTAATGTAAACGTATACCCTTTTTCCGTCGATCCTGTCGTAGAAGCAAAGCTTGAAACCCTGGCCGTAACTTTTTAAGAACGACGCACCGCCATACAACACCCGTTGTTTGGGGTAGTGCTGTCCGCGGGTGACCGGAACGAAATAGTTAGCGAGGCGAATTCGCGCCGCACCAACGATGCCGATCTCCAGCGACTGAAACTCCTCCCAGGTCAGTGTCTCTCTGGCTTCCCGGTAGTTGTTGACCAGCCGCTCCAGGTCATTGCTGCGCGTCTCGCCTGGAGTGTCATCTGGAGTCCCGCCGCCCCGTGGGCGAGGGGTTCCGCCCTCTGGAGGCTGCTGCCCTGGTCCGGTAGGCCCGTCGCTCTTTCCATCGCCCCCTGGGTCATCATCAAGCCGCGGATCAAACGTCGTGATGTAATCGGAGAGCTTGCGGCGTACCCTGCGCTGATGAAAAGCTTCTTCCGACTCGCCGGGCTTTTGCTCCCCGGAAGCCTCATCCTCCAACCACTCACAATCCTGGAGATGTGCGTCACCTATCCAGTGTCTGAAATGTGCCGCCTGGAATTTCTCACCATCTTCGGCCGCCTTCCTGTAATTCGCGCCGACGACACGGACCTCTGCATCACGACATGCCTTGTTTGAGCACAGGAAGTTGAAGCGTGACGGCGGATTTTCCAGGGACAGGTATACACGACGCGCGACGTCAATCGTGACCACCTCGTTCAGTTCGACACACCAGGCACGGGTAATACGCATAAGGCTCCATCCTCTCCGAATTCAAACGTTCAAACTTCGGCATCCGGTTTGCTCCATATGGCCATAAGGTTCGTTCAGGCCCGAGCAAATCCTCACTATCACATTGCAACATCCGACGTTATGTCCGGGCGATCAAGCCCAGTCACTGCACCAATCCGACCTAGCCAGTCCTGCGCAGTGATTGGTGGCTCAAGTTGCAACAGAGCTTCGCTGAAGTGTTTCAGACCGCCCCAGAGAGAAGCATCCCCGATGATGAAAATGCGATGCTGCGCGCGCGTCACTGCCACGTTGAGCAGATTCGGCTTCGATGCAGCCCAGTTCGCTGATCCTTCGTGGTCGTGGTCCGCACCGAGCACGAAGATCACGACGCGCTCTTCCTTCCCTTGAAACGTGTGCACGGTGCCGATCCGCTCACGACACCACTTGATCCATGCTTTCCTTGTTGGTGCGTCACCCGCGACAGCGCGCCAGTTGATTCGCTTCAGGCGGCTCGCAATAGCGCCCTTGATCGCCTTGAATGGGGAGATCACATACAAGGGTGGCAACTCTCCGGACGCGGCATAGAGCCGAACAATCAGTTGTTCCACAACGTCGACCTGCGCGGGAACAATCTGTTTCTCCGATGTCTTGCCCCGCACGTCTACCCACGCGCTGTCACCAAGGTTGAGGTCGTCTTTCGGCGCCTTGCGTGATTTCAGGCCAAAGACCATCTTGCCCTCGTAAGCGATCCGGTTCGCAATCGAGAACATTGGATCAACGCAACGCCGATGAACGCGAAGCGGGCTTCCTATCCATAGCGGCCCTGTGTACTTCACTGGCACGTAGGTTCCAAAAGGATTTGCTTCGTCGGCCAGACGTTGAACGGATACTCTGGCTGGCGAACAACGGCCATCGGACGAATGCGGTGACAAATCCGCCAGAGCGTTAATCAACCGCGTGGGGACCGTGAAAACCGGCTCAATCTGTAACGGATCACCGACCACCATCGCCCGGCGAGCGCGCCATAGTGCGCCAACAGCTGCCTGCGGTACCGCCTGTCCCGCTTCATCGATGAACAACCAGCCAATCGAACCGGGGTCCATTCCACGAAACTGACGCGCGAATGATGCGAAGGTTGTTGAAACCACTGGCACTACCATGAACAGGCTCTGCCAGATGAGCTTCGCATCGGCGGGATTCTCCAGCGGCGTACCATGGAGCAGCTTTTTGATCGCAAACAGATTGCCGCCAAATCCCGCACCTCCTGTTTGGGCAACAGCCGCGAGCCATGCTTCATGCAGCGCAAGGGCAGCAACGAACACACGCGTACGCAATTGCGCCAGTTCGGTATCCTGCCAGTATCCGTCCTGCTGAATGTCCTCCGTCTCGATCAGGTTCGGATTTCCCGGTAAGGTCAGATCAATGAATCGCTCGCGATATCTGGTTAGCTCAGAATGTTTTTCGCGCCATGTTGAGCGGGCTGCGTCCAAAGTAACCCGCGCCTGGTCGGTCTGTAGCTGTGCGCTGCGTAACGCTTTCACTGCCGTATCGGCATCCGCGCGGCATCGAACCACGCGTCTGCGCGCTCCGATCTGCGCGTGCGCGTTCTGGGCAACGTTGACCGCGTGCTGACGCGCGCTCCCTGTGCGGAACAGCTTTGCGAAGAAACCGGGATCTGCGCGATCGAGAAGGCGCTCCTCTTCCCGTAGATCGGAAAGCGCTGTCTGTGCCTCTACGATCGCGGCTTTGCGTTCGTCACTCTTTGGCAATGCATCGTGCAGGCAGCGTTCCGCTTCCGCCAGGGCCTCCATCGCCGGCTGGGTAAATCGACCCTCCGATATGTCGGCCCACAGAGCGTGTAACTCTGCATAATGCAAACGCTCCCGGATAGCGCCTCGCAGCGTGGAATCTGCATCGAGAAACGTGCGCTTCGCTACCTGAAACGTTGGCCCCGAATACCTCTTGAGCCAATCCCAGATAGCACAGGGATCATTGGGGCCGCCACGCTCTTCAGCTGAACGCCGGTCATCAAAAAATCGCTCCCGGAAGCGACGCCGGTTCGTCGTATTGCCCAACGCACATGAGATCATCCCCCACGGCACGTCAGGCGGCGCAAGCTTTGTGAACTTCGTTTTTCCAACCTGCGCCGCTACCTTGTGTGCTACCGGCTGCAAATACCGTACATCGCGCCAGTTCTCGCCAAGTCGTTTGCTTTTCGGTAGGTCAGTCGAGATATTTTCGACTGCGGCGTTGTTCGTAGACGCTACCACCATTTCAAAGCCTGCCAACTCTGGTAGCAATGTGCGAATCGTCGCCGTTTCGCCATCGACAAAGCGAATCCTAGTACCCGTTTTCGCCAGGCCATCAGTTGCATTCACGAGTTTGGCCAATTCGCGCGCGCGGCGAACCACATTCTCGCAGATCATGTCCCGCAGCAGCGTCGTCT
>Ga0114930_10002977_pt1 | contig 15045 bp, 16 predicted proteins | sample AnhtaG_FD_87300 | JGI IMG/M metagenome (GOLD analysis project Ga0114930, IMG submission 87300) | Deep subsurface microbial communities from Anholt, Denmark to uncover new lineages of life (NeLLi) - Anholt_01485 metaG | ecosystem: Environmental > Aquatic > Marine > Oceanic > Sediment | place... | reverse complement strand
TAGGCATAATCACAGCATGGGACGTCGCAAAAGCAGTAGCACAGAATAAACGGGATAAACTGGATGATATTATGACAAGGACAGTGATCACTGCTGGTGTCACCGAACTCATTGACATGGCAGCGCGTAAACTTGACCAGCATAATATCAGTGCCCTGCCTGTTATTAATAACAAAAATATGGTAGTTGGTATTATCACAAGCGATGATATCAGTAAACTGGTGACAAGGAGGTAAGAGATATGAAGATCACATTATACGCTACTCCGGAAATCACAGCTCAGCCATTAATAGCAGAAGTGATACTTGAGACAGGGGCACTGTTGAATATCGATAGGGCAGATGTTAAACCAAAAGGCGGCGAAGTGGTAATAGATGTGCCTCAGGACAGGTATGATGAGGTTACTAAAGCCTTTGAAAAACGCGGTGCCAGGATCATACGACTTGAGATGCCTGTTATCAAGGACGATGATGAGTGTATCAATTGCGGCGCATGTATTTCGGTATGTCCTACTGGTGTGATATCCTTCAAGGATGACTGGAGTATCGAGATGGATGTTAGCAAATGCGTCCAGTGCGGGACCTGTGTGACCATGTGTCCCCATGGTGCGTTATCTTTGTCTGAATAAATCCAGATTTATCTAACCTAAGATGTCTTACCAGGAATACATAACTGCACGCGAAGCTGTGACCACCATAGGTCAGCCCATAATTACATTTATCTTCCTAATTTCATTGTTACTTGGTATAATTTCGATTTATCATATCTTTTCAAATGATACACGCGCATACAGATTAGCACAGAAGCTCAGGAACGTTGATACACTGCTACTGTTATTGGGATTTATTATTATTGCCTGGTTCCATCTTCGCATCTATCAGGCAATTGAACTTGTCTACCCTGCCGAACTATCCAATTATTTAGCCCAGACCACAGGTGCAAGGATAACGACCATGAGATTTGTTGTTCCCCTCTGGATCGAGACCGAAAAACTCTATTTCTGGACCTTGTGTATCTCAATATTTCTGGTAATTTCAAATGCAAGGTACGATTTTCTTAAAACCAGGATGACTGCAATATTCTCATCAAGCCTTAATATTATGTTTGCCGCCTTTGCTATGCTTACTTATTTCACATCTAATCCATTCAGGGAACCACTTCCAGGTGTGCATCTGGAAATTACGAACTGGTACCAGGCCACCAATACGGGTGACCCTAATGTGCTGTACCAATTTCTCATTCAGATGTACTTCCGATTAACATATTTTTATAATTCAGAATACATGTGGACCCATCCACCTATGCTTTTTATCGCTTATGCATCTCTTGTGATTACCTTTGTCGGATGCGTATTCATGCTATTCAGGCGCGAGAAGATATTTGACAGGATATCTTACAGCCATGCAAAGGTTGGGTATCTGCTGCTGACTGTGGGGATGCTCATCGGTTATCCCTGGGCTGTAGTGGCCTGGGAAGGTAAGTCGTGGTGGTGGGACCCGAAGGTTAATGGGAGCATCATGATGTGGGTGCTGTACTCTGCTTATCTGCACACCAGGATTTACCTGAAGAAGCGCAACATGTGGCGTGCAAGTGCGATACTTGGCATATTGTGTTTCCTGGCCCTGGTCTTTACATACCTGCTCACATACATTGCGCCTGGAATACATGCCGTAACACAATAACAATAGGATGAACACAAGATGAAACTGACCATGAAACAAAAAACCTATAATTTCTATATGATGGTGGTCACCGCAGCAGTGCTTACCGCAATAGGATTGGTGTGCCTATATGGTATAGGATATTACACTGTTACAACAGAGGCTTCACCCCAGTGGCTTGAAACACCTTTATACGGGCAGTATATCGACAGCATGAACCTGTACATTTATCCGTTCGTAGTACTATTGCTGGTCGTCCTGGGATTGTGTATACCAAAAAGGATCGTACCCAGGCAGGCGCTGCTTACGTCAGGAGCAGGGATCCTGGTTTTGACAATCATCCTTGCGCTCATTATCAATATTGAGGCCAGTCTCGGTTTTTTGCTGGGGATCTCGATCCTCATCCAGACCGCGGTCATGGTGTTAACAATAATAAAATGGGGCGGTTTGACCTTTGAAAGGGAAGGATATTTTATTCAGATCGGGTCTACTATGCTGCATCTGGGATTCATGATCTTTGTGTTTGATTTTGTGATTATGCGCACCAGTAGCCTTCACTTGCCAGTGTTCTGGGTGGCTACCATATTGATAACCATAGGCACAGTATTGTCTTTTTATCCTGAAGAAATTGGGAGAATAATGAAGAATGTTCGGACCAGTCCATAAGTTGAGTGTTTTTATAGTCTGGTTACATTAGAACATTATTAATATCATTCCGTACAAAAAATGTATATGGGATTATATATGGATAGAACACTTACCTTCGGAGACAAGATTCAGGAACCTGCCATCAGGATGTTATCAGATATGTCTGCCGTCCTGCTTGATCCAGACATTCTGCAGGCCGGGGACAGAGGACTTTATTACATGTACCGGGACCTGGCACTCAGTAATAAAGACCGTGAGATTATGCAAGAACACGGTCTTCGGTATGATATTACTATTATTCCTCCTGGCATGCTTGGCAGGGAATATGTCAAGACCGAGGGTCATTATCATCCTAATGTACCTGGGTTCAACATCTCATATCCGGAAGTGTATGAGGTCTTGAGCGGCGAGGCACATTACCTGTTGCAGAAACGGGACGCTGTTGGTGTATCTGATGTTGTATTGATAAAAGCTTCAGCCGGAGATAAGATATTAATCCCACCTGATTATGGACATGTGACGATAAATGCCAGTAACAAGGAACTGAAAATGGCAAACTGGGTCTCAAGGGATTTTTCATCGGTCTATGAGCCATTTATTGAGATGCATGGGGCCGCCTATTATTTAACAACAGAAGGGATGATACAAAATCCCACCTATCGTGATGTACCTGAAGTGCGGGAGATAATGCCACGGAATTTCAATCAGGTTGGATTGATCAAATCAAAAGAGATGTATGGGCTTATACGCTCTATCAAAGATCTTGCTTTTTTAAATCAACCCCAGGAATTTATGGGATTATTTGAAGATTTTATAGCATAATGTAAAGTCACAATAACCATCAATACTTTCACCTCCCTTACCCAATATTTTTATTTGTTTTTCACATGTCATTGTATGTGAAATTTTCCAGGTTCGGGACAACTATCAATTCCAAAGAAATCGTAAACTCGATCCATCAGCATGGTACGCCGGTCTTTCAAACATCAGAGATGCATCTGAAACCCTTTGTGTGCAAAAAGAGCGTATGCAACCTGGCAGATATCATTGCGGTTTTTAAAAGTTCTGAAAGACATTACATAGTAGGTATAGAGATCAAGGAGTGGAAGGAAAAAGTTCATCCAAAACTTGCTGTTGAATATCTGGATACATATGGGAGGACATGCGAATACTTCTACCTGGCAGCGAAACATTTCTCAAAGCATCTCCGTGAGATGGAAGGACCCGGGCTATTCGACCTGGAACAAATGGAGGTCATAAAGAGTCCTGCATATCTTTTTCCTGAACCGGATTTCAGGGCGCATCTGATGAAAAGGATCAAAAAACAGTTTGATGTGCTCCCGGAAGTTGTGGATGACCCGTATCAAAGGACGTTGCTGGAGTTTTGACATAATATAGAGTTTCGATGCTCCAATCTTTTATCAATTAGAAGTGAAGAGTATTAATATTAAATTTTGGTGCAATAAACAGATATTTTAAAGTGAAGGAATGAAACGTGGACGTAATCGATCTTACAGATGAGTATAAGCCATTATATTTAATGTGCCTTGAAGATTGGTCTGACGAGATGAAGGAAGCAGGCACTCGTAAGGCACTCTGGTATGACAGAATGAAGCATAAGGGGTTAAGAGTTAAGCTTGCCAGAGATGATACCAAAAAAGTAGGGGGAATGATCCAATACGGTCCCATCGAGCACTCATTCGTAAAAGGTACTGGGCTTTATTTCATATATTGCATCTGGGTCCATGGACATAAGCAGGGTAGGGGGAATTTCCAGAAGAAGGGGATGGGAAAGGCACTGCTGCAGGCAGCAGAAGCTGATGCCCGTGAAATGGGTGCAAAAGGTATGGCAGCCTGGGGTGTATTCCTACCGTTCTGGATGAAAGCATCATGGTTTAAGAAACAGGGATATTCAAAAGTTTACAGGCAGGGTATCTCTGTATTGTTATGGAAACCTTTTACCGATGATGCAGCACCTCCAAAATGGATGGAAAGAGAGAAAATACCGGAAACAACATCTGGCAAGGTGACAGTAACAGCTTTTTCCAATGGATGGTGCCAGGTTCAGAACATAATGGTACAAAGGGCTAAAAGGGCAGCAGCAGATTTCGGGGAAGATGTGGTATTCCGGGAGATAGATACATCTGACAGGAATGAATTAATGGAATGGGGAATGGCAGATGGCCTATTTATTAATGGAAAGGAAGTTCGAACTGGGCCGCCACCTTCATATGATAAGATCAGAAAACTTATCGGTAAAAAGGTTAAGAAACTCTAGGAATTCTCATTCCATTTAGGTGACATATAAACGGTCTTATAACCCATTTTTTGTTTATTCTCTCTGCATCCTTTGGGCTGGTACTCAAAGGAACAGTCTGCACATGGTTTGAACTTTTGTTTTGGATCCTGACATCCTATGGTCATATTATCCCCTCTTTTGATAAAAATTATTATTATTATTTCTATCTAATAATATAGAGATTATTCAAGATATATAAATATATTTACTGTATTTATATTACATATTAGGATATGATACATTTATCCTAACAGAATTACCCTCTCTTTTTTGTTGTCCCCCTGCTAAAAATTAGCAGGGGGAACCGTCATAATTCGTTCTATATTAAAAAAGCGATCAAATCTTTGCTTAACTGAGTTTCTTTGCTCAATTGAGATGTTATCTGTTCTTTTGAATGTCCAGCATCTTTTAGTTCATTGATTCTTTCAAATACCTTGGATTTAATCTCATAATATTCATTAATATCTTTTCTGTGTCCCCACACATCTCCTTCCATTAATGTAATATTTTGCATTTCAAGGAACATTAAAGTAGAATTAGAGATTGTTTTTTTATAGGAAGTTGGTATGTGAATAGCTTTAAGATTCTTACATCTCTGAACCAGAAGGAAAATATCCTTGTTAGATGGTCTGAATGTTAAATGAATAAATTCTTCATTTTTTCCTACGGTACCGATTTCATTTTTTGAACTTACTACTCTTATTTTCATTTTCTTTACCCCGAAAATTAATACTCAATATTGTTTGGAGTCATATAAAAAAGTTTCTGGAAAAAAACAAAATATAAATAATTTTATATCGAACAAAAAAAATAAAACGTGTAATTCATAAAATCGAGAATAAATAAAAAATAGTAATTGCCAAACACTTATTACCCATAATTTACAATGTTTTCATGGGGAAATATTATGAAAGAGTACAAAATATTTATTGGAGGAGAGTGGACTGATTCATCCACTGAGGAAAGTTTTTATGATCTTAATCCTGCGACCCTGGAAAAGCTTGCATCATTCCAGATCGCTTCAGAAGATGAGGTAAACCGTTCGGTCAGGGCTGCATGGGATGCTTACAGGATCTGGAGCGAAACTCCGGCACCCAGGCGGGCCATGGTGCTGTACAAGGCCGCTAAGATATTGATCGAAAAAAAAGAAGAACTATCCAAATTGATGACCCAGGAAATGGGCAAGGTCCTGGCCGAGACCAGGGGTGATGTCCAGGAAGCTATTGATATCACATTATATGCTGCCGGTGAGGGGCGCCGGATGTTCGGTGAGACCACAACTTCGGAACTTAAAGAAAAGTTCTGCATGACAATCTTACGCCCCATTGGAGTGGTTGGAATGATCACGCCCTGGAATTTTCCTATGGCCATCCCGGCCTGGAAGATCATGCCTGCCCTTGTTGCCGGAAATGCTATTGTTATGAAACCTGCCAGCGACACTCCGCTACTGACAGTGAAACTGGTAGAGATCTTAATGGAAGCAGGCTTACCTTCCGGCGTGATCAACCTTGTGTTCGGACCAGGCGAAACAGTTGGTTCAGCAATTGTTCATCATCCTGATATCAGGGCTATCTCATTCACAGGCAGCCTGGAAACAGGTAAATGGATCATGGGTGAATGTGCCAAATCCATGAAACGGGTATCCCTGGAGCTTGGTGGCAAGAATCCGATCATTATAATGGACGATGCTGACCTGGATCTGGCCGTGGAGGGAGTGATCTGGGGCGCTTTCGGGACCACAGGCCAGCGCTGCACTGCCGCTAGCAGGGTTATTGTGCATGAAAAAATTAAAGCTGAATTTACAAGTCGCCTGTTGGCCAGGACACAAAATCTCAGGTTGGGAGATGGATTGCATCCTGATACAGATGTGGGTCCTGTGATCAATGAGACCCAGTTAAAAAAGATCGAGACATATGCAAATATCGGCAAGAACGAAGGGGCAACCCTGTTAACTGGCGGCAACCTGGCAAATCCCGGACTACCCGGCTTTTTCTTTGAGCCCACCATATTCACTGAAGTTGACCCGGAGATGCGTATCGCCCAGGAGGAGATATTCGGGCCGGTGGTGGCCTTGATATCGGTATCAGGAATCGACGAGGCCATCCAGGTTGCCAATAACACAAAATACGGCCTATCCTCATCCATCTATACCAGAGATATTTCCCATGCCTTCAGAGCCATTGATAAAATAGAAGCGGGCATCACTTATGTGAACTCTTCCACTCTCGGAGCTGAAGTACATCTTCCATTTGGAGGTGTGAAAGGTACTGGAAACGGATTCAGGGAAGCGGGTACTGATGCCATAAAGGAATTCACTGAAGTGAAAGCTGTTTATATCGATTATAGCGGTAAGCTGCAAAAAGCACAGATAGATTAGAGGAAAACATGATAGAACCCCCAGGACCTCGATCAAAAGAGATTATTGACCGCGACTGCAATGTGATGTCTACATGTCTCTCCCGGCCCTACCCGCTGGTCATTGACCATGCCAGAGGTGCCGTGATCACCGATGTCGAAGGCAAGGAATATATTGATTTTATTGCAGGCATTGCCGTGATGAACGTGGGTCATTCCAACCCTGCCGTGTCATCTGCCATATCCACGCAGCTTGAAAAGATGGCTCACTGCGGTTTTCCCGACTTCTTTGCAGAGCCACCCCTGAAACTGGGTGAAAAGCTCCAGCAGATGACCGGGTATGACCGGGTGTTTTTGTGCAACAGTGGTACCGAATCTGTTGAAGCTGCTATAAAACTGGCCATATGGAAGACCAAAAGGCAGAATCTTATAGGCTTTTACAATTGTTTCCACGGCAGGACACTGGGTGCATTATCCCTGACATGTTCGAAGATAAGGCAAAAGGAACATTTTCCAGGAATAAGGACAGCACATGCCCATTATGCCTATTGCTACCGCTGTCCACTACACCTGGAATATCCTGACTGCGGTATTCAATGTGCAAACGAGATCGAGACACTTATCTTCAAGAGAGAATTGAGTCCAGCAGATACAGCAGCCATAGTGGTTGAACCTGTTCAAGGGGAGGGCGGGTACATTGTCCCGCCACCGGAATTTCACCAGGAGATCAGGCGGATATGTGACGACCACAACGTGTTGATGGTGGCAGATGAGGTGCAAGCAGGCTGTTTCCGTACAGGTACCTTCATGGCCATGGAGAACTTCGGTGTCAGGGCCGATATCGTATGCATGGCAAAAGCCCTTGGCTCGGGTCTCCCCCTGGGGGCCATGCTGTCCAGCAGCGAGATCATGGACTGGCCGCCGGGCACTCATTCCAATACCTTTGGCGGCAACCTGCTGGCATCTGCCTCGGCCCTGGCAGGCCTTGAATTTATGGAAAATGAGGACCTGGGGAATAAAGCCATACAGGTTGGAACTCATATTATGGAGCGGCTGCGGGAAATGCAGCAGGATTATCCAGTAATAGGAGATGTTCGGGGGCTTGGCCTTATGATCGGGGCAGAAATAGTGAAATCTGACAAGTCAATTGATCCGGAAACGAGGGACAGGATTGTGCTTGAAGGGTTCAGGGAAGGTATTATATTACTATCCTGCGGAGATTCTACCATACGGTTCTCACCACCGCTGGTAATAACAAAAGAAGAAGCTGATACCGGGCTGGACCGGTTTGAGACTGCCCTGAAAAAGGCTCTTTCACAGGAGTAACCATGGTCAGGATCGAGCGTGATACTCTGGGTTGGGTGGACATACCTGATGATGTGTACTACGGACCCCAGACCACCCGTGCTATCAGGAATTTCAGGGTCAGTACCCTGAAACTGCCGCCCGCATTTATCAGGGCCCAGGCCGAGATCAAGATGGCCTGTGCAAAAGCTAATATGGCTGCGGGAACACTGGATCCCGGTATTGGCGAATATATCTACCAGGCCGCCTCTGAGGTCAGGGAAGGGACCTTTAATGACCAGTTCGTGGTGGACGCGTACCAGTCAGGGGCCGGGACCTCACAGAACATGAATGCCAATGAGGTGATCGCGAACCGGGCACTGGAGCTTATGGGATTGACAAAAGGGCAATATGATGTGATCCCTCCCAACGATCATGTGAACATGTCCCAATCGTCCAATGATACCACTCATACAGCCATCCATATTGCAGCCATGGAATCCATAAACTGTAGACTTCTTCCTGTAATGATACAATTATATGAAGGTCTTATTCTCAAATCCAAGGATTTTGAATTAATTGTAAAACCGGGCAGGACACACCTACAGGATGCGGTTCCCGTGACTTTGGGACAGGAATTCAGTGGATATGCCAGGATGGTGCAGCTTGGAATCAAATGCTTATTCAAATCCCTGGACTGCCTGGCAGAATTGAATCTGGGCGGAACTGCTGTTGGAACCGGCCTGAATGCTCCTCCCGGTTTTGGCCAGCTGGCAGTGAATGAGGTCAACAAGATAACAGGACTGAGATTCAGGCTGGCAGAAAATCCGTTCGAGGCCACCCAGAGTGCAAATACTATTCTGGAACTATCAGGTGGGTTGCGAAGTATTGCGGTCAGTTTGATAAAGATAGCAAATGACCTGCGCTTACTCTCCAGCGGACCCAGGGCTGGCCTGGGAGAGATCATGCTCCCTGCAGTCCAGCCTGGTTCATCCATCATGCCGGGAAAGGTCAATCCTGTGATGCCCGAGATGCTGGATATGGCGTGTTTCCAGGTGGTGGGTAACGATACCACCATCATGATGGCGGCCCAGGCCGGTCAGCTGGAACTGAACGTGTTCACGCCTGTCCTGGCATATAACCTGCTCAATTCAATAGAGATACTCTCAGGTGCCATCGGGTCATTTTACCGGCAGTGCCTGAAGGGAATTACCGCAAATGAAGAGCACTGTAAAGCCCTTGCCGAATCCAGTCTTGCATTGATCACTGCACTGGCTCCCAGGATCGGGTATGAAAAGTCGGCAGATCTGGCCCACCTGGCTTATAAAGAAAATAAAAATATTAAACAGGTGGTACTGGAGTCAGGATTGCTAACCGGGATGGAAGCTGAAGAATTACTTGACCCGCAGAAAATGACAGGGATACACAAATGATCGCCCATGATATTATCGTGATCGGAGGGGGACTTGCAGGGTTACGTGCAGCGCTGGAAGCCAGTGCAAGAGGCGCGGATGTGGCCGTGATATCAAAGGTACATCCCATACGCAGCCATTCCGTGGCGGCACAGGGCGGTATCAATGCCGCGCTGGCAAGCGATGACACCTGGGAAGCCCATGCCCTGGATACGGTAAAAGGTAGCGATTACCTGGCAGACCAGGATGCTGTTGAAATATTGTGCAGGGATGCACCTGAGAGGGTACTTGAGATGGAACAATGGGGCACTCTGTTCTCCCGCACACCCAATGGCAGGATCGCACAACGTCCTTTTGGAGGGGCCGGGTTTGCTAGGACATGCTATGCTGGGGATAGGACCGGGCACAACCTGCTGCATACCCTGTATGAACAGGTATTGAGGGCAGGTATCAAGGTGTACAGGGAATGGCTGGTCACCAAACTTGTAGTAGATAATGGAAAGTGTACAGGTTTGATAGCTCTTCATACTCCTGACTCAAAGCTTGAAGCCTTCAAGGCAAAAGCTACAATACTTGCCACAGGCGGATATGGCAGGATATACCAGCGATCCACCAATGCTATCATCAACAGGGGTTTCGGTATAAGCCTGGCTTATCATGCAGGTGTCCCATTGCAGGACATGGAATTCGTCCAGTTCCATCCCACCACGTTATGGGGGACAAATATCCTGATCACTGAGGGTGCCCGCGGAGAAGGCGGGTATCTGTACAATAATGTCCATGAACGGTTCATGAGCAGGTATGCTGCCGGGGCCATGGAACTGGCACCCCGGGATATTGTGGCCAGGGCTATCCAGACCGAGATCGATGAAGGCAGGGGATTTCCCGGCGGATACGTGCACCTGGATATCACGCACCTGGGAGAAAAAAGGATACAAGAAAGATTAGGCGGTATCCGCCAGATTTGTATTGATTTTGCAGGATTGGATCCGGTCAGGGACAATATCCCGATCCAGCCTGGACAGCATTATTCCATGGGGGGAGTGAGTTCAGATAAGAACGGCATGACACCTCTGGAAGGATTGTATGCTGTAGGTGAATGTGCCTGTGTAAGTGTACATGGAGCCAATCGTTTAGGCGGCAATTCCCTGCTTGATACCATTGTATTTGGGAAAAGGGCAGGGGAACATGCAGCAGATCATATTTCCGGCAAAGAAACACCATCAGATGAAACATATAGGGGTGCACTAAAAGATGAAGCACGATCCATATCTGACCTGATGGGGGAGGAGGGTGAAAATTTTGCCGCTGTGCGGGACGAGTTAAGATCTGTCATGCAGCAGGATGTGGGAGTGTTCAGGGACCGATCAGGGCTGGAGAGAGCCGTGGAAATCATCAGTCAGTTGATTGAAAAAGGAAGGTCTGTTCAGGTAAAAAGTAATGCCAGATCGTTTAATTATGAATTATTAAATGCCATTGAGCTCAAAGGAATGCTGGAATTGGGTCAGGTTATTGCAATGGGGGCCCTGGTAAGGGAAGAGAGCAGGGGCGCACACTACCGGACTGACTTTCTGGAGAGGGATGATGAACACTGGTTGAAACATACCCTTGCCTACCAGACACCAGATGGACCAAGACTGGAGTACAAGGACGTGACCATAACCAACTTCATGCCCAAGCGGAGGGAATACTGATGGTCAACCTGAAGATCAAGCGGCAGGACGGCGAGCGCATATGGTACGAAACGTTCCAGATGGAGGAGACCCAGGGGATGAGCGTAATGGAGGCCCTGTTCTATGTACAGGAACGGCTTGACGGTAGTATTTGTTTCAGGTATTCATGCCGGGGCGCAGTATGCGGCAGTTGTTCCATGCTTATCAATAAAGTGCCTAGACTGGCCTGCCGCACCCAGGTATCTGATGCCAGGAGTGAAATGACTGTGGATGCAGTACAATGGGGACCTCTGGCCAGACCTGCAGTCAGGTTTGCCAGGGATGAGATCTTGATCGAGCCGCTGCCTAACTTGAAAGTGCTCAGGGACCTGATCGTTGATATGGAACATTTCTATGAACTGCTGGATCATATCAAACCCTGGGTCTCGTCAGGGAAGGAAGTACCTGAAGGCGGAAATCTCATGAGTCCTGAATTGGAACAGAAGATAGAAGTGTATACGAACTGCATACTTTGTGCGGTCTGTCATGGGTCGTGTCCGGCAGCTGCCAGGGATGAGACTTATCTTGGACCTGCCGCACTTGCCAAAGCGTGGCGGTTCTACCTGGATCCCAGGGAACATGAGCAAGAAAAGCAGGCCCGGCTTGAGGCCGTTGATAATGAATCAGGGGTATGGGGCTGCGATGTGGTATTCAAATGCACGGCAGTATGTCCCAAAAAGGTTACACCCACACAGGGTATAATCTCACAGCGCAAGCAGATCCCGATCCAGAAGATTAGAAAAGCAATCAGCAGAGGGAAAAAGCATGAAAATTAATACTTATACAGGAGCCGGGATGTGGTCCTGGCTGTTGCAGAGGATCACAGGATTGCTGTTGGTACTGTACCTGCTGGTACACATGTGGGGCTTCCACTTCAGAAATGTCAGGACACCCCTGGACCAGGTATTCGATTTTGTGCTCTCAGGCAATTTCTTTTTGATCCTGCTGATATTGATGATCTATCACGGGTTCAACGGGGTCCGTGTAGTGACAATAGATATTATTGGGGGAATGAGGTTTCAGAGATGGATGTTCTGGTTAATTGTTGTCCTTGGAATAGTCTTTATGTATCTCATAAGTTTAGAGACAGCCAGATTCTAAGATCAATACCCATTCAGGAAAATTCTAATCCTGTTATCCAGCAACACATCTTCACCATACCTTCTTCTCTTTTCAGATTCTGCTCTTTCATCTACCACACTTTTTTGGATATCTTCAACATCATGTGGTTTTAAGCTATTATCTTTTTCTGACGTGAGGCAGGCTGCGACCGACATTGATATACCGAAATAATCATACTTACCCACTCAATCTTAAACAGAACCACTTTTTTTAATCCTAAGTCAGGAATTATTATTGAGCAGATCACCCTGTGCATGATCCAGATTGGTCTGAATAAGTCTATTTTCTATGGGGTAACTCTCGATTGTATAAATTTCCTGGGCCTCATAGTATGCAATTAAGGCAAAATTGAGATTATTATCCGGATCTTGATATTCAGCCAGGTTATGATAGGTATTACCAAGATCAACCTGTATGTTAGCATATTTTATAGGATAACTATTTTTAGTGAAGATAGTCATTGCTTCACTGTAAGCAATGACAGCCATGCCAAGATATTTTTCCGGTTCCTGAATTTCGGCAAGATCACGGTATGCAAGTCCCAGGTTATTCTGGATATCGACATGATTTATTGGATAACTCTCTTTCGTATATATCTTCAGAGCTTCTTGGTATGCAGCTATGGCCAGTTTCAGATGCAATTCCTTATTTCCATTTTTCGATAAACCTTGATATGCAAGCCCAAGATTATTTTGGGTTTTTGCATAATTAATGGGATATTTTTCAATTGAAAATATCTGTAAAGCCTTATCGAACGCTTCGACAGCATCATTCAATTTTTTTTTATTATCCTGAATTTCGGCCGACAACCGATAGGAATTCCCAAGAATATTTTGAGTTTCTGCATAGTCGAGGGGATAACTGTCATTTGTAAAGATCAATAAAGCTTCATCGGAAGCCATAATTGCCATAGAAAGATATTCCTCTGGATCTCTGATGTTTGAAAAGGCAGAATATGCATTTCCCATATTCTTTTTCGTATTGGCATATTGAAGTGGGTGACTTTCAATGGTAAATATCTTCAAAGCTTCATTTGAAGCATTAAGAGAAATGTTCAAATTTATTTCTGGATCCCTGACCTCTGCAAGCTCGAGATAGATAAGACTGAGGCTATTCTGAGTTCTGGCATATTCTTCCGGATAATCTTCCTTTGTATTAATTGTTAAGGCTTGATGGGATGCATTGATTGCCATATTTATATTTTTTTCTTTATCCCGGACTTTGGCTAATCCCAGGTATATCTGACTGAGGATGTTCTGGACGTCTGTATTCTCAACTGGATATTTCTCACGTGAATAGATATTCAGAGCCTCTTTTGAAGCTTTTAATGCCAGGTTAAGATTTTCTTCTTTATCCCTGACCTCAGCCAGATTATAATATGCAACGCCAAGATCTTTCTGAGTTTTTGCATATTCAATTGGATAACTCTCATTTGTAAAGATCATTAGAGCTTCCTGGTGTGCATTAATGGCCATGTTTATATTAATCTCATTGTCCTGGAACGCAGCCAAACTACAGTAAGCCTCACCAATCTCATTTTGAGTTGAACCATATTCATAAGGATATTCTTCATATGAAATTATGGACAGAATTTTATTTCCCTGGTCTATTGATTTCTGATATTGACTGGTTTTTTCGAAAATCGATGCTTGATTTGAAAGAAACTCGATCTCATTTTTTATATCCTTATCAGCAATATAGGAATTTATTACAAAGGCAGAAATCAACAGAATTAATATTGCCATAGACAATTCTACCCAAAGCTTATTTTTGAACAATCTCAAGACTGATTCTCTATGTTTCATACAACCCTCCAGCTTAATAAATTGTTATTCTAATTAAACTTACTCTTCAAAAAAATTTGTATAATTAAACAAAACCTTCCGCTCCAACTCAGGCAAGATCCGCACCGTCGGCATCTACGACAGCTTCCCCACTTACGATGACGCCACTGAACAGTTCGAACAGTTCGGGGGAGGCAAGTACACCATCCTGTGCATCTCACCCAGGCGGATGAAATTGGGTTACTATGAATTCGAAGGCGAAGACAGGTATCCCGAAGAGGAAGAAACAAGCCAAAAAGACTCAAGCTGAAATACAATCATCCAATCTGTGCGAATCTATGTCTTTATAAAATAATTCCCAGTGCCACACAGATCTAACTATAAATGCTTTCTCTTCTTCCAATCTTTAAAATTCTAATATCAGATTCATGGACAGCATAAATAATTCAAAAATCACCAATTCTTATACGATATGTCCTCTGTCTTCCCTTTATTTTCTTATATGGTAGGCTATACGGGTTTTGTTCCAACTGTTTCAATTTCTCAATTATTCTATGTTTGTCATTGGAAGAAATGCTTTCAAGAAATGAAATTGTATTTTTACTTAAAAATAAGCAAAAAGTCATAGCAAATCTTGAAGTGAAATTTTCTTTCCCTTATCCATATCTCTTTCGATCTTATCTAAATCTTCAATCTCTTCTGATGATAACTCTTCGATACCAAGAAAGTTCTCGATTTTTAAATTGAGATGGATAAGTTGATCCTCTA
>Ga0114930_10002975_pt1 | contig 15049 bp, 10 predicted proteins | sample AnhtaG_FD_87300 | JGI IMG/M metagenome (GOLD analysis project Ga0114930, IMG submission 87300) | Deep subsurface microbial communities from Anholt, Denmark to uncover new lineages of life (NeLLi) - Anholt_01485 metaG | ecosystem: Environmental > Aquatic > Marine > Oceanic > Sediment | place... | reverse complement strand
TGTCGCATTCCAGGGATTGCGCGCCGCCGGAATCCTGCGCGCGCGCGCGCACCTGCTGGCGCACCAGCGCGAGGAACTTCTCCGCCACGCCCTGCGGTCGCCCCTCGCCCACCCGTGCCGGCCAGCCCTCGCCCGGCAGGGTGCGCGCCGCGGTCTGCACGGCGTCGAGCGCGGCGGCCGCCTTCCCGTCGCCCGCGACCAGGTCTTCGATGCGGCGCCTGAGGCCGCGCGCGCGGCTTGCCCGCGTTTCCGCGCCCAGGAGCCAGCGGCGAAGCTCGGCCGCCTCCTGGCCGGTCAGGTCGGCGGCAAACGCGCCGTCGGCCGCGTCGAACAGGTGATGGCCTTCGTCGAACACCACGCGCAGCGGCACACGGCCGTCCCCGCCGGACTCGGGGCCGGCCCTGGCCGCCTCGACCAGCACCAGGGCGTGGTTCGCCACCACCAAACTCGCGCGCCGGGCCCGGCGCACGCTTTTTTCGATGAAGCACTTGCCGTAGTGCGGGCAGGCGGAGTAGACGCACTCGCCGCGCCGGTCCGTCAGGTTCAGGGTGCGCGCGCGGCCCGCGATCTCGGCCAGCCAGGATGGGAAATCGCCGCCCACCATGTCGCCGTCGCGCGAGCGGCCGGCCCAGCGCGCCATCAGCCCCAGCGCGATCGCGTCGCGCGGCCGGGCGCCGGCACCGCGCACCGCATCCTCGAAATTCAACAGGCAGAGATAGTTTTCGCGCCCCTTGCGCAAGACCACGCGCCGTGCCTTCTCCACCGGGTCGGGATAGAGCCGGTCCAGCTCGTCGTCGATCTGGTGCTGCAGATTGCGCGTGTAGGTGCTGAGCCACACGGTGCCCTGGTTCTTCTCGGCCCACAGGCTCGCCGGCGCGATGTAGCCGAGCGTCTTGCCAACCCCGGTGCCGGCCTCGGCCAGGACCATCGCCGGCTCGCCCTCGCGCTCGCGGGGCTCGAACGCGCCGGTGAGCGCCGAAGCGTAGTCGCCCTGCTGCGGGCGCGCCTCGGCCCCCGGCCCTAGCAATTGCGCCAACCGCGCCCGCGCCTCGATCGGCTCGACCCCGATATGGCCGGGCGGCGGCTCGGGCGCGTGCTCGGACCATTCGGTAAGCCGCAGCCACACGCTGAGCGCGGCGGCGGGAGCGGTCAGACGTTCGTCCGCCGGATCGACGCCCAGCGCGCCAAGCACCGCCGGGCCCCAGCTCCAGCCCGCGCGATTCATCACCAGGGCGATCGGCACGGCGTCGGAGCGCCGTTCCCGCCCATCCGCGGCGAGCTGCGCCAAGAGCGAACGCGCCGCAGCGAGGAGCGTGGCGGGGCAGTCCTCGAGCAAGGCCGGCAGCGGCAACGCCAGCGCTTGGGCCAGGCCCCGGGGCGTGGGCGGGCAGAACCGCGCCGGCAGCGCGAAAGCGAACAGCTCGAGCACGTCGAGGGCCGCAAACGGGTCGAGCCTGAGGCGCCGCGCCGTGACCGGGAGATGGCAGACCAAGGGTTTCTTGCCGTCCGCCAGCACCCGCGCGGCGTCGGCCGGCGACAAGGTCGCAAGCTCGCCGTCGGCAGAAAGCCACGCCGTGCGGCTGGCGCCCGCGACCAGCGCGGGGGCGCGCAACGCCTCGGGCCTGCGCCGGAACGGGACCACGACCGGGGACGACATGGCCGGCAGTATATCCGCTTGGGTTGACGCAGAGGCGCACGGTTTCTAGGTTGGCCGGCCCGCCGGGGAGAAGCATCGGACCGACATGACAAGCGACCGCGACATGGCGCAGAGCGCCCGCGCCTGGCCGTTCGAGGAGGCGCGCAAGGTGCTGCGGCGCGTCGGCGGCAAGGCCCCGGCGAAAGGCTATGTGCTGTTCGAGACCGGCTATGGCCCCTCGGGCCTGCCGCACATCGGCACTTTCGCCGAGGTAGTGCGCACGACGATGGTGCGCCGCGCCTTCCAGCGCCTGTCGGATATTCCCACGCGGCTGTTCGCGTTCTCCGACGACATGGACGGCCTGCGCAAGGTGCCGGACAATGTGCCGAACCAGGCGATGCTGGCGCAGTACGTCGGCGACAAGCAGACGAGTTTCGGCACGCCGCTGACCTCGATCCCCGACCCGTTCGGCGAGCACCCGAGCTTCGGCCACCACAACAACGCGCGGCTGCGCGCGTTCCTGGACGCCTTCGGCTTCGAGTACGAGTTCCAGAGCGCCACGGACTGGTACACCAGCGGCCGGCTGGACCAAACGCTGCTCAAGGTCCTGGCGCACTGCCAGGCGGTCATGGACGTGGTGCTGCCGACCCTGGGTCCGGAGCGCCGCGCCACCTATTGCCCGTTCCTGCCCGTCCGCGAGCGCGACGGGCGCAAGCAGGTGCTGGAGGTGCCCGCGGTTTCGTTCCAGCCCGAGGGGGGGACGATCGTGTTCCGCGACACGGTGGAGGGCGAGTTCGAGCAGAAGGTCACCGGCGGGAACTGCAAGCTGCAGTGGCGCGCGGACTGGCCGATGCGCTGGGTGGCGCTGGACGTGGACTACGAGATGTCGGGCAAGGACCTGATTTCCTCGGTCGAGCTCGGCGTCAAGATCGCGCGCATTCTGGGCGGGCGGCCGCCGGAGAACCTGACCTACGAGCTGTTCCTGGACGAGAAGGGCGAGAAGATCTCGAAGTCCAAGGGCAACGGCCTGTCGGTCGAGGACTGGCTGAAATACGCGCCGTGGGAGAGCCTGGCCCTGTTCATGTTCCAGAAGCCGCGCGCGGCCAAGAAGCTCTATTTCGACGTGATCCCGCGGGCGGTCGACGATTACATCCAGCAGCTCGAGTCGTTCCCCAAGCAGGAGGCGGCGCAGCGGCTGGAGAATCCGGCCTGGCATATCCACGACGGCAAGCCGCCGCCGGCGCCGGGCGGTCGCGCGCACCTGACCTTCGGCATCCTGTTGAACGTGGCGAGCGTGGCCAACGCCGAGGACAAGGCGGTGCTGTGGGGCTTCATCACGCGCTACGCGCCGCAGGCCTCGCCCAGGACCGATCCGCTGCTCGACCACCTGGTCGGCCACGCGATCGCCTATTACCGCGACTTCGTGAAGCCCACGCGGACCTACCGGGCGCCGGACGACACCGAGCGCGCGGCGATGACGGAACTGTCGGCGACGCTGCGCGCGCTGCCCGGGGACGCCGACGCCGAGGCGATCCAGAACGAGGTCTACGCCATCGGCAAGAAGCACCCGTTCAAGGAGCTGCGCGCGTGGTTCCAGGCGCTCTACGAGGTGCTGCTGGGCCAGAGCCAGGGGCCGCGCTTCGGCTCGTTCGTGGCGCTGTACGGCCGCGACGAGACCTGCGCGCTGATCGACCGGGCGCTTAGGGGCGAGCTGTCGAAGGGCTGATCCGCCGAGGCCAGGACGGCATCGCGCCGGGGGATGCGGAGGGGGAAGGTCGATGCTGGGCCGCTGGCTGCGCTGGACATGCCTGATCTCGGCCGTGCTGCCGCTGGCCGCGGCCATGGTGCACGTGCTGGAGCTGCCGAACAAGCTGGCGCTTGACGGACCATTGTGGCTCATGGTGCAGCAGCAGCTCTACGCCGGCTGGGCGGGGTTCGTGGGCTTGTTCCACTGGATTGCGTTCTTCGCAATCTGGGGGTTGGCAGTCGCGACCATAGGCCGGTTTCCGATCTTCCTGCCGACCGTCGTCTCGGCGCTGTGCATCAGCGCGGCGCTGGCGGTGTCGGTAATGTTCGTGGCGCCGCTGAACGCGATCCTCGCGAGCTGGACTCCGGCAACCCTGCCCGCCAACTGGCCGGGATTCCGGTTGCAGTGGCAGTTGTTGCAGGCCCTTGAGTTCGCGTTGCTGGCCGCTGGGTATTCGTACCTGTTGCGGGCGCTGGACCGCGAGCGCTAGGCCCGCTACTGCGCGAAGCCGAGCAGCCGCGGCAGGAACAGCGTGATGCCCGGCAGCAGCGCGACCACCACCAGCGCGGCTACGATGGCGGCCAGGAACGGCAGCAGCGGCCGCACCAGCTTGTCCATCGGCAAGCCGCTGATCGCCATGCCGACGAACAGACACAGGCCCACCGGCGGCGTGATGTGGCCGACGGCCGAGGCGATGACGCACACCATGCCGAAATGGATCGGGTCCACCCCCGCGGCCAGCGCCACCGGCAGCAGCACCGGCACGGTCACCAGGATGATCTCGGACGGCGTCAGAAACGTGCCGAGCATCAGGTAGAGCGCGATCACCAGCGCGATGAACAGAATCCAGTGCGGCGCGATTGCCGTGATCAGCGCCGCCACCTTGAACGGGAACTTCGAGTAGGTCAGCACCCAGCCGAACGCGCCGACGAAGCCGATGATCATGCCGATGACGCCGGACAGCCGCGCGGAGTCGGCGAAGATCTCGGGCAGCTCGCGCCACGACGGCTCCTTGTAGAACAGCGGCGGCACCGCCAGGGCGTAGACCACGGCCACCGCCGCGGCCTCGGTCGGCGTGAACCAGCCGAACAGGATGCCGCCCATGATGATGACGGGGATCATCAGCGCCGGCAGCGCGCCGCGCAGCACCGCCAGGAATTCCGGCAGCGTGGGCGGCTTTTCCCTGGGATAGTTGCGCTGGCGCGAGATGACGAACACCGGCACCGCCATGCCGAGGCCGACCAGCAGGCCGGGAATCACGCCCGCCGCGAACATGGCCGCGACCGACTGGTCGGCCATCCAGGCATAGATCACCGCGATGATCGAGGGCGGGATGATGGGCGCCACCACGGCCGTGGAGATCGTGAGCGCCGTGGCGAAGTCGCGGTCGTAACCCTTGCGCACCATTTGCGGGATCAGGAAGGTGCCGAGCGCCGACACGTCGGCCACCGCCGAGCCCGAAATGCCGCCGAAGAACATGCTGTCCGCGACGTTGACGTAGGCAAGCCCGCCGCGGAAACGGCCGACCAGGGCGGTGGCGAGGTCGATGATCGCCCGCGCCACGCCTCCCCGCGCCGCGATGTTGCCGGCGAGGATGAAGAGCGGCGCCGACAGCAACAGGTAGGAGTCCGACACCAAGCCGACGAAACGGGTGGGAATGATGATCGGATTGAGCGCCGGATAGAGGAACGAGGCGGCGAGCGCGCCGGCGCCGAGCGCGATGCCGATCGGCATGCCCAGCAGAATCGCGGCCACGAACACGATCAGGAGGGTTTCCGCCATAGGTCCTTCAGGGCCGCGCCCAGGCGTCGCGCCATCGGCAGAACGATCAGCACGGCCCCCACGGGAATGGCGGCGAATACGTAGCCGAGCGGAAGCCCGAGGCCCGCGCTGGTCTGCAGCTGCGCGTTCGGCACCAGCACGAAGCTGAGCTTGATCAGGTAGAGGAACAGGAAGATGCCGACGGCGGTGGTGAGCGCGACCGCGAGCGCGCGCAGGCGCGGCCCGAGGCGATCGATGAAGTAACCGAGCACCGTGTGCTCGCCGCGCTGCATGGCCGCGGCGGCGCCGACCATGATCAGCCAGACGAACAGGTAGCGCGGCACCTCCTCGATGCCGTCGATCCCGGCCCAGCCGAAAAACCGCATCACCACTTGCAGGAACACGGCCGCGGTCATGACCGCGAGGATCAGCCCGCCCAAATGGCTGAGGCCGCCGTAGGCGCGCGCCAGCGGGTCCCGCGCCGCGTCCTGGCGCGGGGATCCGGCTTCGTGCTCCGCGGGCATTCCGGCTACTTAACGGCCAGGATGAAGTCCACGATCTTCTTGGCGTCCTTGCCCGCGGGCGTGGCGTAGAACTCCTCGTAGACGCTCTGCGTGGCCTGGCGGAACGGCGTGGCGTCGGGCTTGGTGATGGTCACGCCCTTGGCCTTCACCTGGTCCTGGATGGTCTTGTCTTCGTCCAGGATGAATTTGCGGTTGAAGTCGCGGGCGTGCGCCCACGCACCCTCGATCGCCTTCTTGCCGGCCGCGTCCTGCTTGGTCCACGCCGCCTTCGACATGATGAGCGCGATCGCCTGGTGCGTGTGGCGCACGTCGGCCACGTATTTCACGATGTCGTAGAACTTGTTGTGGTAGAAGGTGTTGACGCCGCCCTCGGCGAAATCGATCACCTTGGTTTGCAGCGCCGTGGCAACCTCGGGGAAAGCGATGGGAGTGGAGATCATGCCCAGCGCCTTGAAGGTGGCGACCAGAATCTTGTCCTCCTGCACGCGCACCTTCTTGCCCTTGACGTCGGCCAGCGCATTGATCGGGTAGTGCCCGTAGATGCCGCGATAGCCGGCCGCGATGAAGCCCACCAGCTTGAAGCCCTTCTTGTCGAGCACGCCGTCGTAGTACTTGGCGATCGTGTCGGAGCCGTCGAGCGCCTTGAACACGTGGGCGTAGTCGCGGAAGATGTAGGGGAGCTGGAACACCGACATCTCGGGCACCAGCGTCGAGAGCGGCGCCGTGGTGATCGGCCCGAAATCGACCGCCCCGAGCTGGATCTGCTGCGCCACCTCGCGTTCGCCGCCGAGCGCGCCGGAGTGGTGGTGCGTGACCTTGATCTTGCCGCCCGACAATGCCGTCAGCCGGTCGATGAACTCCTGCGAGGCGAGCGAGGTGCCGTGCTTCGGCGGGTTGACGTTGCCGAGCGTCAGGTCCTTGCCCTGGGCGAAAGCCTGGCCGCCCCCGGCCGCGATCGCGGCCAGCGCCAGCAACCCGATCCCGGCGGAAACGGCGGTGCGGAACGGTGTCATGTCTCTGATCCCCCCATTGGTCCGAGCCGGCATTGTTGTGCGTTGGCCGCGTCGAGTCGGGCGGCATCGGCAGTTTCCTGGCCGCACTTTGCGGCCGCAGCAGGCCGGCGCTGCAAACGCGTTCATCCTGATGGATCGGATCGCCGGCGGTCAAGCCCGCCGGCGCCGCCGGATCGCCCGGAAGACGCCGCGCGGCGGCAGGGCGGCAGGCGCTACTTGAACGCTTCTTCCCAGGTGCCTTCGGTGGCGGCCTTGGAATATTCGGTGGCGCGGTTTTCGAAGAAATTGGTGTGCTCGGCGCCGTTCAGCATGTCGTCGAGCCACGGCAGCGGGTTCTTCTCGATCCGGTAGATCGGCTGAAGCCCAAGCTGGGTCAGGCGCCGGTCGGCGATGTAGCGGATGTAGCGCTTGACCTCATTGGCGGCGAGCCCCTCGACCGGTCCAAGCTCGAACGCCAGGTCGATGAACGCGTCCTCGTGCTCGACGATGGTCGAGCAGGCGACGTAGAGCTGGCGTTGGAACTCCTCGTTCCACACCTCCGGATTCTCGCCCACGAACTCGCGGAACAGGCGGACGATCGAGTTGGTGTGCAGGGTTTCGTCGCGCACCGACCACGACACGATCTGCCCCATGCCCTTCATCTTGTTGAAGCGCGGAAAGTTGAGCAGGATCGCGAAGCTGGCGAAGAGCTGCAAACCTTCGGTGAACGCGCCGAACACGGCCAGCGTCTTGGCGATGTCGGCCTTGGTGTTGACGCCGAACTGCTTCATGTAGTCGTACTTCGCCTTCATCTCGGCGTAGCGCAGGAAGGCGGAATACTCGGCCTCGGGCATGCCGATGGTGTCGAGCAGATGCGAATAGGCCGCGATGTGCACGGTTTCCATGCTGGCGAAGCTCGCCAGCATCATGCGCACTTCCGTGGGCTTGAACACCCGCGCGTAGTGCGTCATGTAGCAGTTGTTCACCTCCACGTCGCTTTGCGTGAAGAAGCGGAAGATCTGCGTCAACAGGTTGCGCTCCGCCGGCGCCAGCTTGCGGTGCCAATCCTTGACGTCGTCGGCGAGCGGCACCTCCTCGGGCAGCCAGTGGATGCGCTGCTGCGTCAGCCACGCATCGTAGGCCCAGGGATAGCGGAACGGCTTGTAGACCGGATTGTCGATCAGAAGGCCCATGGCGGTGCTCCCGGATTTGGGCGGCGGTTCGGCCGCCGCCTGTGCGTCGTCTATTGGCAGGCGTCGTCTATTGGCAGGCCAGGCATTCGTCGTAGTCGACCGCGAGCGCGGGATGGGCTTGGCTTTCGATCTTTTCCGCCGCCGCCATCGCCGCGGCGACGGGATTGCCCGCGCCGTTGGCGTGCGCGGCGTGCGAGGCCTTTTCCGCGCGCTGGATCGACTTGGAGCGGCAGTAATAGAGGCTTTTCACGCCGCGCTTCCACGCCATCAGGTGGAGCTGGTGCAGCGTGCGCTTGTGCACGTTGGCGGGCAGGAACAGGTTCAGCGACTGCGCCTGGCAGATGAACGGCGCGCGGTCGGCGGCAAGTTCCACCAGCCAGCGCTGGTCGATCTCGAACGCGGTGCGGAACACGAGCTTCTCGTCGCCGTCGAGGAAGTCGAGGTGCCGGACCGAGCCCTCGTTGACCGTGATCGACGACCACACCTCCTCGGTGTTGCGGCCCTTCATGTCGAGCAGCCGCGCCAGGTACTTGTTGCGCACGTTGAAGCTGCCCGAAAGCGTTTTGTGCGTGAAGCTGTTGGCCGCCGTCGGCTCGATGCCCGGCGAGGCGCCGCCGCAGATGATCGAGATCGAGGCGGTGGGGGCGATCGCGATCTTGTTCGAGAAGCGCTCCATCGCGCCGTAGTCGGCGGCGTCGGGACACGGGCCCCGTTCGGCGGCGAGCGTCTTCGATGCTTCGTCGGCCTTCTTCTTGATGTGCTCGAAAATGCGGCGGTTCCACACCTTGGCCATGGCCGATTCGATCGGCACCATCTGCGATTGCAGGAACGAGTGCAGGCCCATCACGCCCAGGCCCACGCTGCGCTCGCGCATTGCCGAATACTTGGCCTTCTCCATCAGGTCGGGCGCATGGTCGATGAAGTCCTGCAGCACATTGTCGAGAAAGCGCATGCAGTCCTCGATGAACGCGGGGTGGTCCTGCCATTGCGTGAAGGTCTCGAGGTTGAGCGAGGAGAGGCAGCACACCGCCGTGCGGTCGCGGCCGAGATGGTCGCGCCCGGTGGGCAGCGTGATCTCGCTGCACAGGTTCGAGGTCTTGACGTTGAGGCCCGCGAGCTTGTGGTGCTCGGGGATCGCGCGGTTAACGTGGTCGATATAGACGATGTAGGGCTCGCCGGTTTCCACGCGCGCGGTCAGGATGCGGACCCAGAGCTGGCGCGCCGAGATGCGCCGGATCGCTTGGCCGTCGCGCGGGCTGGTGAGCGCCCATTCCTCGTCCGCCACCACGGCGCGCATGAACGCGTCGGGCACCAGCACGCCGTGGTTTAGGTTCGGCGTCTTGCGGTTGGGGTCGCCGCCGGTGGGCCGGCGGATTTCGATGAACTCCTCGATCTCGGGATGGCTGACCGGCAGGTACACGGCCGCGCTGCCGCGGCGCAACGAGCCCTGCGAGATCGCCAGCGTCAGCGAGTCCATCACCCGCACGAAGGGAATCACGCCCGAAGTCTTGCCGTTCTGGCCCACCTTCTCGCCGATCGAGCGCAGATTGCCCCAGTAGCTGCCGATGCCGCCGCCGCGCGCGGCCAGCCACACGTTCTCGTTCCACAGGCCGAGGATGCCTTCCAGGCTGTCGCCGGCCTCGTTGAGGAAGCAGGAGATCGGCAGGCCCCTGGATGTGCCGCCGTTGGAGAGAATCGGCGTCGCCGGCATGAACCACAGATTCGACATGTAGTCGTAGAGGCGCTGGGCGTGCGCCCGGTTGTCGCCGTAGCGCGAAGCGACCCGGGCATAAAGGTCCTGGAAGCTCTCGCCCGGCAGCAGATAGCGGTCGGAGAGCGTGGCCTTGCCGAATTCGGTGAGCTTGTTGTCGCGGGTGCGGTCGATGTCCACACGCGGGGCGCCCCCGCCTACCTGCACGGCGTCAAACAATTTTCCCCCTCCTCTTCCCCGGTATCACCGTCATCCACAAGCTGTGCATAACAATGACGTGCACAACATATTGTGTGCTTGATTTAAAACGGTACCAAATATGGCGCGGACTTGCCAACATGAATCTTCCGAGACGGGCAAATCGCCCTTCTATGTGAGTTTGAACGAAACAGGAACGTTCGAAGTTTAGCGCACGCGATCCGGCACGCAAGCGGATCGCGCGCCGCATACACTCGGGGGATTATGTGCGGACGGTTTCTTCTCACCGCTCCGGTCGAGGCGCTGCGGCGGTTGTTCGGCGTCGCCGAGAGTCCCAACCTGATGGCGCGCTATAACATCGCGCCAACGCAGGCCGCGGCGGTCGTGCGCCTGACGCCCGCGGACGGGGGCCGCGAGCTCGTGCTGCTGCGCTGGGGCTTGGTGCCGTCGTGGTCCAAGGACCCGGCGACCGGCGCGAGCCCGATCAACGCCCGGGCCGACACCGTGGCGGCGAAGCCCTCGTTCCGCGCCGCGTTCCGCGCGCGCCGCTGCTTGGTGCCGGCGGACGGGTTCTACGAGTGGCAGGCCCCGGTTTCGGGCAAGGGACCGAAGCAGCCCTATCTGATCCGCCGGCGCGCAAGCGATCCGGCCCAAGGCACTTTCGCCTTCGCCGGCCTGTGGGAGCGTTGGCAGGGCGCGGGTCAGACCATCGAGAGCTTCGCGATCGTCACGACCGACGCCAATGCGACGCTAAGACCCATCCACCACCGCATGCCGGTGATCCTCGACCCGCGCGACTACGCGGCTTGGCTCGATTGCGACAACATGCGCGCCGGCGATCTCCTGAGGCCCGCGCCCGACGACGCGCTGGTCGCCGTGCCGATCTCGACCCGCGTCAATTCGGTCGCCAACGACGATCCCGGCGTGATCGAGCCGGTGGCCGTCCCGGCGCCGATGGCCGAACCGCCGAAACCCAGGCCGGCGAGGGGAAAGCCGGCGAAGCCGGAGTCGGGCCAGGGCAGCCTGTTCTAGCTGCATCCGGACGGCTTCAGTGCTCCAGCCAGCGCTCGAGCTCCGGCGCCGGCAAGGGCGGGCTGATGTAGTAGCCCTGGAACAGGCAGATGCCGAGTTCCTTGAGTGCCTGCGCGCCGGCGGCGGTTTCTACACCCTCGGCGACGCAGGACAGGTGCAGGTTGCGCGCCAGGTCGCACACGGTTTTCACGATCGAGCTCGCCTCGCGGTGGGCGGGCACTTCGTCGACGAAACTTTTGTCGATCTTGATCTCGCTGAACGGCAGGCGGTGCAGGGCCACGAGCGAGGAGTAACCGGTGCCGAAATCGTCGATCGCGAGGCCGAAGCCCTTGAGCCGCAGGCGCGCCAGGATGTCCATCGTGACCGCCGGGTCGCTGGTGGCGGCGCTTTCGGTGATCTCCAGCACCAGGCTCCCGGGCTCGATGCCGTAGCGCCGCGCCAACTCCGCCACGCGATCGGGAAAATCCAGGCTGGTCAGGTTCACGGCCGAAACGTTCACCGCCACCGGCAGTCGGCGCCCGCCCGCGCGCATGCCCGCGGTGCTGGCCAGCGCGGTTTCCACCGCCCAGAGCGTGAACCGGTCCATCAGCGCGCGGTCACGCTCCATCACGCGGATGAATTGCGCCGGCGGCACGTAGCCGCGCGTCGGATCCTGCCAGCGCGCCAGCGCCTCCACCTTCACCGTGCCGCGCCCGTTGGTGCCTGCGATCGGCTGGTAGTAGAACTGCATGTGCCCGGCATCCATGGCCTTGGCCATGTGCGCAGGCGTCAGCGGCTCGGCTTCGCCCTTGATGCGGTCGAGCAGCGCCTGAATCTCGGCCGCGCGCGCCGGCTTGCGCATCGCGCCCACGACCTGCAGGTCCAAGAGCCGCGCGATTTCTTCCGCTGCGCGCAGCACCCGGTCGTCGAAGCCGCTCATCAGCGCCACGTATCCGGCGAACTTCTGGTCGGCGAGGAAGCGCAGCAGTTCGATGCCGTCGGTCACGCCGAGATGCAGGTCGATCAGCGCGGCGTCGGGCACGTGGGCGCGGTACGCCGCCTTGAAGCCGTTCGCGTCGTGCGCGACATCCGGCTGCCAGCCTGCGCGACTCGCCACCGCCGACACCACGGCGGCGACCTCGGCTTCGTCGTCGACGATGAGCACGCGCATCGGATCATCCCTTTCCGTCGCCGTTTTCGCGGTTTCGGCCGTTGCCATTGGCGCCGTTGCCGTTGCGGCCGTCGAGCATCGCCCGCACCTTGGCGGCCAGGTCGACGACGCGATAGGGTTTGCCGATCAGGGGCAGTCCCATTTTCTGCGCCTGGGCGCGCAGCGCCTGGGGGCTGGCGTAGCCCGAGGTCAGCAGGATCGGCGTCTTCAAGCCGCGCCCGCGGATTTCCTGCGCCAGGTCCAGCCCCGACATGCCGCCGGGCATGACGATGTCGCTGAACACCAGGTCGATGCCCGCGCCGCTGTTCAACACCGCAAGCGCGGCGGCCCCGGTTTCGGCTTCGAGGGTCCGGTAGCCCAGCCGTTCCAGCACCGCGACCGCCACCGCGCGCATGTCGGCGCGGTCCTCCACCACCAGGACGGTTTCGGTGCCGGTGGGAATCGCGATCTCGCCGTCGGCGCCGGTTTCGGTGGAGATCGCCTCCTCGGTCCGCGGGAAGTAGAGCCTGACCGTGGTGCCGTGGCCGAGCTCGCTGTAGATCTTGGCCATGCCGCGCGATTCGCGCATGAAGCCGTAGACCATGCTCAAGCCCAGCCCGGTGCCTTTTCCCTCGGTCTTCGTGGTGAAGAACGGCTCGAACACCCTGGACAGATGCTCGGGGGCGATGCCCGTGCCGCTGTCGGTGACCGATATCGTCAGGTAGCTGCCGGGCGCGACGTCGGGGTAGAGCGCGGCGCTGGCGGCGTCGACCGTCACCGCCGCGGTCTCCACCCGGATCACGCCGCCGCCGGGAGTGGCGTCGCGCGCGTTGACGCACAGGTTCATCACCGCGTTCTCGAGCTGGTGCCTGTCGGCGGCGATGCGGCCGGCGGCGGGGCTAAGCCGCAGCTCGAGCTCGACCGCCTCGCCCAGCGCGCGGCGCAGGAGGGGCACGAAGTCCTCGATCGCCGCGTTGACCTCGAACACGCTGGGGCTCAAGGGCTGGCGGCGCGAGAACACCATGAGCCGGCGCACCAACTCGGCCCCGCGCATCGCGGCCTCGAGCGCCGACTTGGCGCGGGGGTTCATCGGACCCTTGGGGTCCGACGGATCGGCCATCAGGTCCAGGTTGCCGATGATGACGCCGAGCAGATTGTTGAAGTCGTGCGCGATGCCGCCGGTGAGCTGCCCCACCGCCTCGAGCTTCTGCGCCTGGCGCAACTGCTGCTCCATCGCGTGGCTTTCGGTGATGTCCTGCAGCGCGTAGATGACGCAGCGGAACTTGCCGCCGGCGTCGGACACCGGGGCGCCGGAGAAGCGGATCCGGCGCAACGCGCCGTCCTTGCGCTGGCGCATGACCTCCATGTCGCGCAGCGTTTCCCCGTTCCGGGCGGCTTGGAAAATGCGCTCGAATTCGGCCTCTCCGCCCGACGGCACCAGCTTGTAGGGCTGCCCCACCGTTTCGCCGGCGGCGTAGCCGAATACGGCCTCGGCCGCGCGGTTCCACAGCATGACCATCCGGTCCGGGTCCAGGCAGATGATCGCGAACGGCGAGGCGTCGATGATCGCGGCGAACATGTCCTTGGCCTCGCGCAGCTGCTGCTCCATCTCCAGCCGCAGGGTCATGTCGCGGCCGATGAAGTAGTGGCGCTGCTCGGGCTGCGACCAGATGCCGGTCCAGGCCAGCGGCACGATTCGGCCATCCTTGTGCCTGTACCGGCACTGGAAGCTGCGCGGTGCGCCGCTCAGGCGCCCCTGGCGCATCTCGTTGCGCGTGGGTTCGAGGTCGGGCGGATCGAGGAACTCGATGCCGTTGCGGCCGGCCATCTCCTCGGGCCGGTATCCCAGGATCGGCAGGGCGCTGGGGCTGACCTGGATGAAGTCGCCTTTGCGTCCCACCACCAGGATCAAGTCGACCGAGGTTTCGAAGATGCGCCGACTGATGGCCGCGGCCGCATCGACCTCGCGCCGGAACGCCAGGGCGAGCCGCGCATAGAGCCCGCTGGTCTCCGACAGCAGCACCACAAGCACGAACGTAGCGGCCAGCAGGCCATAGATGCGGCCCAGATAGAATCCCAGATCGAACCGCCCGGCATTGAGGACCGCGCTCAGCGCGATGTCGAAGATCCAGGCGCACATTACCACCATCAGCCACACGTCGAGCACGGAGTGCGGCCGCTTGATCCACAGGGCCGCGAGCCCGGCGGCGCTCAGGATCCAGGTCGATGAAATCACGAAGATCATCGTATGGGTGTAGTTGTTGCCCTGCATGATGGCGGGCAAATAGCCATGCCCGGCCGTGGCGATCAGTGCCAAGGCAACGGCAATGCCCAAAACGAGCGTAACGGCAAGTGCGACCAGGGCGGGGCTCGACCGACGCGGTTCGATCGCGTCGCCGGCGCTTTTTTTCGTCGACGCATAATAGATGACGGTGAGCGGAAATCCGGCGTGCCAGAACATATAGAGCCACGCCGTGGTCTGGGGGCCGCCGCCGATCGCGCCCATCGGCCCGAACAATCCCGGAAAGCTCAGCGCGTGCACGACGGCCATCAATGCCGTGAACAGATAGCCGCAGGCGAGCGCGAGCAGGCCCCAACGGCGCACGATCGCGAACTGCGCGAACAGCAGGACGGCGGTGATCACGTCGTTGATCGCCAATGCGGATTGGTAGCTCGGGATGAACGCGGCGACCGGGCCCAGCGGCTGCTTGGCGAAGGGCGCGGCCGCGGCGAAGACCAGCGTGGAAACGATCACCGCCGCAAGCGCCAGCAGACGGTCCGACCGCTTGGCCGGCGCCGTGGACAGGAACAGCGCGGGCGCGACGCCGGCCGTCATGGCCGCCCGCCGCCCCTACGCCGCGCGCCCGAGAACCGGGTACGCGCGATCGCGCCACGGTTGAGCACCGCGGCGGCGGCCCGCCACGATCCAAGAGACGCTATTCCCCCGTTCTCGCTTCTGCCCTTCGACGGGGTTGCTTTCGACCTACCCCTGTCAGCCAAGCGCACCTCAGACGGTTGCCGTCCGTGCGCCTCCCAGATGCGGACTGGTTACAGCCGTGCTTTCGCCGGCTGCCGAGTCTTGCCTCTATTTGGTTAACAAAGAGTTTACGTCCGATTCCCGCGGAC
>Ga0114930_10002973_pt1 | contig 15052 bp, 5 predicted proteins | sample AnhtaG_FD_87300 | JGI IMG/M metagenome (GOLD analysis project Ga0114930, IMG submission 87300) | Deep subsurface microbial communities from Anholt, Denmark to uncover new lineages of life (NeLLi) - Anholt_01485 metaG | ecosystem: Environmental > Aquatic > Marine > Oceanic > Sediment | place... | reverse complement strand
TTTCGCCTGAAGCTCGATCGTTTCCGTGGCGGCGATGTTGCCCACCATGTGACCCGCCACGACCGCGGAATTAGCTTCGATTTCGGCCTCGACCAGGCCGGTGGTGCCGATTGTCACGCAGTCAGAGCAAATGATTTTACCCTTGACGGTGCCGTCGACACGAACCGCCCCTTTCACGTCAACCGTGCCGGTGATGACGGTGTCTTTACCAACTATGGTGTTCATCAAACCACCTGCTTCATCTGAGTTTGTTTTTTTTATCATACGGATTATCCAATGGATTTATAGGTTGATCATGTATTCTGATTTCATAATGTAGGTGAGGCGCCGTCGACTTTCCGGTGTTACCCGACAGCGCTATCCTGCTCCCCGCCGCCACCGACTGCCCCTGCTCAACCAGAAGCTCCCTATTATGCCCGTAGAGGGTGATCACGCTGTCACTGTGCCTGATCACGAGCAGATTGCCGTAAGTGGAGTCAAAAACCGCCCGCTCGACAACGCCATTGGCCGTTGCCAGTACGGGCGTCCCCTCGGAGCAGGCGATGTCCACCCCGGGATGGTAGCGCTCCGGGTGCTCAATCTCAAAGTCCTGGCTGATAAAGCCCTGTGCAGGCAGACCTGAGGGAATGGTCAAATCCAGGCCGGCTGGCCGCATGATCACTGCCCCGCGCTTCTCATCAAGGGCGGCGAAGAGGGTGGAATCATCGGGCAGTTCAGGGAATTTGTAGTCAATTCCGGCTAGCTCCGTAAGCCTGCCGACAATCTCGCGGGTCTGTTTCAAGTTCTCTTCCAACAGCTTAACCTTATACTGATATCGACGCAGCCTCTGGTTCTCTTCGGTCAGTTTCTCCGTCATGGCCGCTCGCGTAAGCACTTTGCCGTAGACGGAGAAAAATACTATAATACCGACCAGCACAACGGCTGTCAAGGCGACAATCGCCTTTAAGACCCACTGTCTGATACGAAATCCCCGCCTGGCCTCAGCGCCATCCGGTATCAACATTATCGTCACAAACTTAGATTGGCTCATATAGTTTCCTCAATCGTGCAACGGGTGGCACCCTCAAACTGGTTTGGTGGCACAGCTCCCAACTTATGTACGACCGGTTACATAGGTTACACATTAGACCAGGCACATGGGTAACACTTTTTTTAATTTTTACTCTTTTTTCTCTTTATTAGCTTTTTGTTCTTTTTCTTCTTCATGGCATAGGGATCAACCGGTATTCATGAGTATCGAGTTGGGCCAGCTTGATGGGGCCGAAGTAGATGTCCCAGATGCGGTCAGAAACCCGGCGCAGGCCGACCACACTCGCGAAAGGCAGCCTCAAACTTGTTTGGGGATGTTCTTAGTGATGATTGTTGTTAATTGCATAAGATACAGTTAAATGGCAGTAAGGTGAAGCACCTCCAAAACGATAGGCTGTGTCACAACTTCACCGTCATCGCGAGCGACCGGAGGTAGCGTGGCGATCTCACCAGGCAATTGTATGGACAACAAGAGATTGCCACGTCGTCCGGCAGCTGCCGGACTCTCCGCAATGACAGTCTATGGAGCTTATGCGGTCAATATTCATAATTATGACACAGCCTCCGAGTTTGGAGGTGGCACCCATTTGCGTTACTGATCGTTGCTGGCTCTGACATCTAATGTATCGTCCCATGAATAACTTGCAGAATAACCTGCCTATTCTGTGGCGGGGTGATCTTCAGATCGCCCCACGTTACAATGGCTACTGATCGCTACTGTCTGTGACATCCAGCAACTCGACATAACTTTTGGGACCAACCTCGCCCTACTGATAATCAAACAACCATGATGCTCGCTTACCTTGACCCAGACATTTGTCTGATCCAGTCGACAAGCTATCCTTTGCATAGAAAAAACGGCCACCCCTGCCGAGGCAAAGGTGGCCGTATGTTTCACAAGGACTTACATAAGTCCGTCTACTGCGTCAACGGTGGCTAACATGGCGCAGGTGGTGGGCCATTAAAGAACAGGAATTCAACCAGGTAGGTCAAGTCAGCAACGTTAATCGCGCCGCTGCCGTCAACGTCAGCCTCCGGTGGGCACGGCGGCGGCTGGCCACTAAAGAACAGGTAGTCAACCAGGTAGGTCAGGTCAGCGACGTTGACAGCTCCGTCGTAGTTGACGTCGCCGCGGATCGGCAGGATGCAGCAGGTACGCCCAACAAAGTGGATCGGTCTCACCCAGCCGATGATTCCACCCGTCGCTATGTCCTGAATAGCGTGATACGGCGGATCAGGAAGATATTCGCTTGGAATTGGCGGTACAGCGTCGATTTCGGCCACCATATGCGGTGAACTGTCCGAGGGAGCAATGATAATTCCCTGGTTAGGGAGGTCTACCTCGTAGTAGACGTCAAAGAAGCTCTCTGCCGGGAAGGAAGTCCCACTGACCCAGCCTGGCGCAGGAGACGGAAGCGTTAGATGTGCCTCGCCGAAGAGGCGGCTGTTGCCGGTGAGGTCCATCGACACGATTTCAGTCTCAATGCCCGCCCCTGGAACTTCGTCCCACGAGACAACTGCATCGCCTTCGACATAGATCGCGTCGTCCCAGGGCTGACCGATCTCCGGTGGAATCGGACCTATCCAAACAAACATAATGCCGGTGGTGGGAATGGTGTCGGTATTGACCGGCGGCGGCGGACACGGATTCGGATCGCACGGGACGCCAATGCCCAGGAAGAGTTCGTTGGGGTCGGTACAGTCCTCCGGGGTGGTTTCAGTACAACCGCCCGTGAGCAAATCGCAGCAGGCGCCAACCTGCGGCCGCACCCAGTGGATCGGTGCTACCCAGCCGATGATCACGCCCGGATTCTCTATGTCCACCATCGGGCTATAGTCATCCGGACCAGGTTTATACTTGCGGTTATACGGGGGAAATGATTCGATTTCAGCTACCATACGCACCGGCATGCCGTCTTGTGGTATAATATACTGTCCAAGCTCAGGGAATTGCACCCCGTAGAACACATCGAAAAAGCTCTCCGCCGGGAAGGTTTCTTCACCGGTCTGTATGGCCGCGCCTGTTCCAGAGGCTGACAGAATGGCCTCTCCGAATAGCTCACTTTCGCCCTGGAGGTACATTCCTGTTATTTGAGTCTCAACGTACCCTTCCGGAGATGGATCGCTCCACATGACGGTGGCATCGCCCAAAAGCTGTATGATTTCATCCGGTTCCTGACCAACAGTCGGTGGGTTGGGGCCGACTATAACCGGCATTGTACCGGTGGTAGGAATGATGTCGCTACCACCGCTGGGCGGATCAACGACGTGCTTGTGCCAGACATAGGCGATGATCTGTCCGGAAGGATCATACACCGCTATCTTGCGCGGGTCTTTGTATTGTCGTCCATGGGGGGGTATGTGCCAGATGGTATCAGCCATAACAACGAGTTCATCATTATACAGGACGAGCTGCTGTGTTGGGCAGGTCAGGGCCGCCCAGTAGTCATTTTCAGTGCCGCATGGATAGCCGGTATATACGGTTGAACTTACAAACATCAAGTAAGTGCCGGGCCCGGCCATGCGGCTGGCAGAAACAGTATCACAGGGGTCACCAACAGCGTAGGGGTCGAGTGTAGAAGCCATAGAGCAATCGGAAGTATCCACAAAACCGACCACAAACGGGAATTGTGCGCATCCGCTGACGGTAATCTGCACCTGTTGGGAAAGAGAGAATTGATACCAGTCGGTGTCACGGTAGTTGCTGGCACCGAATAGGTAGGTACTGATTTCTCCGCAGATGGTCTCGCCACAGGAGACCGAACCGAACACGTTAGGATCAGAGTTGCACCCACCATTGGTGGTGTCAACGTCGTTATCGGTGAGACACACTTCGCCTTCTGGCGTGCTACCCGGCGGGCAGTCGGCGCACTGCCGGGCCTTCGCGCGTGCTTCCTCATCCAGTGGGCCCTGGAAGAGCGCATCGGGGGGACCTGAAGGCGTAAGTGAGATCGCATTCTTCACGCTACCTGCCTTCAGCTTCAATTCGACTTCGCCTTCGCCGGTTTCCTGGTCGTAATGGAATCCTCCCCGCACAGAACCGACCGCCTTGGGCGGGTTGGGGGCTGGAGGGCCGATAGTGATCAGATAGTAAACGTCAAAGAAACTCTCGGCGGGGAAATCGATTCCAGGCGTGATCTGCTGGATATATCCGGTGGCCTGTGGCATGGCACGGTTAAGTGTGACATACATCGAATCGCCGTAACTGACGCTATACCCTTCCATGTAGAGGGTATCCATTACGGTGTTGATCTTCATCCGACCATCGCCCGGATCGTACGGATCGCTGCGCAAGACCACCACCCGGCCGGTCAAAACCACCGTCTCTATGAGGATGTTGGGGTCGCCCGGATCATACAGATCAACTCTGGCGCTGGTGTTCATCACATCGATCCCCGCCGGGGGATACGCCTGCACGGTTTGGGTGCAGACAATCGCGACAAGCGCCACCGCCAATATCAGTAACTTTGTTCGTAACATTCATTCCTCCCAAAAAGGTTTTGTGCTATAGTATAATTCGGTCAAGACCTCTGCGGTCTTGACATTTGACAGTCAATTCCTATGTCAGAGCCCCCGAAGGGTTGACATAGAATTACCGCTCAAAGTTGGGGAGGGGCGCGGGGATTGGGTACACAGTACCAGCGCCTTTCAAAGAGGAATTTATCTGAGTGAATGTAAAGCCGTCTGTTGCTTGCTGGTTGGAACTTGCCACGGCCCAATAGCTGCCGTTTGGCGTACCGGGCAAACAACAGGATCAGCGAATTGCCCAGGATAATCACACAGGACCAAAGCAGAACGCCAAACAGCGAACCGAAGCCTATAACGAGGTTGGGACCGGTATGCCAGATATAAAAGATGTCTCCCAGCCCGGCATACTTAAACAGAACATACCCCAGCGGGAACCACAACAGGGCTATGAAGAAAGGATCAAACCCCAGGTATGTTTTTACCCTGTTTATGGCGAGACCAAAGATTGCAAAGGCTGCGTTAAGCGAAAACAGCTTGAAAAGGAATGCCCTGGGGGCAAATAGTATGTCGCCTACGCTGGTGGCAAAAACATAGGTTGTCGCCAGTATCATCCCCAGCGCGAGGGCTCCCTTGCGGTCCACGTGGCAAAGCCGCCACAGGAAGGGCACCAATGCAAAAAATGAGATAAACCAGAGTTCAGGGTGGACATGCGCAAAGGCCAGCATGACTGCGGAGCTTCCCCCGCAGATGATATTCTCCCGAAACCGGATGTTGAATCTTTCGTTCATTTCAACCTTCGGCATGATTCTGCCGTGGTGTACCAATGTCACCACGGCGAAAAGCTATATCTACCCGCTCGAAATATACGACACACATCGCTGATGTCAAGCTTTAATTGGCAAAAAGCTAAGCTCCAGCGATGAATTCCGCAATCCGTAGTCGTATTAGTGACCCGTTTGCTTTGCTGCTCCACCGGCAGACTGGGAATCAATCCCTACCTGATGCATCACTTCGTTCAGTCGATCCAGAAAGAGACCAGCTTTGATATCGGGATCAAAAACGTCACCTGGCGGTGCCTCGGCCAGCGGCCAGTAGGTGTACCATGCTGTCGAGACGGCGCTGTTGAGGTCATTGCGAACGGTTACTCGGGCAGGAAACCAGACCTCGCCAAGCTTAATCGACTCTTCCAGGCGGTAGGTTTTGAAGACTTCACGTCGATCGTCGAGGTAATCAATCTGCTTTAAAAACTGTTTTTCCAGATCAATCCGCAGCACCATGGCATCAAACCCCACCCCCGCTCGAATCTCTTCACTGAGCGGCTCAGCAATCACGACGGCTTCATTAATTCCCACCTCTGTGGAATCTTCTGAAAATCGGAAACGATACTTGTCTACCGGCACGAATCCCCGCGAATCTTCATAGGTTAGTGCCGTGCCGGGAACCATGGCCCGGGCGGAACGAATATCGAGCAAACTAACACGCTTGACCGCTGACAGGTAAAGCCAGGTTGAATCAGGCGCCGTGGTATCGGCTTTGTCGGCGAACAGCAGGGTCGTGCCGAGCATCCGGGGCGGCTCAGTCACTACATACATGATCCGCGTATCGCTCGTATCGCCATTAATCACCCCCCACATTGTTCTTTGGATCGGCTTCTTAATCTTCCTCGCGTAAGTGGTGGAAAATTGAATTTTCACCACCCGTGCTCCCCAGCGGAAGTCGCTCTCTAACCGATGCACGAGCGTCCAAGCCGAAGGGTCGTCCGGGGCAGTTTCGCCCCTTTCTCCTGCGATGGCACCGGTCGGGAGCGCCGCGACAAACAAAACCATCACCAGAGCCAGGCGTCTCAGCAAACGGGGTAAAAACAGCAGGGTCATGCCGTAGCAGGTGACCATTGCCATGGCCAGCAGAATCCCTAAGTCGCGGTCCGGCCTTAAATTCGAAAAAGTCAGGGCCATGAATCCGAGAACCAGCACCGTGGCATTCCACCGAATGGCTTGCCCGGTGTTTTCCAGGGTGGAAACCAATGCTGGCTGGTGGTCCTTACCTGTCTGCCGCTCCCGCCTGTAGTTGTGCAGAAAGTGAAGAGCAAAATCGACTCCCACACCGATGGTAAGGCTGGCAAACATACTGGTGGCAATGCCCAGCGGCATTCCCGTGTAACCCATTATGGATAGGACTATTATCGCCGTGGTGGTTACCGGAATCATGGCCACCAAGGCTGCTAATTTCTGAGGAAAGATAAGCATAAGCAGCAGGGCGATCCCCAGGAGAGTCCAGCTTATCGACCGCATTTGATTGACCACGATGGAGCGGACGACCTCCAGGGCGACAGGGATGTCACCACTGACGTGCGATTTGACGCCGTAGTTCTCCTCTATTGAGCGCCTGACCTGGTCAACATAATCGCTCAGGTGCTCGGAACGCTTGTAATTAGGGCTGTTGACAAAAATCGTCGCCCGGGCAGCGGCGCCATCCTGATCTATCAATTGCAGCAGGGCTTTCTGATCGGCGGCCATCTCCGCAACGGTGGCAATGTCCTGCAGCTTGCCGTTGTCAAGACTTGATAACCGTCCCGATTCTCCCAAGCCCTTGGCCACCTCTTCAAACACGTCAAGATATGACGCCACCCCGCCAACATGCGGCCCCCCGGCGGCAGACGCGGTAAATTCCTCCATGAGAGCAACTCCTCTGGATTGGTAAAACAACCCCGGAGCACCTTCGAATACCACGTCGAGCCGGTAACTGCCCCAGAAGCCGTCATTGAATTCGTTTTCAGCTGACACCAACGTTGATCGTTTGTCGAAATTGTCGACCCAGGAATCCTGTACCTCCAACCACATCAAACCGGGAACACTGACGACAACGATAGCGAGACCAACCACGAAAGCCACGCCTGTGCGATGGGCCGTAAAGCGTTCGACCCACACCAACCGGGGTTGCTCGGGCTGGCGTTTACGACGAGCGGTCCGTTGAAACCATGTCACCGGCAGCAAGACAATTAGACAGGGGATGAAGGTAAAGCTGAGGACCATCGCCATCACTATCCCAAAAGCGGTAAAAAGACCGAAATGCCGCATCGGCAGCATTGAGGCGGTAAGAAATGACAGGAACCCGATCGAGGTCGTTATCGACGTTACAATAATAGGCCGACCGACGTCGCGCAGGGCCGACACAGTGGCTTCCCTGAGACGATCCCGCCCGGTGAGGTTCGGCGGAGGCTGTGTTCCGTTCCCCGCAAGATGAGCCTGCAAGCGTTGTAGAAGATGAATCTCATCAGTGATTGCCATCGTCATGAGAATCACCGGCAGAATGGTGGTAACAAGTGTTACGGGCGCGCCGACCCAACCCATCAAACCCAGCGTCCACACCAACACCAGCAGGGCTTCCATCAATGGAATGAGAAAGCCACCGATTGTCCGGAGAGTAGCCAGAAGCATTAAGGCTACCACGGCGACCATAACAGGAATCAATACGGCGAGGTCGCGCAGGACCATAGTGCCAAGGGTGGCCTCGGCCACCACCGGACCCATCAGGCGCATTTCAAAGGAAGCGTCCCGGCGCGTCTGAAACCACCGGTCCAGCGCCGCCAGTATCACCTGACGGTCGATGCTCTCGGCCAATGGAACGTACACGGCCGCCATCCGTCCGTCGACCGACAGATAAAGACCATCGGTCAAAGGAACTTGCCGGAGGCGGGCGAGTAGCTCCGAGAAAGCAAGACTGTCGTCCGGAATCGAATCCAGGTGAGTGGTGATAATCATCGTTTCGAGGTTGGACCGGACATCAAGCAAAGAGGCCAGAGAATGCACGCCGTCACCATACACGCCGGGCATCCTCGCTAACGATCGATGAATCTGCTTGACAAACCGAAAACCCTCGGGCGAAGCTACCAACGGGCCCTCCGGGCGAGAGGATATCAACGTGATAACCTGTTGGGGGTCGTAGAAAGCGTCCCGGTCAAGCTCGGTCTGTTGGACGACGGCATTGTCTTCCGGGTAGATGGCAGCGCCGTCGGTTCGCAGCTCCAACCGACTGAGCCCCAGAGCGAGCACCGCCGTCACAACGAGAGTGCTAACCAGCGAGAGAGCTGGGCGTCTCAGTATGGCAACAATCAGTCGCTCCAAGGGCATCTATCCGAATCTACAAGCGAATGGTGATTTTGATCCGCAAGGCTGGTGTATCGTCCCGGAAATAACTTGCAAAATAACTTGCGTATTCTGTGGCGGGGTGATCTTCAGATCGCCCCGCGTGACAATGGCTTTCCCGTCGGGTCTGAGGACCCGCCGGGCACAGGACTAGGCGCATGCATTTCTGGGACACAAGGTTAGCCGGCATATGGTTCGAGCGCCCTGCGTAGCGAGTTGGGAACATGCGTTGGCACCAATTGGCCATCCTGGCATCTCATGCACGCGACCTCCTGTTCCCCCCGGGCAACCATTTCCTCTCTCCCACCCGTCTGACGGTAATATTCAAACAGCAGGGTCAGGCGGTTCTGTGTCATCGCCACCAGCCGCATGCGAATTACCAGTTCATCAAAGGCCGACAGCTCCGCCAGATAGTCACATGCGCATCGCACTGTAACCAGTCGCAGGTCTTCCATGAGCGCCGGAAGCACATCAGGGGCATGTTCTTTGAGAAACATCTCGCGGCACCGCCCCTGCCAGCGAATATGATTAACGTAGTATACGTTGCCGACCAGGTTGGTCTCTTCGAAGCCTACTATATGGCGGTATTCATAGGCTCGCATTGTTGCTCCGTACCATCACGGCCAGGACCAGGGGTCGGTCGCAGCCGGTTATCGAGGCTACCAACGTAGCAGCTTTGTAATGCCCGGAGGTAAACAAGACCCAACTGTCGCGGTCGGCCCGTTCCAATATCAACGGTGTATCGGTATTGGCTCCCACTTTGATTAAACACTCGGCAACGGCCCATATCCGCGTGGCGGCGGTCGCTTTGTCTTCTCCCGCTTCACGAGCGACGGTCGCTGCCAGTTGACATTTTTCAGGCCCCAGCAGATTTCTCCATTCTTCCTCGGGCCTCTCGACCACCGGCTGAGTGTCGCACCCGACCGCGCCCCTGCCGGCGACGGCCATCGTTATATCGCCGGCATGCGACGTGGAGACGTTTATGTTTCCTGATACCTCCGGTTTTCCATCCGGCCTCCTGGTTACCGAAACGTCACAGCCGAGGACGCGCCGTATAGCGCGGTCGCTGCGATTCCGCCGGTTGTCATTGAACCCGATATCCACTGCTACCGAAACCTCCGCGGCCGGGATATACTCCCTGACTTTTCGTTCTAAGTACGGGCCCAGAAGGGGTGCCACCCAGTTCCCCTCATGCTCAGTACCGGCAATGGTCTTTAACCTCAATCCCTCCCATCTTTCAATCACACGGCCATCCTGCTCGCTCACCTCTACGTCGTAGATAAACAATTCCTTATCGTGGGTACGCTCCACGGCGTGCATGAGCCAGGGACCGGCAGTTGACCTTATACCGACTTGAATTCGCTCGACGCCAATCGGCAACAAGGAAATATCGGGAACGCAAGCCTGAATGGCGTGAATGGCGGTATCTCTAAGAGCTGGATCCCCTAAGATCAATTCCAATGGCAGATAGGAACCGAACCAGGCTGACTGGCCGTCCGGAACTATTTCGGCGACACACTCCGTGGAAGCCAGATGGCGGTAACCACCCAGCCGCCGGAACCGGCCCTGGTGGAAAAGGAGGCTGCCGTAAAGATCGGTTTGTGGTTTCAAAGGAACTGCGATCCCAGTCACCTTGTGCTCGATCGGGCTTTCTTTTTCCATCTTCGCATTATCTTCAAACTTGCAGACGGCGCGAAAATGATCTGCCGAAAATGAGGTTTCTTCACTGCGCAGAACTACCTCTACCTGTCCCGATTCTCTCACCAGTGCTGCTAACCGGATGGTGAGTTTTCCATTGTCAGGCAGAACTACGGGACGATCAAATTTTACATCTTCAAACACTGGCGGCGATGTCCGGTCAGCCACCGCCATAGCAGCTTGGGCCATGGCTTCCAATCCCATCACCGCGGGAAGCAGCCGCTGGCCGCGGAAGACGTGGTCTTGCAAATAGGGATCAGTATCGAGAGTAAGCTCGGCGTCGAAAATCAACTCTATGCCCGGATAAAAGACCCGCTGGTGTTCCAGGAAACGCAGCAGCGGTAATTGAGACTCTTCCATCGCCAGTGTCGGTGGCTTCCCAAACCGGCCGGTAACGACCACTGACGGTGATGATAATTTGTGGTGGAGCAATGTCTGTATGACGGCCAGTCCAGCATCAGGTGTAATGGCCGAAATACCATCCCGTGCCAGTTCCTGTACCCGGCCCAGCCGTTCACCCATGCCGACTCCCGACCAAACCGACCACTCAACCGCAAGGCAGCGACAGGAGGGATAATCGACCTGGAACTCTTCGGTTAGCCGTGACAGCCATTCATTGGCCACGGCATAGTCGGCCTCTCCTCGCATCCCGGTACGGGCGATGATAGAACCGAAGGTGATAAATAGTCGCAGCTTTTCCCGATCGATTGCAGCCAGGACGTTTTTGGCTCCCAGGACCTTGGGGGCCAGGGTCCGTTGAAACGAGTTTTCGTCAAGTGTACGAAGCAGCTGAGGGACATTTGTGCCGGCGGCGTGAAGGAAGGCGGTAATGTTGCCCAAACTCTCTTGAACGTGCTCCAACGCCTCTTTTACTGTCGCTGCGTCGGTAACATCGGCCGCTATGTACTCAAACTCGATACCGGCAGCAGTAAACCTTTTCAGATTTGCGGCCAATTCATCATCTTCAGCTGGCTGTGAACGACCCATAAGGGCCAGTCGCACCCCCGTTTCTTTGGCCAATGAAAGGGCGCATTCGGCACCAATGCCTTTTCCACCACCGGTAACCAGAAGTAGATCGTCCTTTCCCACGGGGAGCGGGGACTTTGAAGATGTCGTGATTGGCAGGACCCGGAGCACGGGCACCCGCCTGACACCGTTCCGATCGTAGCAGGACTCACTGTACCCGACCCCAGCTTTCACTTCGTCAACAATCCAGGTGAGCGATTCGAGACTGTACGGTACGTCGATCACGCAGGTTGTCAGTCCCGTGGCCTCGAGGTGAGTCGTTTTAGCCAGCGAGACCGCGCCTCCGCCGTGCTGTATGAAAACCAACCGGGTCGGTTCACTACTTTCAAGCGCCGCCTGGGCTCCTTGCAACATAAGCCCGATATGGTTTTCGTCCGGTTCTGGTGGGATGCAGATGATCACACCCCCGCCACCCCAACTTTCTAACTCTCGCTTGATCGATTCGGCCAGGATATGCCCGTGCGGCGCATAGAGCTTCCATTTACTACGCTCCGGAGCCGGCTGGCCGGACGGCAGAGGTTTTTCCACCAGGTCCAACGTTAAGCACCTAACCCACGAATCAACACCCGGCACCTGACCAGGTTCAGGGCTAGCCGACGACAGTTCCCCGGTGTCTCTCAATCGTTCCAGCGCCTCAGCCACCTGCGCCACAGTAGCGCTGGCAAACTGACTCGGGGACACCACTGGAGGGAGTTGCAAACGTCGGGCGGCTTCAACTACAATCCGACTGACAGTTATTGAATTGAGGTGAAGGTCATCCAGAAGGCGGCTATCCCCGGTAATGGCACTCAACGGTAGTTCCACTTTGGCAGCAACGAGATGGCGCACCAGAGAGAGCACGTCAATTGGTTCAGAATCAGTACCGGTTGTAGCCATTTCAAAGGATGAGAACTCGTCATATGTTGATGAGCCGGAAAGGCTTTGAGACTGACTGACTGGTAGTCTGTGATCGTCCCCGTCAGGGGCAAGTTCGCAAGGATTAACAAAGAAGCGTGGCTGCCAGTCGAGATCGAACGGCCTGGTGAAACGGCCCTCGAACAGCACCTTTTGATCAATCTCTGCGCCTAAGGCGTAGGCGGCCCCGACGGCCTGAAGAATGCCCTTCAAAGAGAGCCCGGCGGCGTCCATAGAGATCACCGGGGAAGTCACCTGCCCCGCGGCGATCCCCCCAAGGACCTCACCCGGACCGACCTCAATCAAGAGATCTGCTTCCTTGGAGGCCACAAGCAGCGCCTCCATGAACCGTACCGGCGCCGTGATCTGGCGGCAGAGGAGTGCCTTTAGGTCGCCATCGCCGGAGAGCGGCTTACCCGTGATAGTCGAAACCACCGTGGCTTCAATGGGCTTAAAATTCTCGGAGGCCAGGAACTGCTCCAGTGCCTTCTCAGCCTCAACCAGAAGAGGCGAATGAAAGGCATGTGAGACAGGGAGTCTAACGGCCCGCAATCCTTTGGCCTGGGCGCGCGAGATCAAAGCTGTCACGCTCACTTCGTGACCGGAGACGACCGTTTGATGCGGTGAATTGAGTCCGGCTATAACTACGCCATCATCATCCAGCATCTTTTCGACTGTCGCCTCATCGGCGCCAATCGAGGCCATCGCTCCCCTTGCGGCGCAGTGTTCTGTCATCGCCTTTCCTCGTGCCGTGGCGATCCGAAGTAGCCCGGCCTCATCGTAGACGCCTGCCCAATGCAGAGCTGTCAGTTCACCCAGGCTGTGACCAACGGCGTTTGTTGCCCTGACGCCGATTCTCGTCAGCAACCTGAGGGCAGCCATGGAACCGGTTGCGATTGCCGGTTGCGCAACGGATGTTTCTACCCCATCACTATCGGTGGAAAGCTGTGCCATCTGGTAAAGCTGTGTGACGAAATCAAAACGGCGTCGCATGGCACCACCGTCTAAATGCGCCGGCGTAGCTTGACCAGGAAAGAGGTAGGTAATATTCGGCCGAGAAGTCCCTTCACCCACAAACAGTCCCGCTTCGACGTCAATACGGTTGTCGACTCCATCTCTCAGCCAGGCGGCTAGATTATGAAGAGATGTCGTCAGTTCATCGGGATGGGAAGCGACGATGGCGGCACGAACGTGCCGCTCATCCAGCCTACTCGCCAGCAGCGCAGCCAGATCGCCTAACTCGCCAGGAGACAGCCTGGGGACGATGGTCAGGAGATGCTGCACTTGCTCGGCCAGATCTTCTCGGTTCCGGCCACCCAGAAGTATCAGTTCAGCATCCTGGTGAGCAGTAAGTAGGGTTCTTTCGGCGGGGGTGAAACTGGTTCGCCTCCGTTGAGCGACACCTTCAACTGTAACATGGACGTTTATACCACCGAAACCCATAGAGCTGACACCGGCCCGCAGCGATCTATCGGAATTCCACACTTCACCCTCGGTCAACAGCCGCAGCGCCGGTGCCTCCCCGTTTAGCACCGGGTGTGGTTCCTTAAAGCTGGTGTTGGGTGGGATTATTTGTGAGCGTACGGCCATGATCGCTTTCAGCAGGCCGGCCATACCAGCGGCTGCTTTGGTGTGACCGATATTGGCCTTGATTGATCCGACTACCGCCGCCGGTTGTTTAGCCGCACTTTCTCTGATGACTTCGGTGAGGGCAGTCAGTTCAACCGTGTCACCAATGCCGGTACCGGTACCGTGCCCTTCGAAATAAGCAACAGAATCGATTCCATACCCAGCCCGCTTGTAAGCTCGTCGTAAGGCCAGTTTCTGTCCGGGAACTTCCGGACGGGTGAGACCGCCGCTGCCGTCCGAAGAGATGCCCCAGCCTCTAATAACAGCGTAAATATGCAGCTTCCGTGCCAGGGCTTCCTCGTGCTGCATCAACACGACAAAGCCGCACCCTTCTCCCGGGAGAAAGCCGGTGGGGTTGGCGTCATAGACCCGCATCTCTCCTTCAGCCAGGGCGCCCAGGCGAGAGAAACCAACCAGTTCGAAGGGATCCAAGCTCAGGTCAACGCCCCCTACGATCACGACTTCGAGATCCCCAGCCACCAGGGCCGAGCAGGCGTTGGTTATAGACAGTAACGAAGAACTGCAGGCGCCGTCTACAGTGTAACCTCCCCCGCCAAGATCGAAATAGTTACAGATGCGGCCGGCGATAGTATTGGACAGACCTCCCGCCAGCGTCTCATCCCCAACTACCGGGAAAGGTTTCTTGTACCGGACCTCCAGCTCGGACAGGAATTCAGCCCTCTTCTGGGAATCCCAGCCTTCGTCGATTAGTTTGGCGTTAACTATCTTACCCACGTAGGGCCATCGCAGTCGCATCACCGCCGCACGTGAAAACTCACCGGTGAGAGTGTTGCCCACCAGAACACCGGTGGTCTCTCGTGGCAGTCCTTCGGCGTCAGGAAAGCCGGCGTTCTCCAACGCCTGGGAAGCGACGTCCAGCGCCAACCAATGGGCGAGATCAGTCGCCCGGTAAGTGCTGCCCACCACCCGAAATCGTTCGCGGTCAAACTCGTACCCTTCGATCAACGCGGCCTGAGCCGTGTAGGTCATATCTGTCGCCAGACGATCGGTGGAAACGTAATCCTCGAATCGCAGGCGGTCCGGCGGCATGCGGCGGAACGACTGGCGTTGGGTCAGCACGTTTTCCCACAACTCATCAGGAGAGGCGGCATCCGGATAGCGGCAGGCTATGCCTACTATGGCTATACCAGGTGTCATGACTC
>Ga0114930_10002968_pt1 | contig 15079 bp, 18 predicted proteins | sample AnhtaG_FD_87300 | JGI IMG/M metagenome (GOLD analysis project Ga0114930, IMG submission 87300) | Deep subsurface microbial communities from Anholt, Denmark to uncover new lineages of life (NeLLi) - Anholt_01485 metaG | ecosystem: Environmental > Aquatic > Marine > Oceanic > Sediment | place... | reverse complement strand
CGCTTTGAACTGGTCGTCGTAAGTCCTTCTTTTTTTCAATTGTGTTCTCCTTATTTTTATTGTAAGGAGATACACCTTAAATTACGACCATTTTTGGTCTGAATCGCCTGAACCATTATCGATACAGGAATCAATTATTATGTTAAATTTGACGAGAAAGGATTTCTTCAACTAATTAATATCGTAAAAAAAAACAAAAAAAATCTGTCTAAAGAAAAACCAGGTGTAATATATATATGGAAAATAATTACTGCAAAAAGAGGCGAAGCTCATGTAGATATTAATTATGTATATTTTGCTTTCAGAAATAAAAAAGCTATTCCAGTAGCAGAATTAAATTTGTTTGATGATTGGATTAAAAACTTCAAACAGCGATATTTTCTTAAATGGGGATTTGTAATAATCTTTATTGGTTTCTTTATAAGCCTAGTAAGCCATTTCTATAAAACATAACAAAAAGATAAGGACTGTAGATTTATTAAATTAATTTTGGAGGGTAAAATGGGATGGGTACCAATTAAATGTTATCTTTGTGATAAAGATGCAGAACAATGGAATTATGATTCCAGTGATTTTATGGTGAGATCTAAACTTTCTTCAGAAAAACCTTGTGAATGTGGATTTTATAAACTTACTAGCCGTCTAATAACATTTAGAATGGATGACAAGAAAAAATTGCTTACAAAAAACAAGGTTCCTCTTACAGAAGTACAAAGAAAAAGTCTCATTGATTTTGTTAAAAAAAATCAAGATCCAACTGACAAAAATCCGGCAACGATATATTTAGTCATTTATGACAATCTTATCTAGCGGAGTTTAGAGGATTAAATGACCTTCTTAAGGAATGATCGCCTCATAAGATAGACGGATGAGGGGGAATGAAATTCTCAGAAGGGGGAATGAACATTTATTAATTAAACTAAAAAGAGGGGTCTTAAGGTCAGCCGTTCTTTCTCTGCCGCTGATAACAAATTTCTTATCCATTGTGTATTCTGCACTGCGTGATATAATATTATGTAAGCGAAAGAGTGGCGGACATGAGAAAAAGAAGATTGCTGTTGTCCGGCCTTCTCCTTTTCCTGTCGGCTGCCCTCCTGGCCCACGATCCGAGCGATTTTCCTGGAAAGACGCCGGGGCAGGGTCAGCCGGAAAGGCCGAAATTTTATGCCCTCCGGGTTGTTTTCGAAAAGAACGTCCAAAACGAGAAAGATTCCTTGGGTGCACCGGACGGCCGCAATGCGGAAATCCTGCCGGGCGGGCAGCTCGTCGTGCTCATGGAGAACAATCTTTATCCCTTCCCAAGTATCAGCGGCTGGCCAGAAGGCGGCGCAGGACTAGCGGACAGCGGCTCAGTAGTTGGTAAAGGAGAGAAGAACTTCGGTCTTGAAGGCTGGCTTCCGATGAAGAACACGCAGGGCAAACAACACTACGTCTGGATACCTCTGGGACTATCGGCGACCGGCTTTTGCGTCTTGCTTGAAGGCAGCGCGGGCGTGGACATGGTCAGGATGACCAACCCCGGCACCAAATCCTTGTTCGTGGACGCCATAATCGGATACGGTAGGGAAGCGGAAAGAAGATAGGAGGTAGCAACCGCCCTTGGGTCCGAGACGTTTAAAAATCAATGACAATGTCAAAGGACTGAATATAGAAGGCCCTATATATGGCGCAAAGGCCCTTTTTACATTCGAGACACAGATTTGGCGATTGAGGCGAGTGGTGCCAGGATGTCCCGGCTCCCTAAGATAAAATGACCTTCTTAAGGAGTGATCGCCTCATAAGGTAGACGAATGAGGGGGAAGGGGATTCTCATGAGGATAAAAAGAGGGAGAAATAAGTTGTTGATTTGTTGATATCAAGGGATTAATAAAGGAAAGGAGAATTAAATGAATGATGAATTAAGAGGAAAAAGGAATGAATTTATATACCATTCCTTTCGTGATGTGGCTGACTGTGACTATATAACTGCAAGAACGCTCCATAGATTAAAATTATTTAATCAATTTTCATGGTCAGCTCTTCAGGCTATTGAAAAATATTTAAAAACCATTCTCCTTATTTATGACAGAAATACAAAACAGATAGGACATAAACTTACAGAAGGACTGATACAGGTTGAAAATATTACAGACATAAATTGGGATTTTGATGTTAAGATTCGAAAATTCATTGAATATTCAACTATCTTTGGAGGCGACAGATATTTCACGTTTCCTTGGGGAACTGAAGGTAATGAACTTTTTATACTTGATTACACTGTTTGGAAAATTCGACGATATTGTCAAGATTTGCAGTGGATGAAGATTCTTCAAGCGCAACAAGGAATAAGCATATATGATGATTATATTAAACAAATACAGAGTCAAAAGTGCTTTGAAAAATCAAATAAATTCAGACTTCTTCATAAAGGCTATCTTGAAAGAGTATTAGATACAAAAAGGTTTCAGAAGCAACGAGAACAGCTTGTTTATAAGAATTTTTATTACGGCAGTTATAAGAAACGTAAGATAATATTTGCAAGAACTATTAGGATGGCGACTCCAAGCCATTTTTATTTCCCAGAGATATATTCTTGGGTATTAGAACATGTGAAACTTAGTGAAAAAGCAAAGGAATTTTTTGAAACAAGAACGATAGATGATTAAAAACTTCATTGTTACTATTAAAACATCTGAGGCGAGTGGAGGTTAGAGACCCTGCTCTCCATTTAGTGACTGGTTCACAGAAAAAACTAAGAAAGGATATTTTACTCATGCAAGTTATAAACATATACAGCATACTTTGTGGAAGCTTGAAAGGATTCGACTCAACAATATTAGATAATACAATTGAGAGAATTCTCGGACATTTCTCTGAATTAAAAGATGTCCGTTCTCTTTTGTATTTCAATCATTCAATATCTCTTGGAAACATAGTGGCTACAATGTATCCTTTAGAATATCCAAATTCAGGTTTGCCCGTCGATCATCCTGAATTAGAATTGATATATCAGCAATATATAAATCTGGATTTTTTCTTCTACTTTACGAGGATTGTCACTAAAGGAGATCTAATGGCTAGAGTTATTAATATTAGTCACGAATTTCAACATGCTTCGCAGTATACTGTAGATAAAAAAATATATATGTATGGGTGTATTATACGACATATGTTGGAAGACCTGATATCTGAAGTGAGATCTCCAATTGAATATGATGCGGAAAGGAAGTCAAAAATCATTGCATATGATTTATGTGGGGATAGGGCAGTAAATGAATTAATTGAAAGCATGTTATCAAATCCTGATGTGCCGAGGGAGTTTTGGGAGGTTTTAAAATCGATTAATATCCAGGAGGAATTCGATCTGAAAAATAAAATCTTAGAGTTGTGGGAAGACCATAAGATTGAAGAAAAAATTCAACAATTAAAAAAAAGTAGAATAAAAAATTACGACCAGAAAAAAGTGATTGAAATGTATAATTTTGCAAACACCTAAATATATTTGAGTCGTGAGTATTGTTGTTAACTTTTATTCTGAATGAAAAATTTAGTCACAATCGCGGACACACGGGCGAGAGACTTTTCCTAGTTTTCCCCATATAGCATCAAACTGAGCGAGAAACTGAAAATCTCTGCGTCGGGGATTCGATTAGATCCATACCTTTTCTTCCGTAAACATTCCGGGATCTCTAACTCTGGCAATCTGAGAAGCGCGTCGTCTAAATTATTTTCTTCTATGGGTGTTTACAACAAAAAAATCGGGTGTATACTGGAATTAGAAGGAAAAAAATCTTAGCACGAGAGGAGAGAAGTCATGGGAACTAAAAGATTCTCATCAAAGCAAAATTTTACCAAAACTAATATAGGCAAAGTCCCTAAAGACAAACCTGTAGTTTACAAATTGAAAGATTCAAAGGAAAAAAACATTTATACCGGTGTGGCAAAGAGGAGCAGGGTAGCAGATCGCCTTAAAGAGCACCTTCCCTGGGGACCTGATCCGAAAAGCGGGGTTAAATCCTTTCAGTTAAAACAGATGAAATCAATTGATCAAGCTAAAAGAGAAGAAAAGAAAATTATTAAACGGGAAAATCCAAAATTAAACAAATAAGATCTTTTGATAATCTAAAAGTAGAAATCATTGAATGAAACAGAAGGAGGCGCGATGCCTCAATTCAAAAAAGGAGGCTCACTATGAGCAACCTATTGAGTGGGGCGCGTCCTGAACGGGAGAGTGTCCTAGGGTAGCCCGATATGTTGAGCATAACAATCGGGTCCTTGGGCAGCACTCAATCGGGAGGGAGTTAAAATACCGGGAGGCCCTACACCCGGAGATGCTCTTCCGGCGAGGATACTTCTCGGCGCGCCTCCCATGATTTAAGGGGGATAAGGTGCCAACAGAACCAAATGAAAATTTCATCCCTAGAAAGTTCGATAACATTAACCTAAAAAAAAATTTGGAGCTTTTTTCTGAAAAAATTGGAGAAGCTGTAAATTTTGGCTCTCATATTTTTTATTGGTGTTTAAAATCTGTAACCGGAGGAATTGAAAAGGTCCCACTTTTTATGTCGTTTAGACATCTTTTCGAATTAATCGATGCAATCTCGATATTAGTTAAACTATCCTGTATAGATCCTTGTAAAATCCTTCTGCGCGCATCTTTTGAATCATTGCTAACAATAGAATATATTTTTGAAGAAAACACAGAACAACGCGCAATGGATTTTATGTTCTGGTATAAGCACCAAGAGCTAAAAATATATAAGCGATGGGATCCTGGCGATCACTTGTATATACAATTCAGGGAGCTCTTAAAGAACGATAAAGTACTTTGCAATTGGAAACCACCTGAGTTTCCGCAAATAAAGGAGGAGATGAACAAGCGGGAAAAAACATTACAAAGGCCGGAGTTTTCTGAATCAAGAAAAGAATATCAACGCTTAAAAAAACAAAAAAAAGGCGGACCAAATTGGTGGTTTTCTCTACATGGTGGACCTGAAAGCATAAAAAGATTGGCCAATCAACTTAATAGACCCGCTCAGTATTTAATGCTCTATCGTCAATGGTCCTCTGCAATACACGGAACTGATATAATTAGAAATAAAATAGGCGTGGATGAATTTGGCCGAACTTTTATATCTCAAATTAGACGCCCAAATGATTCTCAATTTGTTACCTTATTGGCGATTAATTTTGCTGCAACAGCGATTCGTAAATTCGTTGAACATTTTATTCCACATAAAAGAGATGAGCTCGAGAAATGGCATAAAAATGAGATTAAAGATTTTGCGATGAGTCTTGGTAAAAAAGATTTAATTATAGTGGAATAAATGTTACAGGTCTCTTTTCCACAAACATTCAGGGTCTCGGTTCTGTTAAAAGTAAATATTGTGTTAAGAATATATCTGCAGCAGGAGAGAAAAAAACCACGGGCTTTATTAACGATTATTTTCTATTTCTTTAAAATTATCCAAGTTGAGCCACCTGAGAACTTTTTTTCTTCTATCGCAGCTTCTTCCTTCCATTTTTTTAATAAAAATTTTACCTGTTCTGTATCCCTTTGAGAAGCTCTCAAAAGGCCCCTTTTTTTAATGCACCTTTTTCTTTCTAATTTTTCATGTAACCTAAAAGCAATCATAAGTTTTTTGACTATAGATTTAGGAAAAAGTGGTCTTTGAATTGTTTGAATTGTTTCAGATAATTGAGAGAGGACAGGTTCAAATGGAATCGATGAAACTAGATCCTTGAAATTTTCTTTCTTGATATGTTTCATGAGCGTTTGCGGATCGGGCGGCTGATAACTACGCCTATCACGAAATTTTTCCAAGATTTCAGAGGCTTTATCAATCATCTTTCCATTCACGGAAATTTTCCAATCGTTCTCCCAGGGACGTTTGAGGCATAACACCAGATAAAGAAAAAAAGCATTAAGCTTCTTTAGTTTATTTCGCCGGGGTTGAAACTTTTTGTATACCCAGAACGCGGGACAATCTTTATTCTCATCAAATTCCTTCCAATTCAAACCTATTTTTTGATAAAAATCAGAATCGTCTTTCTTGGGAAAAGCCACTGCAAAATCATCGTTAGAAATTTTCATAACCGTAAATTCTTTATTTTAAACGGAAAATGTGTCACCAAAACTCATGCTTATTGTATATTGAGTAACCGATTGCGTCAAACATAAAATATTAATATGAAATGCCAAAAATTATTCGGAGGTCGTAATGAATAGAAGAATAAAAGCTATTCGGGCCCTTCGCGGATTAAGGCAGGTCGACTTAAGCAAGAGGACAGGAATCGGCCAGAGCCGAATCTCACTGATCGAAGGCGGATTTTCCAGGATCAGGGATGAAGAAAAAAGGGCCATTGCTGAAGCTCTTGGGGAAAAACCAGAGGTCCTTTTTCCCAGCACCTAAGGACTAGAATGGAACGCCGCTGGATCTCCGTAAAGGCCGCAAGTGAATACCTCTCTGTTCACCAGAAAACCTGCTACAGGCTTATAGACAAAGGCGAGATTCCAGCGACGAAGATCGGGGGTTCAATCCGCGTGGACTTAAAGGCGCTTGAGACGATTTTGGAATCAAAATCAAGGGAAGTTTTAGGATGAGTGATAATCGATTCATCCGATTTCCTAGCCAAGTTCAAACCAGTGGGATTATGGAGTTTATGAGCACACGGCATTTCAGGACATATTGTTGCTTAGACTGGCATAAAAATAGCAGGGACAAAAAAAAGCCCTGGCAGTCATTCCCATCATTAGGAACTATTCAAAAAGAATGTAAGATGAACAGACAGACGATTCAGATTGCGATCAAAGACCTGGTTGAATGGGGGCTTATTAAAAAAGTTCTCGTCAGGCGCAAAAAGGGCGGTGGATATAGAAGTATTTATACCATTGTAAAAGAACCCTCAATAAAAACACCAATGAAAAGAATCAGAGAAAAGATGCACAACAAAAAAAGGCAAGAGCGTGATAAAAAGGGTAGATTTACAGGGTTGCATAAGCCAGAAAAACGGACTTGTGCAAACCCTCGGCATAAGCCAGAAAACATGGCTGATTTTCGACACGATAAAGACCATAAGCCAGAAAAGCTGGCTGATGCAATCAAGCCAGAAAAGCTGGCTGCGCATAAGTCCGTAAACATGGCTAATAACCAGTCTTCTTTAACCAGTATTGAACCAGTCTTAAAGAATACACCCCCTTCTCACTCATCTATAAAAAGAAAGAAAATCACAAAAGAGCTTCATAAGGCAATCGATGAAAAGATCCCTTGTGGAGAGAAAGAGTTCGATGAATTTTATAAGCACATAGATGATATGGTAGCCAAGGGAGGGGAAAGTGCAAGCTAGGCAAATATACCATCTAAAGCATGGAGGATGAGCATGGGCGTGTGCTTCCAGCAAATTGAGGGCAGACCTCTGGACACCCAGTCCACGGGTCTCTTGGGGAAAATAGCTAAAAAATGGCGCGCTTGTCGACTTTTGCGACGCCCTGGAAATTGGCTAGAAATGCTAAGTTATTGATAAATAAATAGGTTATAAATGAGCGAAAATAGGACAAAAAAGAAAGGAAAATCAAAGCGCGGCCGACCTCCAAAGCATGGGGGGTATTCTCTACTTATTAAGGGAGAATTGCCCGAAAATCGAAAGTATATCAGGAGATATCTGACGGCTGTTCGAGAGGGATTGATCCAGGACCTAGGACCTACTGAGGAGGATCTGACAACTGCTCAACTTGTTTTAATTGACCGTATCGTGACGAAATTAGGCGTTGTGCGCTGTATTGAAGAGTACATAAGGGAACACACTGTAATGACCGGAGCTCGCCTGTCTCCGAGTCTTAGGGAGTCTTATCTGGCCTATAACAACAGCATCCGTTTAGACCTTGCAGCCCTGGGGATCAACAAACGAAACAAAGAGGCCATATTAACACCTTATGAGATCACTGAGAAAGAGAATGGACATAATAAACGCGTTAAATGACAAGAGATTCTTTGCCGGATTGTTTAAAGATCCTAAGACGTGGTATGCCTGGGAGGTCTATCTTAAGGCCCTGTTTGGATTGCCTATAACCGATAAGGAAGAGAAGAAGCTGTTTAGGAAGTGTACCGGATTGAGATCTCAACCGGGTAAGAGGCCGAGAGAGAGTTTTATTATATGTGGCCGGAGATCAGGCAAGAGCTTTATGAGTTCAATTATTGCCGTTTATTTGGCTACGTTTAAAGATTGGTCAAGGGTATTGAATCCGGGAGAAAGGGGATACATTTTTATAATAGCGAATGACAAGGCACAGGCTCGGATCATAAAGAGTTATGTCTCAGGGATACTAGGACAGAGTGTGCATTTTCAAAAGCTGGTGAGTAAAGATTTAGCATGGGAGATCGAGCTGCATAATGGCGTTAATATTTCTATAAAGACGTGCAATTTCAGGAGCGTAAGGGGATATACGCTGATCTGCTGCATTGCTGAAGAGATCGCATTTTGGAGATCTGAGGACAGCGCAAATCCTGATAGAGAGATATTAACGGCAGTGCGTCCGGCATTGGCAACCATCCCGGAGTCTTTATTGATAGGGATTAGCACACCCTACAGTCGGTCAGGGGTCCTCTACGAGGCTTTTAAAAAACATCATGGGAAGCCGGGAGGTGCTTTGATTTGGCAAGCTGCCACAGAGCGGATGAATCCTACGATTGACAGATCTTTAATCAAGAGTGCGCTGGAAGATGATCCCTCTGCTGCTAAGGCCGAATGGGAGGCTGAATTTAGAATGGACATAGAGGCTTTTATGCCTTTGGAATTCATAGAAGCTGTTATTGCTCCTGGGCGTTTTGAGCTGCCAAGGGTCGAGGGGACCTCATACTACGGTCATTTAGATCCGAGTGGAGGAAGGCAGGACAGTATGACATTGGCAATCGCTCACAAGGAAAACGGAGACCGGGTCATTCTGGATGTTTTGAGGGAGGCACGTCCTCCATTTCAACCGTCAGCCGTTGCCGCTGAATATTCCGAGCTTTTGAAAGATTATAAAATCAGCAAGATCGAATCTGACCGCTATGCTGCCGAATGGGTTACGGAAGCCTTCAGGAGTCATGGGGTCATAGTTGAAAACTCGGATCTTTCAGCGAGTGAGATTTACCTTTCTTTCCTTCCCCTGGTTGCGAACGGGACGGTTGAATTGCTTGACAATAAACGGTTGAGAGCGCAGCTCTCAGGACTCGAGAGAAAGACGAGATCCGGGGGAAAGGATTTAGTCTCACACGGTCCGGGATCACATGACGACCTTGCGAACGCGGCAGCCGGCGTTTGTGTTATGGCTGTTAAACGTAGAGTTACCCCTCGTATTTGGAGGGTGGATGGGCCCGGCGATTTGAAATGGTAACTTAAACATGTCAAATAAAAAGAAAGGAGACCAAGAAAAATGATTACTGAAGAGTGTAAGAAAATAAGTGAGCTGATAAACTGTCACAATGGAAGAATTCCCAAATTGAAAGAAAAGCTCGATAGGAAATGGGCGATACAAACAGAGCTGGACGAAGTGGCCCTGACAGCAGAGATCCTGGAAGAGAAGGGGTGGGAAAAGAAAAGGGAAAAAGCCGGAAGAAACAGGGAAGAGATAGCCATGTTAAGGTCCGAAATTGAAAAGCAGGAAAAAGCTATTGAGATATTGAAAGAAAAGGGTGAGCGGGCTATTTGACTTTTTTAGTTTCCAGATATTTTTCGATGTCAGACATTTTGAATAAGACCCTACGGCCTAGCTTGATATATGGGATTTCCTTCATTAAGCGATCTATAGTGCCATGAGACACTTTTAGATATTCCTGTAGTTCTTTTTTGGTGAGGAGTTCATCCTTAGGCATAATTCGATTAAATTTTATGATTTTAAAAGAAAAAAGCAAATATTTTTCTTGACAATTGCCAATTTATAACTTAATTTAGGCATTATTAGGTAGCATTAGGAGACAATGGGCATTAAGTGAGTGACAGCAAAAAAAGGAATCCGTTGATTGAATTGCTTAAATCAACGCTTGAGCAAAAGGGATTATCACCCGAAAGGGCTGCGGTCCTAGCCGGAGATGAGCGGATTAAACAAAGGAGCGTATGATGATAAAGCCAAAAAAAGATAGAAATTTGAAATATGTTGATAGCAAGTGGTATATCGATTTTACTTTTAACAAGAAGCGGATCCGTGCGTTTGGAGGATACACAAAGGATCAGGCTAGGAACAAGTTGACAAAAATGAGGATGGAAAAGCTCAATGAAAAAATGGGCTTTAAAAAGCCGGAGAAGAAGCCAGACATCCTCTTTGAGAAATTCGCCGATGAATTCATCGAGATCTACGCAAAGCAAAATAAGCGATCTTGGAAAAGGGACGAAGTATCTTTGAAGAACCTAAAGCCTTTCTTTAAGGGAAAGTTGTTGAATGATATAGGGCCGCAGCTTGTTGAGAATTACAAAGCCAAGAGGAAAACTGACAAAACGCCAAGGAAAACTCTCGTCACCGAGGCAACCATAAACCGTGAGGTTGCGCTGCTAAAAACCATATTCAATAAGGCATTGGAATGGGAGAGGATTGAAAAGAATCCAATGTCCCGAGTGAAAAAATTCAAGGAGAATCAGAAAGCAATGAGAATCCTCAGCGATAAAGAAATGATCAAGCTTATAGATGCAGCGCCTTCCCACATTAGTCCGATCATAATTATTGCAGCGAGTACCGGAATGAGAAAAATGGAGATCCTAAGCCTTAAGTGGGAAGACATTGATTTCAGAAGAGGAATAATTCACATCAAGGATTCAAAAAGCGGGAGGGCCCGCGAGGTCTACATGAACTGTCCGGTTTTTGAGGCCCTTAAAGCCCTTCCTCAAGAGTTTGAGTTTGTTTTTTTCAATCAAGCCACGGGAAACCACGTCACAAGCGTTAGGAAATCGTTTAAAAAAGCTTGTGAGGACATGGGGATCAAGAACTTTAGATTTCACGATTTGAGACATTGTTGCGCGACAAAGATGGTCGAGGCTGGCGTTGATCTTGTCACCGTCTCGAAGATCCTTGGTCATAGCGATATAAAATTGACCATGAGATACGCACACCCGGGCGAAAAGACAATGAGAGCGGCCGCTGAAAAATTAGGTCAAATTTATGAACAGACACGACAAAAAGTCGACAGTCCCACCGAAGAGGTGGAAATCAAGATGGGCGTAACTCATTTAAAATCAGGCCATTAGTAAGGATTTTTTCTTTTCGATAAGTGGACTTTGAATCCAAAGGTCGGGGGTTCAAATCCCTCCGGGCGTGCCACTTCTTTCCCTGTAAAACCTTATTTTTATTTTAGCCTGAGTTAATTTAACTGAGTCATTTTAACCGAGAATAATCATTTTTTTATTTAGATCTGGGAAAACTATATTTATAGCAATTCAATTGGAGTAAGGAGGTTGGTAGATCATGATCCTCGGACTAATTCATTTTATCGTATATCCCCCATTTTTGGTTCCAAATAATTTGCCAATATTATCTTCTTAGGTTTTCGAACGCATATAAATCTGTAAATCCTATTCAGCGAATTAAGGAATCAGATATCCTGTCAACAAATTAACATTATTCGTAACGGAGGGAGTTGGAGGGGTTGGTGAACGAGGCCTTGAGGGTCTGGAAACTCACCGTGACAAGTGTCACGAACAAAGTCAACAGGCCCGAGAGAACAAACGTGCTCCACGAAAGACTCACATGGTAAGGAAAATTCTCCAACCAACTATTCATCAAAACCCAGGATATCGGCCAAGCGATCACATTGGCCAATAGGATAATTTTGAGAAAATCTTTGTTCAACAAAAAGAGGATATTACCCACAGAAGATCCCAACACCTTGCGGATGCCGATTTCCTTGGTCCGTTTGCCCGCCGCGAAAGCGGACAGAGCAAAAAGCCCCAGGCAGGCAATAAAACCCGCAATGACCGTGAAATACTTAAGTATCGCGCCAAGATTTTCAACGTCCGAGTAAAGCTGATCGAACTCCTCGTCCAAAAAATCATACGTAAACGGAAGGTGAGGCGCAACCTTCAACCAGGTCTGTTCCATACGCTCAAGAGTAGACGCGATATCATGCGGGCGAACGCGAATGAATATGTAGTTTATTCTGGGATTCAGGAACAGGATCAACGGCCCGATATAAGCATTCGACGCGGACTCCAAATGGAAATCCTTCACGACACCTATGATGTTGCCTTTGTATTTGCCGCCGATGTCCAGTGTTTTGTTCAGGGAGGATTCATCCCCCAATATGGTTGCCAAACGTTCATTGATGATCAGGTTGCCTTTTTCAGTCCCGTACTCTTCCGAAAAACTCCTTCCCTGCAGGACTTCGATTTTTAGCGTCTCGATAAAATCAAAGTCCACCGATGTGACGTTTATCGGCATCTCCTCATCCAATTTCCTGCCTTCAAAAACAACATCTTTTGCCTGTGTCCCGAAGTAGGTGGGGTGGGTGAAGGCTGCGGTGACATTTTCGATTTGCGAAGTCTGTTTGATTTCGTTCTTGAACCTCTTATAGATTTGGGTGTTTTCCTCATTCGCGATACCAAGGGGAATGGTAATGACATGCTCCTTGCTGAGTCCCAAATCCTTGTTTTTGAGATAATCGATCTGGCTGTAAATGACGACAGATGCGATAAGCAGGATGAGGGAGATGCTCATCTGAACAAGGACAAGGCCCTTTCTCAGATAGGAACCCTTTCGGCCGGATGTTGTGCTCTTTTTTAAAACCTTCACGGGCTCGAAGGAGGAGAGAAAAAGAGCCGGATAACTTCCGGATACAATTCCTGTAAAAAGGGGCACCCCGAAAACCACCAAAATCATGGCGAAGCTGAAAAAGTCGGACAGAGCAAATGTCTCATTAATTATTTTATTGAATCCTGGGAGAGCGAGTTGAATCAGGAGGGGAGCCAACAGGAGTGACACAAAAGCGATAAAAATCGCCTCCACCAAAAATTGCCGGATGATATGAGCTTTGTTAGCTCCGATCACCTTCCGCATGCCGATCTCTCTTGACCGATCCTCTGACCGCGCTGTGGTCAGGTTCATGAAGTTGAGGCAGGCGACAATCAAGATGAGAACTCCCAATAAAGAAAACACGTAGACATATTGGATGCGACCCTTGCCATCAGGATTGTCATAACTGGAGTAGAGATAAATTTTGGTCAAGGGCTTAAGGAACAATTCGATGTTGGTATCTTTGTCGTGGTTTTTGACAAGACCCGCAATTTTCCGTTCAAACTTCCGATAGTCGACAGACTCTTCGAGTTGGATATAAGTCAAAGCCATACTGAAATCCCAGGCATCGGTCACCCAGCCCAGGTTTTCGACAACATCGAAAGGAACGACCATGTCAAATTGGAGATGGGAATTCGACGGGACATCTTTTATGAGGCCGGTGACCGTAAAATCAATTTTGTTGTCCATCGTGAGGATTTTGCCGATTGGATTTTCTCTGCCGAAATATTTCCTGGCGATTTGCTCTGCGATGACCATTGCATTGGGATTATTGAGAGCTGTTCCCCTGTCCCCTTCGATAAATGGAAAAGAGAACATGGCAAAAAACTCCGGATCGACGGTCAGGATCGATTCCTCATAAAAAATCTTGTTTTCGTAATTTAGGACCCTTTCACCTGTCATGGCAACTCTGACAGATTTGCGAATTTCTGGAAAATTCTCCTTGAGCTGCTCGGAAAGCGGCCCGGGTGTCCCGAAGGTATGTCTGATCTGATCGGGAAAATGCCGTTTCTCGGAGACACGAAATATGGATTCAGCATTCTCATGGAACCTGTCGAAACTGAGTTCATGCAGGACCCAGACGGAAATCAAAAGAAAAGCGGCCATGCCCAGAGCCAAACCTGAGATGGTGACTGAAGAGTATATCTTATGCCTCTTGAGACTTCTAAAGGCGATCGTGACATAGTTTTTGAACATGGCAAAACTCCAATACAATGACAATTGCGATTCTGACATCAAGATCCGGATGACCTGAAAAAAAGACTGGAGCGAGGCTTTGAATTTTCCCTTATTCCGGATTTTCCCCTGATAATATTCTTCGAAGTCGCCGAGTTTCTCCTGAAGGACATCTTCGGCGTAGAACAATCTGAAGAAGCGTTCTATCCATCGCGGCGTTTTTTTATTTTCTGTATGCATCATACCCGTTCTCAATCGAAAGATATTTTCGACACACCGTCCCAGGCCGTCTCCTGGACCTGTTTGATCTCGCGAAGTGCCTGCATCCCGGCATCCGTGAGCTCATAAAGAAATTTGCTTCTTCCGCCTCGCTCAGGGGTGGGGGCTCCTTTGTATTTCTTTAAATATCTTTTCTTCCGGAGTTTCTCGAGGGGGACATAAATGGCTCCGATCTGCCATTTGTAGCCGGTGACCTCGGAGATCTGATCGAGGATGGATAGCGAGTAGGCATTCCCCTTGAGCCTCCAGACAGCCAATAGAACGTATTCCTCCGATCGCGATAAAAGTCGCATTTTCACTCCATTGGACCATATTTGTTTAATATTATAAAACAAATCAACAAAAAAACCAACCGATTTCTTTAGATTTAGTAAAGGAACCCCGCACTTACGTACGGGGCTTTAATCCAATGCAAGCTTCGCTTGTCCTAAGTCTTCTTTTTCTTGATACCGTACGTACTTCTCTATCAACTTTTCATCCAAGCCCAATGTCGATACGAAATATCCAGCCGACCATATCCCTCCCCTGCCATAGTATCTCTTCCGTAGAAAATCAAACTTCTCCCACATCGCCTTCCCCGTATTCGACTTTATTATCTGAACTACCTTGGCTATGCTGTACTTCGGAGGAAAACTCAACACGAGATGAACGTGATCCGGCTGGATATTTCTCTGGACATACTCAATCTCAGGATAATTCTTGCGTATCTCCTCCATTTTCTTTAGCAAGTATTCATCGACTCCCTTTACAAGTACCTTATACCTGTATCTCGGTATCCATACCCCAACTGCACCCCAAAAATTGAACCACCTGGAGTGCTAGTATTTTCGTGATACAATAAGCATCATCAGTTGGATAAAAAGCCCTGAAAGGAGGCTGATGATGTCT
>Ga0114930_10002964_pt1 | contig 15095 bp, 13 predicted proteins | sample AnhtaG_FD_87300 | JGI IMG/M metagenome (GOLD analysis project Ga0114930, IMG submission 87300) | Deep subsurface microbial communities from Anholt, Denmark to uncover new lineages of life (NeLLi) - Anholt_01485 metaG | ecosystem: Environmental > Aquatic > Marine > Oceanic > Sediment | place... | reverse complement strand
TTGCGCGAGTTAGCCGGGTCTTGAGAATAACGTAATCGTGATGACCCTGTTTCAGATGGTTACGCACCAATTGAAACAATGTACTCTGTCAGCATCGGGCGACGTGTTCGAGCGCGCCTGGCAATGTCGATCAATTCGCGTACTGTGGTGATTAGTTCATCAACCGTATCTGGCGTGAAGGACGCCTCGCCGCTTTCTGGGCAGACCCAGGCGTGGACACTGGGAACGCGAACTGTGATGCCTTCGTCGCTGTACTCGAAGGTGGTCGTGCGCCACTCTTTCTGGACGTGGTGTTTACCACAGATAGGAATAGGTTTGGTTGTCATAACTTACTTCTGCCTGCGTCGTCTAAACGGGGGACTTGACCATTGGGACTCGTCCGGGATGTAGACTGTAACGAACTCGGCGTACACTGGATCGGCATATTCACAAACGATGTGCAGGTAGAGACTCAAGTTTCCTGCCATAGTCGCACTACCGCATATGAGCACGCGTTGGTCGTCTGGATACTCTTCAATGAACCTCCCGTTGAGGATGGCTTCGACAATGTGCTTGCGCTCAAAACCTTCTTTCAGGGCGTGTTGCACCGCGTGACCTTTGACAAGGTAGTTTCCGCCCCGTACTCGTTCACGAATGATCTCGATGTCCACTGCTTGACTCTCCTGAAAAAACTAGCTCAGGCGCGAGTTCGGCCCATTCTTCTGGACGCAGATTTTCGCAGATGAACGCTGATCTTATTGATTATATCTGCGTGCGACAGCCAGCGTTGATCTGCGTCCGTTTTTCAGCGGAATCAAGTTTTCCATTTTACCATAGAGTGAAGTGGGAAGCAATATTCTCCGCCAACCATCTGTTCGTGCAGTTCAATCTCTCCCGACCGGAACGTGGGTGCTTGCCGAGCCTCAGTTTGGAAATAGTCGAGCAGTTCATCGTCCAGCTTTGGGACAGTCATCGGAACGGAACCATTGACATTTTCCACCATCTACCACTCAACGGGGAACGCCCTCTGCTCCCTGGCGCTCTCAATGGCGCCAAAGACCATGGCCAGGCTCTTGATGTTGTCGGTGCAAACCGTCTCTGGGATGCGGCCCGTGCGGACGCAGTCGACGAAATCGGCGATCTGTCCGTTGTGCCCGCCGATTCGGTCGCTGGGGTGCAGCGGTGGCACCTCGACCTCGGCCAGCTCGGAGCGAAAGCCGCCGGTGCCGGTCACGATCTGAGCCTGGAAATCCTCCCCTCCATCCCAGGTGATGCTTCCCTTCTGCCCGACGATCCGCCAATCGGACTCCCAACCGGTGTTCGCGCCTTCGGCGCACCAACTGCCTCGGTAGGTGTAGATGATACCGTCGCTCATCTCAAAGACCGCCACCGCCGAGGCGTCGTCGTCGTACCAGGAGCCCGCCGGGTTCCACTCCACGCAGTACACCGAAACCGGGTCCGCAGCGGCGATAAGGCGCGCGGCGTCAAAGGTGTGGATGGCCATGTCGAGCAGCAGCACGTGCTCCATGTGATCGCGAAAGCCGCCAAAGTGCGCGCCGATGTAAAAGTCGCTGTTGACGGTGGTGACGTCACCGATCGTCCCCGCATCCAAGAGTCGTCTCAAGCGGCGGATGCCGGGATGGAAGCGGCGGTTTTGGATGACGGCAAACACCTTGCCTGCCTCTCTTGCCGCCAGGACCACCTTGCGCGCGTTGTCCATCGAATCGGCCAGGGGTTTTTCTCCCAGAACGTGACAGCCACGTGCCAGAGCGGTCAGGGTCACGTCCACGTGCGCCTCTGGAACGGTGCAGTCGAAGACGACTTCGGGCCTGGTTGTCCGCAAGACGGCATCCAGGTCGGCACTAATGATGGCCGTGGAGAGGCCAAACTCGTCCGCTCGCTGCTGGGCAGCTTCTTGAGCGATGTCCACCAGCGCCACCATCTCGAGCCCGTCGATTTCTTCGATCCCCTTGAGCCAGGCCTGGCTGATCGCCCCACATCCCACCAGAACGGCTTTCAGCGCATCTGTCATTTTGGTCTCCTCCAAGCAGGTGCATCATTCTAAGCGCAACATGTGTTTCACAGAGGTCCACAGAGAGGTCTCAGAGAACACAGAGAATCAATCCTCTGTGCATCTCTGCCTCTTCTCTGTGTTTTCTGCGTCCAATATGCTGTTGATCAGCACAGGTTTTCGCAGCTTGATTCTATCGCATTCTCCAGAAACGGGCAACTTGGACAGGCCACGTCCGTCCGTTGACACCCGTTTCAGAGCAGCTCAGGAGCGTCGCTGCAGATGCCGTCGACGCCCAGCTGGCGCAGGGCAGCAATCTGCTCTGGCCGTTCTTCGTGCCAGCAGAGGATGCCCAGGCCAGCCTGTCGTACGCGCGCTATCCACTCTAGAGTCAGCAGAGCGCTTGGATTGGAGAAGCGTTCCCAGCACGGGTGGACGTAGCTGGCCTGAATCGACTGGGCCAGCCTGACCGCGTCGATGTGAGGCGAGCCAAACAGGATGGAAGTATCCACCTCAGGGGCCACGACCTTCAGCTCCATCAGCCAGTCGGGACGGAATGAACCCACGATGCTGTACCGGCCCAGGTGGTGTTTCTCCAGAGCGTCCGCCACAGCAGGGATCGTCCCTCCATCCTTTATCTCGATGTAGGCCCGCAGATATTCGGCCTCGCACAGGTCGAGAGCCTGGTCCAGGGTGGGCACACGCTCGCCACCTCCCAGGTCGATAGCCTGCAGTTCGGCCAGAGTGCTCCGACCTATCGGCCAGACGCGGCCGGCAGCATCGCTGAGAAAAGCGTCGTGAACGACCACCGTCTGCTGGTCGGCAGTCTGTTGGACGTCAAATTCGACCATGTCGGCACCCAACTCGGCTGCTTTGCGAATGCTGGCCAGGGTATTGTCGGGTGCGTGGGCGGCAGCGCCCCGGTGGCCGATGCGCCAGAAGCGATAGCTGGAGGTTGGAATTTCGCGGGCCAGCCTGTCAAGCCAATGGTTGATCCGGGTGGGCATCCAGTGGAGCAGGGCGGGCCACGGAACCAGCATTTCCGGCTGGAACTCAAAAGTGTTTGAGAAATCCCAGCTTGGCTCGAACGCTTTCTGAGCCAGGTAGCTGCGCACCAGCAGATCGTTGAGCGGGGTGTGCGCGACCTTGCGCCCAAGATACCGCGTGATCAACACGCCGCTGCAACCAGCCAGGGCGCTCGTCTCCGAGCGTCTGAATTTCTTCCTTCTCTCTTTGAACCACTCAGGTGTGGGCGCAAAGGCGTGCTTGCCTGGTTCGCTGTATAAAACCAGGTGATGGCCGTTCAACGCTAGTTGCCCGTCGTGGCGCACGTCATAGAGGCCTCCGTGCCAACTTGCCTCTCCGCGCACCACCTGCCCGCTCTGATCCACAAAGACCCAGACGTGTTCGAGTTCGTACAAATGCCCAATGTCCCAGTCCCACCAAATGGCGTATTCGATTGCCAGGCTGGCTCGGGGCCGCCCTTCCAGCGTCAGGTCGATCCGACGGCCTTGCCGGACAGAGGGGGAGGGGCCACTGTGGCGAAACAGGGTGAAGCCTGCCGCCAAAGGATAAAAGGGTTCGTGGGAATCGAAGCGGATGATGGGGGCGTAGCGTGCCGCCAGAGCACGCTCATCGCCGTCTTGGGGAACGCCCAACAGGGAGGACAAGAGAGCATCCTGCATCGTTTAGCCTGCCTCCTAATAAACGTCCAAATCTCTCCCCGAGACGACCTCGCCGTCGTACAGGCCCTTGACCTCAAGCAGCAGGTCGCGCTCGGAGGTGCCCCAGAAGAGCTGGTGATACAAAATGAGAAGGCCCGGCCTGGCCTCGGATGCCAGCAGGGCGAGCTCAGTTGAGGAAGTATGAACCTGCGCGTGATATCGTTGCCAGGCCGGAGGAAGGGTCTGAAATCCTGCCGCCGAATACACCTCGTGGATGAGAACGTCGCAATGGCGACATTGCTCGACGATGACGTCCGTCGGCGCGGTGTCTCCCGAGAGGACGATCGACCGATCAGGGGTGCGAAACCGGTATCCGAATGCCTGCCAGGAACCATGTCTCACAGGAAAGGCGTCTACACGGACGTTCGCATCCTGATATACCAATCCTGGTTCGACTTCGTGCGCAATAACATCGTGTCCTCGAACATTAGCGGGTTCTGGGCCGTGAATGCGTTCGACAATGTCTTGCTCGTACGCCGCAAGAACGTGTTCAGTCATCTTTTGCAGACCTGAGGGGCCGAACACGTGTAGGGGCTCATCTCGTTCCAGGACCCAGGGGGTCAGGATGAGGTCCGGGTAACCCGCAGTGTGATCAGAATGCAGGTGTGTGACGAACGCCCGGTTTAGCTTTTCGACAGCGAGGCTCTGCACCCCGGCCTGGAAGGCCCCAGCCGCCCGGCGCATCACCCCTGGCCCAGAATCGACGATATATGGGGTCTGATTTGCGACGATGGCAACTGACGGGCCAGAGCGCTGCGGATCCGCATTTGGCGTTCCTGTCCCCAACAGAACGATCTGCGTGGTCTGGGATGTATCAGCGTTTTTGTTCACGATCATCCTGCCTGGAGAGATAGGGTCTGAGACAGGACTGCGTCCTTTCTGGGGATTCCAGGGCTTGAACTATCCCAGAATCCACCACCGCTCATGAAGGATCGCCAGATCTCGTCCGCACCACGTCGCCGAGCACCACCGGATCTGGCCAGCCGGCTGGAGCGGGGAGAACGGTGATTCCAGGGCCTGAACTATCCCAGAGTGCACCACCGCTCATGAAGGATCGCCAGATCCCGTCCGCCCAACGTCGCCGAGCACCGCCGGATCTGGCGATCCGGCTGGAGCGAGGAGAACGGGGATTCCAGGGCTTGAACTATCCCAGAATCCACCACCGCTCATGTGGGCTCGCCAGATGCCGTCCGCACCACGTCGCCGAGCACCACCGGATCTGGCCAGCCGGCTGGAGCCAGGAGAACGGTTCGGATGACTGTTTCTCTGGGAGCGCGTCAGTCGTCGATGACCCGCGCGCGACCTGTCTTGACGCGCACGCGATATATGCTCGTTCGCGCCGTGATGTACAGCGTTCTCCCGTCGGCGTCGCCCCAGGCAAGGTTGGCTGGCACCTCAGGCGTCTCGATCTTGCCGAGCACTCGGCCAGTGGGATGCAAGATCCATATGCCGCCCGGCCCGGTGCAAAAGACGTTGCCCTTGACGTCCACTTTCATGCCGTCGGGCGCACCACTTTTGCCTGGCTCCCTGAGTCCTGCGAACACGCGTCCGTTGGCCAGGGTGCCATCGGGCCGCACGTCAAACGCCCGGATGTGCATCTCTCGCGTGTCGGCTATGTAGAGCGTACTCTCGTCGGGCGAGAAAGCAAGACCGTTGGGTCGCACAAAGCTATCGTCGAGCAACGTCAGCGTGCCGTCGGGCGCAAGCCGGTAGACCCCGTTGAAGTCGAGCTCTTTGCCCTGTTCTTGCTGGGGTAGGCCGTAGGGCGGGTCGGTTAAGTAGATGCTGCCGTCGGACTTGACGACGACGTCATTCGGGCTGTTGAGCCGCTTGCCCTGGTAACGATCGACGAGGGTGACCACCGTGCCGTCCCCTTCGGTGCGCGACACGCGGCGATCGTGCTCGCAGGCGATGAGGCGGCCGGCATGATCCAGGGTCAGCCCGTTGGAATGGCCGCTGGGCGTGCGGAAGACCTCCACTTCGCTTGCGCCTGGTGTCCATTTATAGATCGTGTTGGCGGGGATGTCGGAGAACAGCAAGTAGCCCCGCGGATCCCAGACCGGACCTTCGGTGAACTGGAAGCCGCCGACGATCTTTGTCACCCCAACATCCAGATCCAGGATGGCTTCTACGGGGTCTTGCGGAGTAGGTTCAGTGGGCATCGTATCCTCCCTGACGGTGCAGCCTGTCCATATGACGATCGCTACCAAAGCGAACAGCAACTGGTGGATCATGAGATGCTGGTCCTCCCTGTGGTCATGACAACTCTGTCCACAAGCGTGCCGTAGGCAGTCAAGATTCTCGCAATGCTACAGCCCGTCTCTCCGCCAGAGCAGTTCCTCAACTGAACCTGTATTATATCGTGTTTGCCCCTTCTTGGCAATGCAAAGTCAAAAGGGCGTAGCCAGAATCTGTGCAAAGCTGTCGGCCATCGGCGAGACAACAAGTCCGCAGGCTGTTGGTTCAAGTATTTGTGCTCGCAGGGCGGGACGTGGGGCTGTGACACCGGCATGCTGACAGCGCGGAGGGCAACAACAGAGGGCCAGCAGACCTGGAGTGCTGGCCGTCAAGAAGATGGGCGTAGATTCACACTGATACAGACCGTTGATGTTCCTCAGTGGTTGCGCAGGATGAGGGGCAGGTAGACTGACCAACGAGAGGGAACCGCCTGAATATAGTTTGGTTTGCGCAGCACATCATGGTCACCGCTCTGATGTGTGACTGTTAGGCCTACTGCAGCAATTCCCGTTTTGGCTTTCGACTTGATATCTGCAAGCATTTCGCCTATACTTGGGGCCAGTGAAACTCGGTGGGAACGAGTTGGTTCCCCGTAGTCGTGCAATCGGGAGAGTTTCCAATGGCAACAAGCAAATCACTGTCCGCAGATAGTCTATTCGCATCGATGCGTTCTGGATTCGGCCAAGTACCCGATCAGCGTGCCAAGAACGCAAAGATCTCATTGCCGGATGCCCTGATGTCCGGCTTTGCGCTGTTCTCACTGAAAGACCCCTCACTCCTTGCTTTCGATGAGCGCAGGACAAAAGATAGCAACTTGCGGAGCATCTATGGCATGGAGCATGTACCCGGCGACACGCAAATGCGCAGCATTCTGGATGATGTTGAGCCGGTAGGTATCAGGCCAGTGTTTAAAGGTGTTCTTGGGCGACTTGAGCGGAGCAAAGAGCTGGAAAAGTTCAGGTTTCTGGGAGGGAGCTACCTCGTTTCTTTGGATGGCACGGGATACTTTCGCTCGAAAAAGATCCACTGTTCCTCCTGTCTGCAAAAGGTCAACGAGCGGACAGGCGAGGTGACCTACTACCACCAATTGATGGGCGGAGTGATCATTCACCCGAACCGTCGAAAAGTCATCCCCTTGATGCCCGAACCGATCGTGAAGCAGGATGGGGAGACCAAGAACGATCGTGAGCGCAATGCAGCCAAGCGTTTTCTGGCCCAGTTGAAGCAAGACTATCCTCATTTGTCCTTTACGGTCACTGAGGATGCATTGAGTCCGAATGCTCCTCATATCCGTGAGCTGGAGAAGCACGATTTCCATTACATCCTGGGGGTCAAGGAAGGCGACCACGAATACCTGTTTGAGCAGGTGGCTCTCGCGCGTCAGGAAGGACGGACGACAGAGTTTGAGCAACGAGAGGGTGGAGTGCTTTATCGTTTCTCCTTCATCGACCAGGTGCCCCTGAACAAGTCCAATCCAGACATATTAGCGAACTTTATCGAGTATTGGGAGACCAAAAAGGGCAAGACGCAACACTTTAGTTGGGTCACGGACTTTGCGGTCACCAAGCTGACTGTTTTCGCGATCGTGCGCGGAGGACGGGCACGCTGGAACGTCGAGAGTGAGACGTTCAACACCTTGAAGAATCAAGGCTATCATTTCGAACACAACTTTGGACACGGAGAGAAGAACCTGTCCGTGGTCTTTGCCGTGCTGATGATGTTGGCTTTTCTGGTCGACCAGGTGCAACAACTGGCTTGCGAACTGTCTTAAGCTCTTCTGAACAAGAAGGGCAGCAAGAAAAGATGGTGGGAGGAGATGCGTGCCTTGTTCCATACGCTCGAGTTCGAGTCGATAGAATCCCTGTTCAAAGCGATTGTTTGTGACTATAAAGCCAAGTGACCATATTCGCTCCACCCTAGCCGCATCCAGATTTGACAATGATTCATCATCAGCAAGCACCAAGTCAAGGAGATATGCTCGTATCTGCCTTGGCAACGCCACTGCTATTCCCTGCTTTGAAGAGTTTCTTTGGCCTCATTTGGAGGGTTCCGGTGTCAAAAGGCCGATGTGTGCGCTCGTTTTCCATCATCTTGAACCACTGATCACATCTACCTATCTTGACTCTAGGTTCTCACGCTGGGCCGAGGTCAAGTGGATAGCTGCATAGCGGGAATTGCTGCAAACGACGTGACTGGCGATCAAATCACGTTTCACGCATCACGGTTTGCGTGCGCGACGAAACGATTATCACAGGAGGCAGAAATGTTATACCCACAATAGAACGATGCCCGTAACCTGCTTGATCTCTCCGGGTTCTGGGATTTCAGGCTGGACCCCGAGGAGGTTGGCGAAGGGGAGAACTGGTTTGACGGTCTGGAATCCCCTCGCGCCATTGCCGTGCCAGGGAGCTGGAACGAGCAGTTCCAGGACACCCGCGACTACCTGGGGATGGCCTGGTATGTCCGCGAGACCTACGTGCCGCAGGGATGGAAAGGCCAGATAATCTGTCTTCGTGTCGGCTCGGCGAACTATGCGGCCAGGGTGTGGATCAATGGCACCTTTGTCGGCGAGCACTATGGAGGGCACCTGCCTTTCGCCTGTGAGGTCACGCAACAGGTCGCCTGGGACAAGCCGAACACCATCGCCATCCAGGTGGAAAACGAGCTGACGCCGACCCGCGTGCCGCCGGGCAACGTGCAAAGGCGCGGGCTGGGTGGCTTTATGCGGGGCTATCCCAGCACCAACTTTGATTTCTTTCCCTATGCCGGTCTGCACCGTCCGGTGATCCTGTACACCGTACCACAGGTGCACATCGAAGACGTGACCGTTGTCACCGAGATCGAGCAAGGTGACGGGATAGTCAAGGTCAAGGTCGTCCAACGTGGCGGCAGCGCAGCAGGGCAGCTTTCGTTGAGCGGAGAAAGCGGCACTCTAGAATCGGCGCTGACCTTTACGGATGGCCTGGCCGAAGCGACGATCCGGGTGTCCCACGCACGCCTGTGGTGCCCCGAGGATCCTTACCTCTACAAGCTGACCGTCAGCCTTACCGAGGGCGACCAGGTCATAGACCGCTACGGCCTGGACGTCGGCGTGCGCACGATTGCCGTGGACGGCGACAAGCTGTTGCTCAACGGCAAGCCGATCTTTATGAAGGGATTCGGCAAGCACGAGGACTTTCCGGTGCACGGTCGTGGGCTGAACATGCCGCTGGTGGTCAAAGACTATGCACTGCTCAGGTGGGTGGGTGCCAATTCCTACCGCACCTCTCACTATCCCTACTCTGAGGAAGCGATGCAGATGGCCGACCGACAAGGCGTCCTCGTCGTCGACGAGATCCCGGCTGTGGGCCTGTTCTTTGAGGATGGCGAGAAGAACATCCAGACGCGGCTGAGACAGTGCAAGCAGCAGATCTGCGAACTGATCGCCCGCGACAAGAACCACCCCAGCGTCATCATGTGGAGCGTGGCCAATGAACCGATGCCAAGCAGCTTTATCAGGCGTTTCACGGGCGGGGGTGAGGAGGGCGATGGCGACGCAGCAGCGACAGCGTTCTTTACCGAGCTGTATGACCTGACGCACGAGTTAGACCCTACCCGTCTGGCGACATCTGCGGCCGTCATGGGCGGTCCTGTGGAGTGGATGGCGCTCTCTGACGTGGTGTTCATCAACCGCTACTGGGGCTGGTACACGCACAGCGGCCAGTTGGACGCGGGCGCAGAGGCGCTGGCGCAAGAGTTGGACGCGTTGCATAAAACGTTGAACAGGCCCATCGTCATTAGCGAGTTTGGCGCCGGCACGATTGGCCGGCCTGCACAGCGACCCGCCCGAGATGTGGACCGAGGAATACCAGGTCGAGTTTCTTCGCCGCTACCTGGACCTGGTGATGGAGCGGCCTTTTGTCGTCGGCCTGCACGTCTGGAATTTCGCCGATTTCAAGACCGGGCAATCGGCCAGGCGCCCTGGGGGCCTGAACCTGAAAGGCGTGTTCACCCGTGACCGCCGTCCCAAGATGGCAGCGCATTTCTTGCGAGTACGCTGGACGGCGGCGCAGGAAGAACAGCCGCAAGTGCAGCCAACCGTTTCCGCAGGACTACCAAAAGAGTAAGTACCTGCCGAACCGACCTCGTTCCCGGATGCCTTGTCCGGGTGGCCCGCAAGCTCGAAGACAAGCATCCCGGCACGGCGACGACACCAAGTCCGACGTTAAGGGCGAAGGCATCTGCCGCTTGATCATCACCGAGGCCGCGGCGACGCTCAGGATGAAGGCTAGAGACGCGGTGCGGCTGATAACCGGCCGGCTTAGTCCAACAGTTGCGTTCATGACCGGGAAAGCCAGACCCGAAGGCGAACTGAGGGCATTGATGGTGCTCTAGACACCTGGAAAGGACTGACAAATGGCATCTGACGCGTTTTTCGACGTTTTGTCGAGCCTGGCGAAGCGGCTTGCAGGCAAGATCGCGGACCGGGACCTCTTTGTGAAGTTCGATCTCGGCGACGGCGGCATCTACCGCCTGATCAGCCGGGGCGGGAAATGCACCATAGAAAGAGGCGATGGCGAGGCCACGGTGACCATCGTGATGCAAAGCGCCCAGGAAGCGATCCTGCTCATGACCGGCAAGCTGGATCCGATGCAGGCTCTTGCGGAGGGCAAGATGCGGGTCGAAGGCGATACAGGGGCATTGGCAGCCCTGTTTCGAGGGACCAGGCCTGCCGCGGTCGAGCCTGCCTCGCAGGAAGCGATCAAGCGCGGCGTGAGGGTCTACAAGCCTGAGAAATGCGATCCCAGCTACATCCTGTACAACAGCCGCAACCTGGAAGTGGCGAACCTCATCGACCTGGAAGGCAACCTGATCCACAGTTGGTCCTATCCCCAGGGGTACACGTGGCACTATGCCGAGCTTCTGCCGAACGGGCACCTGGCAGCTATCATCAAAGAGTTGGAAGGCGTGGATCCAGGCATGGTCATCGAGCTGGATTGGGAGGGCAACCTCGTCCGCAAGTTCGACGTGCCGGGGCATCACGACTATGACTACCTGGATAACGGCAACGTCCTCATCTTGTGTCGCGAGTACGTGGACAACAGAGATGTGTACGTACCCAAGGAAGCCGATCCGGCTCCGAACACCAAGAGCGACTACTATTGCGAGATCGCGCCGAACGACGAGGTGGTCTGGGAGTGGCACGCCGACGAGCACGCGATGGAGCTGCTGGACTTTGTGGACATCGCGTTTCCGCGGCCGGACCGAGATTGGGCGCACACCAACACCGTTGAGGTGCTGCGCGACAACCCTGCGGGGCGCGTGGATCCCCGGTTCAAGCCAGGCAACGTCATCTTTAGCATGCGGCACGTGGACGCCGTCGGCGTCATCGAAAAGGAGACGGGCAAGGTAATCTGGGCGTGGGGACCGGGGATCGTCGAAAAGCAGCATATGCCCACGATGCTGGAAAACGGTCATCTGTTGATCTATGACAACGGCTCGCACACAGGCCGCACGCGTGTTGTCGAGCTGGACCCACTGACGGAACAGATCGTGTGGGAGTACGTGGCCGATCCGCCAGAGTCTTTTTTCTCGTTTGCCCGTGGCTCGAACCAGCGGCTGCTCAACGGCAACACGTTCATCGCCGATTCCGACAATGGCAGACTCTTTGAGGTCACCCCCAGCGGCGAGATCGTCTGGGAGTTCGTCAACCCCGATCAGACACGCGGTCGTCCTATGCCGCTCTATCGATCCATGCGCTACACGCGCGAGTTTGTCGAACAGTTCACGGCCAAATAGCGAAAGCGCGGCCAAGGAGTGAAGGGAGAAAAACGTGCCGAGACCGAATATCATCATCATCACTCCGCACGACCTGGGCGATTTCGTCGGCTGCTACAGCACGCCGGTGCCGACGCCCAACCTGGATGCCATCGCCGCCGAAGGTGTGATATTCCAGAATCACTTTTCCACGGGCACGGTCTGCTCGCCCAGCCGGGGATCGATCATAACGGGATGATGCTACCCGCACACCCACGGTTTGATGGGGCTGGTGCATCGCGGGTGGTCACTGAATTCTGACAGATGCCCACCACTGGCGCGTATCACGCGTCATGCGGGCTACCAGACCCACCTGTTTGGCTTTCAGCACGAGCACTATGACCCTTCCCGATTGGGGTATGAGCACGTGCACGAGGCCGGAGGTATGAATGTGGAGCAGGTTGTGCCCCAGTTCACGGCGTGGCTGCATTCGGATGAGGCTATCTCCAAGCCCTTTCTTGTGAGCATAGGGTTCTTTGACGTGCACCGGCTCGGGCAGGGCCGCACCTCGCATTTCAAGCGAGACGCGTACAAGTCAGCGGACCCCACCCAGGTGCAGGTACCTCCCTGGTTGCCCGATATCCCCGTAGTGCGGGAGGAACTGGCAGACTTTTACGGCGACATCACGCACATGGACAGGTGGATCGGCGAGGTGGTGTGCGCTCTGGACGAGACTGGCCTGGCGGAGAACACGCTGCTGATCTTTACCAGCGATCACGGGGCGTCCTTCTTGCATGGTAAGGCTACCCTCTACGATGGCGGCACCAAGGTTCCCTGGCTGATGCGCTGGCCGCGGGCTATCCGTGCCGGCACGCGCGTGGAGTCCCTGACCAGCCACGTGGACATCCTGCCCACCATCCTGGATCTGCTGGGCATGCCCGTTCCAGAGCATATACAGGGGCAGAGCGTAGCGGTGCTGGCTCGCGGACAGCAGGGCGAGGCGCGCCAGTACGTCTACGCGGAAAAGAACTATACCAACTACTACGATCCCAGCAGAATGATCCGGTCCGACGCGTTCAAGTATATCCGCAAAGGGCTGCGTACCTGCATATTCGACTTTCTCATTCCCGAGATCGAGCGGACCAGGGCCAATTTCCGGACGCCACAAGTGTTCAACCACTATTCAGCTCGCCGCTGCACCGAGGAGCTGTACGACCTGCGCAAGGACCCAGGCGAGCTGGACAACGTGGTGGATGATCCGGGCTACCAGGCCAAGCTTGACGAGATCAGGGCGGCGATGGACGCCCATCTCGAGGCGACGGAGGATCCATTCCAGCGGCTCAAGAATGACTTGCTCATGCCGGAGGACGACTATGAGCCAGCGATGAAGGCAATGCTCCAGCGGTTCATGCGGGGCAGGTCCCCCGAGGAGGTACGCAGGATGATGGAGCAGCGAGAGGGTACGCAGGATGCGGAAGCCAATAAAGTCAACAGATCATGAGCTGTTCTGCAATCCACAAGTCCGCCCGTCCGATGGCGCGCTGTTGGTGGCCGGAGATGGACGTGGAAAGGGAAGAGCTGCTGCGCCAGGTGCACGATATGGACGAAGCGGGGCAGCCTGGCGGCGAAATCCAATTGAAAGTTGATGTCGTTTACTGTGAAAGGAGATGATAAAGATGGGGTTTTCGGTTGACTCGATTCTGAAGGACCTATTGGCTGACGAAAGGGCACGAGAGGTGCTCAGGAAACACTTCCCTGATAGGAGGCATGATGCACGCATCGACATGGTGATGTATTACACTTTGCGATCGATCGCTTCCTTCTCAGAAGCTGGCATCACCCCAGAAAAGCTGAAAGCCGTCGACGAGGACCTGAAAAAGCTCTAGTTCCTTCGGGCATCTCTTGGCCGCCAACATCCGCATATGGAGGGCCGCCCGAGGCAGCCCTCCATCATCAAGCAAATCAATTTGATTCCAGCACAAAAGAGGAGGCATACCTATGTATAAGAATCCCTCTCGACCTGTTGAAAAACGAGTGGAGGACCTGTTGAGCCAGATGACGCTGGAGGAAAAGGTCGCCCAGCTTGGCTCGGTCATGCCCTTGGCGCTGATCGGCGCAGATGGGCTTGATCCACAGAAAATGAAAGCTCTTCTGGGCAACGGCATAGGGCAGCTTTCGATGCTTGGTATGTTCGGGCACAAGTCGCCGGAGCAGATTGCCGAGATAGCCAACGGCATTCAAAGGTTCATGGCCGAGAATACCCGCCTTGGCATCCCGGTCATCATTCACAACGAGGCACTCAACGGGTTCGTTGCCCCCGATGCACCCAACTTTCCTACCGCCATTGGCCTGGCAGCCACCTGGGAGCCGAAGTTGGTCCAGAAAATGACGGACCTCATCCGCCAGCAGATGCGTGCGGTGGGGGTGCATCAGGCGCTCTCGCCGGTGATGGACGTCGCCCGGGATGCACGCTGGGGACGCGTCCACGAGACATATGGCGAAGATCCCTACCTCTGCGCCAGCATGAGCATCGCTTTCGTCAGGGGCCTTCAGGGAAAGGACTTGAGGGAGGGGGTGATCGCCACTGGCAAGCACTTCCTGGGCTACGGCCTGTCGGAAGGCGGGCAGAACATGGCCGCTACCCACATCGGCGAGAGAGAGCAGTACGAGACTTTCGCCCGACCCTTTGAGGCAGCTATCCGCGATGCGGGCCTGGGCTCGGTCATGAATTCCTACTCTGAGATCGACGGCATCCCGGTCGGTTCCTCCAGGCAAGTGCTGACCGACCTCCTGCGAGGCAAGATGGGATTCCAGGGCTTTGTGGTTTCGGACTATATGACCATCGTGATGTTTGTGAATCGACTGGGAACAGCCACCAATGCGCAGGAGGCGGGCGTCCAGGCGCTGACAGCCGGCCTCGACGTGGAGCTTCCAAGCACCTGGGGTTACGGCAGCCACCTGGTAGACGCCGTTCAGAAGGGACTGATCCCTGAAAGTGTGGTGGATACCTCCGTCCGGCGCGTGCTGGAAGCCAAGTTCAGGCTAGGGCTCTTTGAGAACCCCTATGTGGACAGTGACAAGGTTCAGCCTGTCTACAAAGACGACGAGAATCGCCAGTTGTCGCGCGATCTGGCAAACAAGTCGATGACCCTCCTCAAGAACACGGGAAAGCTGTTGCCTCTGAGTAAGGACGTCAATACCATCGCCGTGATCGGCCCGCACGCCGACAGCGTGAGCAGCTACTTCCCGGCCTATACCTATCCCGGCGCAGTAGAGCTATTCCGTGCACTGGCTCAGGGCCGAGAGGGAACCGGGATGGCGGGCGCTTCGGACGAAGGGACAGGGCTGGATGCCGCAGCTATGCAAGCGATGATGGCCGAGATGCAGCCAGTGTTTGCCGCAGAGAG
>Ga0114930_10002963_pt1 | contig 15098 bp, 11 predicted proteins | sample AnhtaG_FD_87300 | JGI IMG/M metagenome (GOLD analysis project Ga0114930, IMG submission 87300) | Deep subsurface microbial communities from Anholt, Denmark to uncover new lineages of life (NeLLi) - Anholt_01485 metaG | ecosystem: Environmental > Aquatic > Marine > Oceanic > Sediment | place... | reverse complement strand
AGTTTCACTGAGCAAACTTATTACAGCGAGAAGAGCCTGAAAGAAAACATAGAAAGGCAAGTCGGGTCGAATAGGTCTGCTGAAAACAAAAACTGGAGAGAGGTCTATGGCTTCAAGAAAAAGAACCGTCAAGAGTCCTAAGAGGTCGGGTACCGTCAGACGGACTACTGTCAGAAAGGCGGCCCGCAAGGTAACTTCCAGGCGTTCCACTAGAAGGAAACGCTAGCATCTTACCAGGGACAAACGGGATCAAATCATGGAGAATGCAGATTACAATGATAGTGTCTTTATTAATTGTCCATTTGATGAGTCCTACAAACGTATGTTTGATGCTATCGTGTTTGCGGTTTTTGATTGTGGATTCAGAGCACGCTGTACGTTGGAAGAGGAAGACGCGAGTCAGATCAGAATAGAGAAGATCTACAGTATCGTCTCTGATTGTAGGTACGGAATTCACGACATATCTTCTACGGACCTTGACCCGACCAGTAATTTGCCAAGATTCAATATGCCCTTAGAGTTGGGGATTTTTCTTAGCGCCAAGAGGTTTGGCACGAAGAACCACCGAAGAAAAAAGTGTCTTGTTCTCGATTCAAAAAAATACCGCTATCAGCGGTTCATCTCCGATATTTCAGGTCAAGATGTCAAAGCACATGAGAATAACCCGGAGAAGGTCGTCAAGATTGTGCGTGACTGGCTCCGAAATGCTTCTCGCAGGATTACTATGCCTGGGGGCACTACAATTTGGAGACATTACAAGGCATTCGTGGATAATCTTCCCGAAATGTGCAACCAATGTCGGTTAGACGTTAATGAATTAATTTTCAATGATTATGCCTGGTTGGTTGTAGAATGGTTGAAGGCGTTAGATAAACCACACTGACCAATCAGCATAGTTTTTGGTTCCCGCCGTGCTGTGATGCCGAGCGTTCCGACTGTTCGAACGCTTTCGACCTATGGTACGGAATCCTGTCACCAGGAGCTCCTCTGCACCAGAACCTTCCAAACTCTTTTAGGCCCCTCAATCTGATCTTGTTCCATTCACTGAGAAACCAATTCATTTGGCACTTTGCCATATTGAACCAACAGGAATAGATATAACCGAATTCCTTTTTGGCCGACTGCGCAACACCGACCAACATCATAAAAGGTACGCAAAAATTCAGTATATGGCTTTACTAAAGGATATTAGAGCTCTTAACGCATCGGGAAAATATCTCGAAATAGGGGCAGGGCCGGGCATTTTAGCTACTATGATTGCTGAAGATAATCCCAATATTGATATTACTGCTGTCGACCTCTCACCTGATATGGTTGTTCTGGCTAAGGAGCATATAAAAGAGAAAAGACTTCAGGATAGAGTACGTTACTTCATGGGCGATGCAAACGATGAAAAGACGATAGAACGGCTAGGTAGATTCGACTTGGTGTACTCTGCTTTTTCACTGCATCACTGGAAAGATCCAGAAAGGTGTATTAGTAATCTTTGGAATGCTGTAGAAGATAACGGCATATTGTATGTCCACGATTTCAAAAGGGTTTAGTGTTTATACTTTTTTCCCTTAAAGACCGGAGCCATAGAGTCAATTAGAGCTTCGTATATGCCGAATGAACTTGAGGTCATTCTTCAAAAGGTAGGCATTAGGAAATATAAGATCAAAACACTGTTTTCTTTCTGCAATCGATAATTGCGTGGAAATGGACGGATACCTAGCGCCTGACATTTCCTGGGCCGTGCCAATGCTTTCTTCAAGAATTGAGGCCTGAATCGGAGGATGTCTTTGCCCATTTTGCCTCAATGACCGTTTCTGAATTGGGATGTCTGAAACGAATCTTCTACGCGAGAGCCCTTCAAACAAATTGACAAGGGGTGAAATCTAGCCTGATTGAACGCTAGAAGAGGGGAACTTAGATTTTGGCCATATATGGGAAGGCAATATGGTCTGAGTCAGAAAGTCTGGACGCAGGCGAGAGTTTGCTGGGTTTGTATCTATTTTAAGCTTTCGAGCTAGACTGCAGCTAAGGGTCTCACCAACTTGAACCCCTTGTCATATTACGACCCAACATAAAGAAAAGAGTCTCCCCCAGCGCCTTCCGAACAGATTAACAGGCACTGAGATTTGGCTTAGACTGCCTCCCGAGGGGGCCGTTAGCGAGTTCTTGGATAAGTAGTGGGTCTAGATGTACGATAGGGTAGGCGAAATTTCGCCTTATGTGGCTAAATCATATTGAAAGTAAGAGAATGAACTTCCTGAGGGAGACAAGATCGTGAAAGAACGGAGGTATAATATAGATTGGCTAAGGATTGTGCCAATGCTAGCGGTCTTCTTTTTTCACTGCGCCAGATTCTTCGTTCCCATAGATTGGCACCCGCAAAATTCCGAACAGAGCCCCATTGCACTTGTGTTCATTGCCTTGCTCGATTTGTGGATCATGCTACTATTCTTCCTGCTTTCCGGAGTTGGTTCCTGATACGCGTTAAAATCCAGGACCGACGGGCAGTATCTTCTTGAGAGGGCGAAGCGAGTCCTGATTCCTCTCTATACCGTGGGTATGCTTATTCTTCTACCACCTCAGCTCTACTTTGATCTCGTTACCGCACCGGGTACGCCTGCACCTTCTGGGAGATGTTTCGGCGCTATCTAGGCTCAATTAGATTTCTAGGAAAAGTATGGAATAATTGCTTTTCCTTAACGGGAACTTCCACGGCAAATTGAATTATGTTTCACATACGACTTTACGGACTTTAGAAATTACTTCTTACTATGATTAATCGCCTGGAGATCGGACATTTAGACTTTCGAAATAAACTTCACCTTTCTCAACAAACAAGCCTGCAAGACGGGAGGAGCAGTCGTAAACTCGACAGGCTAAAGAGACTTGATTGTCTATAAAAACCTCCAGAATGTTCTGAGAAACAATCACTTGACAACTAATGGGCTCTCCAGGACTAAGATTCACTGGTGTCTCGGCTATGATTTGCCTGGGTTTTCCTGCCAATTTTCTTATAGTGACTTGACCCCTTTCCACTCCTAGCCGAATTTCGTAGCCCTTAACTAGATCGGCATCCGCGTGGACAAAGAAGCCAGCCTGACAAACTCTATCGGTAAAGGTAATTTTGGCCTCCAAAAGAAAACCACCGGGTGCCTCAGCAATTATAGCATATGCGAGACCATCCACCCGTTTTGCTTTGATCTTATTAGTCTCACAAGACCAATCTCCAAGTTTAAAGTCAAGATTTGTTCTTAGATATTCGGTATAAACATCCAAAAATTCAGGACTACTCTTCACCGAAAGAAATCCCCGAGAATCTCTGACCAGTTCCCGCGGAGCAGCTAAATGCCCACCCCACTGCCATTCTCCTCCATCTGTCTCTCCCTCCCGTGTCGGGATCCATCCAAAGAGAAAACGTCTTTTACCATTACTTGCAGTTTTCGCTGCGTAAAAATGGGAACCATCGAAGGTCTCTATGGGAGCAAATTTCCAGGGACCCTTCAGGCTATCAGCAACACAATAGTGAGTTAGACGGCCCGCACAAAACTCGGAAAAGATAAGATACCACTTCTCTCCCCATTGGAAAACATCAGGACACTCTAGGACATAGTAAAGATCTGGATCCCAGAAGGGGGGATGGATCTCCCACTTTTCTAGATCCGCAGAAGTAGCCAAAGCAAGGCATCCCCGGCGGTCTGTCGGTCCTTTTCTCTTCCGAGCAGCGATAAGCATCCAATAATGCTGTTCTTGCTCATTCCAAAATACAAACGGGTCACGCCAGTCCTCTGTCTCGTACAGCCGCGTATCCGGGGGAAGCACCGGATTACGTGGATCCTTTTTCCACTGTATTAGATCCTTACTGGTGGCGTGACACACCGTTTCAAAGCGCTTGTTCTTTCCATAGTAAATCCTTCCAAGATAAAAGATATGAAATACACTGTCTTCCCCTCTAACAACTGAACCAGTTCCACAAGCTCCAGAATCGGGTTCTCCTGAACTCCCTACAGGTAAAGCTACAGGGAGTTCGTGCCAATGAAGCAAGTTAGTAGAAACTATATGACCCCAGTAATAATGGGGAACACCTCGTCTTTCTAAAGGATCTTTCGGTAACCACGGACCGAAAATATGATACTGATCTTTCCAAAAGAAAGGGACTGGGTCTCCCAAGACAGCATCTTTAGGACAATAATGCAATCCCATTGCTACAGCTCCTAAGACATTGTTCATTTTTTTCCTGAAAGCTCCTAAAAGAGAAATTAATTTTTCAACATTTTCTCTTCTTGGAAAGCTTTCCTTTTCTCAAGATAGATCGGCCTGCCCACTCTTTATTACCTCCTTTCCAGCCCTGAGTTCCTCGGAAATTCTTTTCCCTCCCTGTTCAGCGTTTCGCTAATCAGGTATGACTTCATCACCCCATAGATTGGCTCTTAACTTGCTTTTTTCTTCCTTTGGCGTATAAATGGCTCAAAAACGATGTTCTTATTCGTCTATCTTTCTGTATTATCTTTGCTCTTCACTCATTTAGTTTTTCCTCATCCCAGGAAGATTCAGAGAGAAAATGGTGGAGCGAAGAGTAGTTTTCCTTTACCCCACAGCTATCTATAGCCTGGAGGTTTTTCTCTTTAACTCAAGGTAAAGGCCGAAGGTGTAAATCCGGAAGTTCTTAAGTTCGCGTTTATTTAAGAGATTCCTAAAGTTTTCCGAGAATCTTCTAAGAGAGAACGGTACAGAATGAATAATGTGTAACATTTTTATCCTCTCTTACAGTGCTTTTTCCTGCATTGTAAGGGAGCATCTAGAATTTATCAAAGATCAAGAAGCTATAGCGTTCAAATTCACAACTGAACTTAATTTGAGCTTAGTCTTCCCTTAAAAATGTCAAAGCACAGGTAGTGTTAGCGAAAATCTTAAGAAAATCTCAAAGAATCAATAACGTCATTATCCCTTAACTGCCCCAAATGTCAGTCCACGTATGAGATACTTTTGTACAGCAATCACAAAAAATATTATCGGGACTACAGCAATCGTTCCGACTGCTGACATAGCTCCCCACTCTACTCCTCGATCAGCTATATATTGTGAAGCTGCTATAGGAATGGTCTGTGAGTGTCTAGTGCGAGTAATGACCAAAGCAAGAGGAAATTCGCTCCAACATAATACAAAAACAAAAAGCAACGTCGCTAACAGTCCGGGAGAAACAAGGGGAAGAATAACTCTCCAAAACGCCCCAATCCTGGAGCAGCCATCTATTCGCGCTGCTTCTTCCATGTCAGAAGGTACCTCCATAAAAAATCCTCTCATCATCCACACAGAGAAGGGAAGAGTATACCCTGTATATAGCAAAATTAAGCCGGTGTATGTATCTAACAGTCCAAATCTTTTAAATATTACAAATATCGGAATAATAATCACAATCCGGGGGACCATCCGCACAAGCAAGATCGATAGTGAAAGGGGGCCATTTCCTCGAAACTTGAAGTTGGTAAAGCTGTAAGCTGCGAGGCTTCCTAGACTCACGGATATGATTGCGCTTACGGTACCAATGATTGCACTATTCTTAAGATATTGCAACATCTTCTCCAAAAAAAGTACCCTTTTAAACCATTCCATGGAAAGAGGTGAAGGTATCCATTGGGGAGGAATAGTGAAAATATTATAGTCTGGTTTGACTGAAGTTCCTATCAGCCAGTAAAGAGGAAAACACCATATCAACAGAATAAAACCTATAATGGCGTATCTGAATATTTCGATAGCTTTTTTTCCCGCCATTTTATATCTCCCTCCTAGATCGTACCTTCTTTTTTATTTTCCAAAACTTAAACCTTCCTCCAGCATCATCAGATAATTTTGAACTGAAACATAGTTGGCGATAAACCTACCACCGCCAGAGCATACCTCCCGCAGGGTATGCACTCATCTAATATATGTCTAACGTACCCCTTACTTATGTTACCTTTTCTGTAGACAAAGTAGAATGCAGTGACACAATTAACCCCAAACTTAGGAGTAGTATTACGACCGCCGTACTTGAAGCATAACCAAACTCAAAAAGAGAGAATGCTTGGTTGTAAACTGTGAGCCCGAGCACTTCGGTAGCAGCAGATGGTCCGCCCCCAGTAAGTATGTATGGCAAATCAAAAACCATAACTACGTCTGTAAGCCTGATAAATAAAACAAAAAGTATTATTGGCTTTAACCAAGGTAGAGTTACATAAAGAAATACCTGTACTTTGTTTGCACCATCGATTTCTGCTGCCTCACAGAGCTGTTGTGGAATAGTTTGTAGACCAGCCACCATCACTAAGAACACAAAGGGGGTAATACGCCATATATCAGCAAAAATTATCAGATTTATAGCCTGAGACGGATCGGCCAACCACTTAAAATCTTTAGGTATTACCCTCAAAACATCACTCAATAAATAATTAAGTATACCCATCCGTGGGTGATACATCATCCTCCACAGGATTGCTGCTACTACAGGTATAATAAAGAAGGGTATCATGAAAATTGTTCTAATAACAGTCCTTCCTCTGAAGGGCTTGTCTAAAAGGAGAGCCAGGCCTAACCCGATGCAAAGTTGTAAGCCAACATCTACCCCCATATAGTAAACAGTGTTCTTCAAAGAATTCCAAAAGAGCCGGTTCCCCATCAATTTTTTGAAATTACCCAACCCCACCCACTGGATACCAATAGTAGGTATGGCCCAATTCCACCGGAAAAAGGAAAGGCAGATTACATAAATTATAGGGTAAATAATTATTGAAAATAGTACCACTAAAGCTGGTATCAACAAAAGATAAGGGAAACTTTTCTCCTTCGCTTTATAAAACACAGAGCCTAATCTCTTATTTTTCCAGAACATCGCTTTGTTCTCAGATGAATCTTGGTAAACGACATGATTCATTCTTCTCTGGAAGCTTTCCAAAAGAGACTTAATTATTTAACGCTTCCTTCTTTTTGGAAAACCATCCTCTCCCCAAGCTGGCTAATAAATCTCTTTATTTTGCTAACCTCTCACCTCCTCCTGGCCCTATTTTTAGCTTTTTTCTCGCCAAAGATCTAGCTTCCTTGCCACATGGCATAGCTATATCTAGACAATAGCTCCCTGCTCTCTTAGTAGTTTCCTGAGGTCTTCGGTATTTATTTTTTTAGGAGAAATACCTTTTTTTACAGCCAAGGCTGCTGCCATCCCCGCAGCCTGTCCCATAGCCATACATGCAGGCATGGCTCTAACAGTACCGAGTGCTTCTCTGGTAACAGAAACACAGCGACCAGCTACTAGTATATTATCCATCTTTTTGGGAATCAGACACCGATAGGGTATGTCAACGGGTTTTTTTAATCTCTCCAACCTATCATCCTTTCCATTTGCGGTAACAGCGTGTACATCAAGTGGATGAGACGCTTTCCCTATACCATCGTCGAATTCTCTACCATTTAAAACATCGCTCTCATTTAAAATGTATTCTCCGATAATCCTTCGTGTTTCTCTTATAGCAAGCTCAGGAGCTACAGATGCGATGTAAGCTTCTTCAAAACCAGGGATGTATTTAGTGTAAATATCAACAACCCTCAACATCTGTTCGTGGGCCTCAATTTCAGCTCTTGCAAGATCCTCTGCATCAGTGGCGTCAACGAATACCCTAGTTGAAACGTCCAGTATATGGTCCGATATCGGAATTTTTTCAAGAACAAGATACCCTTTAGGGTGCACATACTTTGTTTCCCTTTCTACTCTCTTGATAAGGTTCCTGAATGCAGAAACTGTGAAACATCCGAACTTTCTATAGGATCTCTTAACGTAATCGACAACCTTGTACCCATGAGTGTACGTTTTATACGTCTCAGTTTCTGCTTCTAGTTCTTCTGGGTGGTTTTCCAGATAATCCAAAAGCTTATCAACGTTAACATTGCCAAGTTCAAATAACAACGATGGCGGCATCAATGACTTGGATTTTTCATATGGAACGCCAGCGGCTGCTGCCACCTCAGCATCTCCAGTTGCATCAATAAATATCTTGCCCCTAATAGATTGTTTTCCGGAGCTATTGTGGACAATCACTTCCTCAATACGACCATTTTGGCTCGTCTTAGTCTCTACCACTAGTGAATGAAGCAAGAGGTGTAATCCTACTTCTTGAGCCATTCTAGAGGCCACAATCTTTACCAGCTCTTTGTTTACTGGAGTTCTGGATAAAACCAAATAGTGTACCAGATGACCAGGGCTACCTCCCAACTGCATCAGTCGATCTATGATTTGTTGAGGAATACCCTTTACTACTTGATTACCATTTTCATCCAGAAATGCAGCCCAGGCAAGGCCACTGGCTGCCATTCCACCCAAAAAGCCGTGCTTCTCAATGATAATGGCATCTACTCCATTTTGTGCCGCTGCAAGCCCAGCTACCAGACCAGCCGTGCCTCCACCGACCACTATTACATCGGTATCAACTTTTCTGATATTTTTACGTCGAGTAGACATCTTTTGTAACCTCCAGACTTGTGGGACTACCACCTCCGGCTCTTCAGCAATGCGTCCTCATCTGGAGGTGAGGGTATAGGTTAAGTGATACATCTTTGGCTTAGACAGAGGATTATATACGAGGAACTTGTGCAATTACACCCAGCTGTAACTTTTCTTCTGGTTTCGTCTGTTTATCCATTCGAAGACAAGTCTTGTAACCCGCTTGTAGAATACTTTCATGTCTGGCATATCTCGACTTATTCCATAGTACCAGTAATGGCCCAACAGCTTTACCCTCAACACTTCCCCCCTTTTCTTTTAGCCCAACCAGATTACGAACTGTCCTTTAACCGCCTGTTTAACTCTTTTATCCTCTGTCTGAATTCTGCCTTAGAAGTTTTCCGCCCTGACTTACAGTAGCCTCTTCTCATTCTGGTGCAGTAATGGGCAAAGTCAGGAAAATCAAAAATTGCCAGCTTCTTACCTTTCTTTTGAGCATCTAAATAAGCATATAGGCCAAACGGGGTTATTCGACTTTTGTCATCCGATATCTTCAATCCGAATTTACCGAATTGAGTCCTTCAAGCTTTTCCAAATGCTCTTGCGTCAGCTATCTTCTGAAACCCTACCACAGAATCATCGACATAATTCAATTTGCCGTGGAAGTTCCCGTTAAGGAAAAGCAATTATTCCATACTTTTCGTAGCAACTTTCCTTATCCCAAATTGGACGGATCTGTCTATTTTCCACCTCCTTTCCGGCCTTAATTTCCAGCTTCCCATTTTTGTATACTTTCTCAAATGCACAGTAGGGACATTTTGGAAGTTTTTCTTTAAGCTCCCTTATCTTTTTATCCTTCTCCTCCAAGGAGTTCTCCAGCTTAGCAACTTTTTGAATAGGAGAGTCCTGGCTTGTTCGAAACCTGGACGAACTCTCGGTTGTTCATGGCAGTGCTCAAAACGCCATGCCTCACTGGCTACCAAAGACAAAAAGTTGCCTCGGATTGCATAAATACGCCCGTTATACATGTGCTCTTCCAAGCGCATCAATCTCCCAGCTAGAGAAACCATACCGTGCCTACCTCGCCATTGAGGTTTCCAGAAAACTTCATCACCAGTAAATAGTACGCAGTCTTCGAAACTGTAACCTCCCAACAGAGAACTCTCTGGATCTGTGATTTGAACCCGTACTTCTCCCCAAGGTGCTTCTAAATTAAGCTATGCTTCTCCCCCACACCAAAACAAGGGTCGAGCACCCAACAAACCAGGACCTACTCTGGTCTCAAGATACACAAATCCGTCTAGCCGTAACCTATGTACCAGGATAGTTCGAGAACCTTTTTTGAGATCGCTGTGTTCCGGTTTCGAGGCACTGGAGTAAACCCGAATATGATCCTCATCATCAACTGGCATGCTTGATGCATAGATACACCCTCCCCCGCATTGATGTAAGTTCTCGTTAGAGAATAACGGTCCTCTAAGAGTGCGCCGAAAGTACCAACCGTTTCTGCTGTAAGCAAGCTGACAGTCCACGCCAGTTTTTTGTTTCCATTAGTGCCACTCGCCGGTCTGTCCAAGTTGGACGTAACGCAATTACATAGAGTTACGGACATAATTCCAAAAAGCTGCCGTCGGGGGTCAGGAGCTAGATGGTCGGGAGCCCATTTCGCTTCTTCCAGTTCTTTCCAAGAAAGCTCATCGGGCGAGACTACCAGCCGTGTTTTCAAGTGATACTCTCCGGTAGGATAGACTACAATAAAGCCTTTGATTCGTTCGGCAGATCCTTCGCTTTTTCATCAACATAACAGCACCATTCTCCAAAATTCTCAGATGACAAAACTTAGTGAGGATATATTCGGTTAGTAAGCAGTTCCTTTTTGGATAAATCCGGAATCTCCCAACCGAATTCCATCCTTACTCTCGGCAACCAACGGCAAGCGATGCTTGCGATCATGTGAATGAGCTTACTAAAGACACCGCCACGGGTTTCTGCTAGGAACCCGAAATACTGTTGGATAACCCCACGAGACGTTCATATATGGTCCTTGGAAATCCCCTCCGGTACTAGCTTGGGCTTTCCTATGCGGCGTACTAAATTTTCCTTGTAGTTAAGTTCCCAGTCGTCGAAGAACAAAAGAGTCTTAAGACCGTTCATTTTTCCCTGCCTCATTTTTTTATAAGTATTATCAAAAATTTTTTAGTAATTTTGTTCTAAATCCTTTATTTATAAACCTTTTAGTGACAACCTCCCCACCCGCAAGGGGTGGGGCATCCAGCAGCAACTTTTCGTGACATTACCCTCTGCATTACGGCACATAGATTCTCAAGCAAAGATTCTTTTATCTTTTGCTAAAGAGGAAAAAGGCTTATAAGAAGACGTTAATCTTTCACGATTTCGGTAAGGAGCTTTTTCACATCTTTTGGTGAGGTATGTTTGTTTTTGTCTTTCTCTTTAAATATTCCCTTATCTTAGTGGCAAAGAGTAATTTTTGAATGTAACTTTCTGACTTCCTGAAATTGGCCATTTTCTCCTTATTTCTCTAATTTTCCACTTTCTTTTCCGAGAGAACTCTTATGTACAACATTTATCAAACTTTTCCCCCTGATAAATCTTGTTAAATTCCTGCAAAATGACTCAACTACCCTGTCTGGCAAGTAGGGTGTTGCTCCACCCATATGGGGAGTGATAATTACATTTCTCAGGGAATAGAGTTCACTCTCTGGAGATAACGGCTCCTGATCAAATACGTCAAGACCAGTTCCTTTGATCCATCCTTCTTTCAGAGCTTTGATTAAAGAATTCTCTTTTACGACTGGTCCTCTAGCTATATTAATAAGATAAGAAGTATTTTTCATTATCTTAAGCTCTTCTTCCCCGATTATGTTTCGAGTTGCATTAGTCAATGGAACACAAATCACTACAAAATCCGAGTTCTGAAGAAGATATCTTAGTTGGTTGGGAGCAAGAAGTCGATCGACATAATTGGGACATTTAATCCTTTTAGACTCAATAGCTATCACTTTCATTCCAAAACATTTCCCTCTCTTGGCAACTTCTTTACCACTGTTTCCCAGCCCCACTATTCCTATAGTCTTACCTTTCAATTCATCTACCCTGCACCTTCTCGGGTAAGCTTCCATATCTTCTGTGATTTCAACGTGACCACTCCAATCACACTTTGACTGATCCTTTCCAAATTGCACCAAGTTTCTCGTAAAGCTGAGAATCAGTGCAAAAGCGTGCTCTGCCAAAGGTACACCATAGATACCCCTGGAACAGGTGACAGTAACAGCACTTTTAACGATCTCTGGGAAAAGTAAAGGATCTGCACCAGCAGCAGGAGTATGAATCCATTTAAGGTTTTTTGCGTTACGGAATGCTTCTCGGGAAATCCTGTACCCAAGAACAACTTGTGCACCTTCAATTAAGTTCTGTATTTCCTGCTCATCCGTTGAGTAAAATACCTTAGCCGCCGGAGCGGTTTTCTTTATTCGATCCACGAACCTGGAGCCCAAATTCAATGTTGAAAGTACTGTTAAATTACTACCTCTGAATTTCACTTGTTTCAGGACCTCCTCGTGAACCGTTGAGAGGGGATATTTCCCCCTACCACTTCAAGAGGATCTAAAATTGTAAAGTCCAGACCTCTTTAGTTAAGTTACAATATTTCCCTCCTTTTTTCTACAGTAGATACTGCGTCAGGAGCATCTCTATCTACCTATATCTCATCAGCATGCTCCTGGCTGACAGGTGCCCCACCTATCACAACCCTCACTTTTCCTCTTAAACCGTTGATGGTTAAAGTCTTTCGTCTACGGACTGGTATCTTGAATATGTCCTTTATCAGTTTGTATTTTTTCGAATGATAATCACGTCATTTCTTGAATGGCCTAAGTATACTTTCCCACTCGGCAGCTGCCATGTCCAGAGCTTCCTCTGGGGTTTCATCTCCTACTACTGCAGCAGAAAGCCTATCTTTGAGCTTGGTCATTAGAGGGTCGCCATAGGGTCCCGTCCAGAGATATGCTCTACCATTTTCCATATACCAAGCCATCATTTCCATAAATCCGGCAGGAACTTTCGCCCCGATATCCGGATCCTTCATGATAGACTTTTGAGGGGAGAAGCTGAAAAGTTCTAAGGCACGCTTTTTGGCTTGGTCGTATTTGGCAACATACTGGATAAACTTAAAAGCAGCCAACTTATTCTTTGAGTCTTCGGGAATGCCAATAGTCCACATCCCGACGAAAGGATGTCCAACTTCTGGTATTCTAGCGACATCTAACTCGATACCTTTCTTTTTCAGCTCTCCCGGACGCCCTGCTGCCATGGCTACTGCCCAGTTTGGCATCATTGCAGCTCCTCCGCCCAAAAAGAAACGTACAGCTTCTGGATAATCGAAACCTATCGCTTCAGGAGGGGCAAACTCGAGGTGTTTTATAAGCCTCTTTAGAGCTTTAACTCCAACATCACTATTAATGAGAACTTCCAAATTTGGACCCAGTGGTTTGCCTCCTAAGCCAAGTAAATAATAGAGGTATATCTGGACAAGTTGCTCATTACGTCCAGCCATCAGTGAAAGCCCATACAAATCTTGTTCAGGTCTTGTAAAGAATTCAGCTATATCGGTGAGTTGCTTCCAGGTAGTAGGAGGAGCTAATTCATATCCGTACTTGAGTTTGAAAGCTGCCTTCTCGTTTGGATCTTGGAAAAGGTCTTTTCTGTATTGTAATATGAGGAAGTAAAAGCGATACGGGAGACTTACTTGTTTTCCTTCGATATTCAAAAGTTGCAAATTTTCAGGAAAGTAATCATTGAGAGCTTCTTGGAACCAGGGTTCGAAAAGAGTTGGATCACTTAAAAATTTGTTAAGGTCGAACATATAAGGATTAAACAGAGGAACAGCTTTTGAATCCATGGATATGAGATCATAAGCTCCTGTTCGATTTACAAGCTCTACCAGAGCTTTTCGACGTATGGGCATCGCGCCCATTGTTACTACTTCTACTTTACAGCCCGTTTCTTTCTCAAACTCGGGAACCACCCACTCGGCGATACCATGCCAACTTCTTGTAAGTAGGGTTATCTTAGTCCCCCGCCAAGATTCCTCGGCAACACTCCGTGAAGCTAAACCTGCACCCGCTAATAAAATGACCAATATCGTACACACGATTAATTTCTTTTGTTGAGTAGACATTCTTACCTCCTGGTATAATCTTCACTGTAGGTGAAGATTGTTATTTGACTTTCTGTGGTTTCAAGATTAAGGTTTGATTAGTTCTTTCCAAAAACGCTTTTAGAGAAAACGGGAAGAGGGCTTGCTTCCTCCTTATGGCCTCTTGATAAAGATGGACCATTTGCCCAAAGACTGCCCCTTCCTTTATCTATCGAGTCTAAACATTTATTTAGTATGCTACGAGCCTATAATAAGGCATCGTTTATCAGATTTCCCAGGCTATGTGCTCGATAAGAATAAGGAAGCCTGTTTTCTTTCAAAGTAAAAATTCAAGGAGGTACTCATGTATTACCTAGGAATCGACATTTCCAAGAAGTCGTTCACCGTCTCAATTCTCGATGAAGAAGGTGAAGCTATTACCAAGTTCCTCACTTGTCCCTGCACTCGTAAAGGAATGGAGAAACTGGTAGATAAAATCTCTTCCTTAAAGCTTAAAAAGAGCGAGGTTATGATAGGGATTGAGGCCACAGGAAACCTATGGGAGAATCTCTATTCTTTCTTAGAAGGATATAGAGTCCTGGTTCTCAATCCCTATCAAACAAGAAAGTATCACCAGGTGCTTTCGAAGAAAGCCAAGACCGACAAGGTTGACTCCCTGGTGATAGCCGGACTTCTTCGCTCAAAAGAAGCCCTAGCTTCCTATGTTCCTAAAGAAGAAGTTCAAGTTCTCCGGGAGCTAGTGAGACTACGTCATCACCTTCAGAAGGATAAGAAAAACTATCTAAGAAAGGCCTATAGTCTTTTAAATTTAGTATTCCCTGAATATACTAATTTAATCAAGAATCCCTTTAGAAAAGTCTCCTCTATGATTCTTAAAAAATACCCTACAGCCGTAGATATGGCCAGAGCAAGGAGAACTGACTTAGTAAAGATGGCCAGAAGAATCCAGGGTAACAATTACTCCTCTGAGCTGGCTGAAAAGCTCATTGAAGCAGCTAAAGAGTCCATCTACTCTGGTAAGGCCTCTGAGGTGCGAGGAATGGCCTTAAGAATCCTCATTGACGAGATTCAGTTTTTAAAGAATAAGATTAAGGAGATCGAGGAGAAAATTGAGGAGATTCTTTCCTCTAACGAACCTTCCTCTCCACAGAAAAGGCTTCTTTCTATTCCCGGAGTTGGCCCTAAAACTATAGCTGCTTTCTTAGGAGAAGTAGGTGGAGATGTAACTAGATTCTCCTCAGCCAATAAACTCATTGGCTTTATTGGATGGCATCCTAGGATATCAGAATCCGGAGAGAAGAAGAATCTTCATCCTAAGATGTCCAAGAAAGGGCCTTCTGCCTTAAGAGCTTCACTATACATGGCTGCGGTAGCTTCCTTAAAACATAACCCTTATCTTCGGTCCCTTTACCATAGAAAGATATCTGAAGGAAAGGAAAGTAAACAAGCTCTTATCTGTGT
>Ga0114930_10002962_pt1 | contig 15098 bp, 17 predicted proteins | sample AnhtaG_FD_87300 | JGI IMG/M metagenome (GOLD analysis project Ga0114930, IMG submission 87300) | Deep subsurface microbial communities from Anholt, Denmark to uncover new lineages of life (NeLLi) - Anholt_01485 metaG | ecosystem: Environmental > Aquatic > Marine > Oceanic > Sediment | place... | reverse complement strand
GAACTGGACTCTGGCGAATTTGGTTTTGTGGGACAAAAGGCTCAAAAAACCCGTTCCTTGAGTCTATCAGTGGGAGATGTTCACCCAAAAGAGCGGCTTTTGTGAGACGCAATCCCTACAAATACATGACATAACGGGTTTTCGCCAGACTCCAGTACTGAAAATGAAATCTCACGCTCGGAGTTTTGGTGAGAGGAGACAACATGGAGAGACAAATCGTCTTTGAGAACGAAGGGCAGAAATTCTATGGCATGCTGCATCTGCCCGATGGCATTGAAAGGGCGCCGACGGTAGCCATTTTCCACGGCTTCACCGGTACCAAGATCGAGCCCCATCGCATCTTCGTGAAGATGGCCCGAGAGTTGATGGCCCATGGTATCGCCACCCTGCGCTTCGACTTCCGTGGCTCGGGCGAGAGCGAGGGGGATTTCGTGGACATGACGGTCGAGGGAGAGATCAGCGATGCCCTCAAGTCCCTTGACTTCCTCCAGGCCAAGCCAGAACTTGACCCCCACCGCATCGGGGTGCTGGGGTTGAGCCTGGGCGGGCTGGTGGCGGCGTGTGTCGCGGGCCGCGATGCCAGGGTAAAGTCGCTGGCACTGTGGGCTGCGCTGGGCCTGGTTGAGGAGGTTACCCTCCTTGACGAGGAATACCGACAGACGGCTCAGCAGCAATTGGCCGAGCGGGGATTCATTGATCGGGAAGGAAATCTCATAGGAGCCGCCTTTATCGAGGGACTGACTCAGATGCGACCCCTGGAGGAGGTGGCCCGTTATCGAGGGGCGGCGCTCATCATCCACGGCACCAGGGATGAAGTAGTGGATCCCAAGAATGCACCGGCGTACCAGGAGGCGATCCCGGGGCGGACGGAACTGCACATCGTCGAGGGCGCCGATCACACCTTCGACAGCCACGAGTGGGAGCGGGAAGTGATCGAGGTCACACGCGACTGGTTCCTGGGGACACTCTGATATCCTTTTTGGGTCGGGTGGTCACGGGGTCGGGCCCGGAGACCATCAGACCAAAGAAACGAGGAGATATGCTATTCGATCCCTTCACCATCAACGGCAAGCTGAAGCTTCGCAACCGCATCGTCCTGGCCCCGCTTTACCTGGCCTGGGATGGACGCAGCGATGAGTTCCGCGCCTTCTATGCGCGGCGCGCCAAAGGCGGAGTGGGACTGGTCATGGCCCCCCAGTCCACCCCGGGTGGGCTGGGGGATTGGGCCGATCCTGATTTCAGCCTGAAGGCCGCAGGCGCCGCCGCCTTCCGCCCGCTCATTGAGGGCTGTCACGCGGCGGGGGCCAAGATCGCCCTGCAGGTCTTCCCCGGCTCGGGCGTGGTGGACGAACTTTCAACTGAGCAACTGGCCTCCATGCCCGAGCGATTCGCACGGGCGGCCGTGGGCGTCCGGGAAGCAGGCTTCGACGCACTGGACATCCACGGCGCGCATCATTCCCTCTTCATGCGCCTGCTCTCCCCCTTCCAGAACCACCGCGCGGATCGCTACGGCTGTCCCTCGCAGAACCGCTGGCGGGTGCAGATCGAGACAGTGAAGGCTATCCGCGCCGCTGTGGGGGAGGACTTTCCCATCCTCTTCCGCTTCAGCGCGGCGGACTTCGTGCCTGGCGGGGTGGACCTGTCGCTGACCATCCCTTACGCTCAGGCGCTTGCTGCCGCAGGTGTGGACTGCCTGGATGTGTCAGCCGGCACCTCCGATTCGCCGCCGGGCAGCTCGCACCCGGACGAAGCGGAACCCTTGGGCTGCTTCGCCGATCTGGCGGCCGCCGTCCGCGCTGCTGTAGAGGTGCCGGTCATCGCCGTGGGCAAGGTCGCCACCCGTGAGGTGGCGGAGTCCATTCTGCAAGAGGGTAAGGCCGATCTGGTGGCCCTGGGCCGCTCCCTCGTCGCCGACCCCGACTGGCCGCGTAAGCTGGCCGAGGGGCGCGACGAGGAGGTTGTGCCCTGTCTGTGGGACAACGCCGGCTGCCTGCGCGATTCAATCCACCGAGGGCTTCCCATCCGCTGCATCCAGAATCCCGACGTGGGGTTCGAGCATGAGACGATGGACTAAAGCAGTGGACTAGGAGAATTTGACGGAGAGGTCAGGGAGGCGTAGAGATAGGCGCCTCGTGCCTGGGACTGCCTGTCCTGGCCAAGGGACAGGCTCCACGTCGGCTTTTGCGACGAGGTGCTGAACGAGGTGGAGCGGGAGCGAACCTTCCAAGAGATCCACGCATGGGCTATGGCCCATCTCAAATGAGGGTAAACATGACCGATGCATTCGCGATACGAGACCAGGGCCAACTGTGTGCCGGGGTGGACTCCCGTCCCATCACACCGCACCTGAGCCGCCCGGTCTACATCGCCGGCTACGGTCCCAACCGCCTGGCCACGGGCACACACGATGACCTGTGGGTGCGCACGCTGGCCCTGACTGTGGGGGAGACAAGGCTGACACTCGCAGCCTGCGACCTGGTGGGCCTGTTCCGGCCGGAGGTGCAGGCCCTTGAGGTGGAGTTGCGAGAGCGCGGCTCAGCGCCCGAGGCGCTGAGCGTGGCCTGCACCCACAACCATCAGGGGCCGGACACGCTGGGCCTATGGGGGCCGGACCGACAGACATCGGGGGTTGACCCCCAGTACATGGCCTGGCTGCGGGCCCAGATCGCTGACTCAGTGGAAGCTGCGCTGGTAGCTTTGCGCCCGGCCCGGCTGCTCGCGCTGTGGTGACGGGCCCGCCCGGCGTGGTGAAGAACATCCGCGATCCGGAGATCTTGGACAACGACCTGGCCCGCCTGCGCGTTGAGACGCCAGAGGGCCGGCCATTGGCCACGCTGGTCAATCTCGCCGCCCACCCGGAGGCGATGGGGCCGCACAACACCCTCATCACCTCCGACTTTCGCCATTACCTGCGGGGGGCAGTGGAGGAACCTGCCTCTTCTTCAGTGCCGACCTGGGAGGGATGATGACCCCCGACGTGGCTGAGAGCTCCTGGGAGGAGATCGAGCGGGTGGGGAGGTGCCTGGCGAAGTGTGCATGGGAAGCATTGGCCAGGGCATCGCCACTGGAGGTGGATAGCCTGGCCTTCCGCCGGACGGAGCTGCTCTTCCCGCTGGAGAATCCCCTCCTCCGCATGGCGCGGCAGACAGGCATCCTCTCCCGCCTCTTTGAAGAGACAGAGGCCGGGCTGGCCGTCCGCAGCGAGGTGAGCCTGCTCGACCTGGGGCCCATCCAGATGTTGGGTGCACCAGGGGAGGTGCTGCCCAAACTGGGCATGGCCCTGAAGTCTAACCTGTCGGGTTCCTGTCGGTTCTTCCTGGGCCTATCCAACGACAGACTGGGGTACATACTCCCCGCCGAGGACTTCCAGTCCCCCCAGGACTACCTGAACCCCGGCGACCACTACGAGGAGAGCATGTCCCTGGGGCCGCGCACGGGGGTCATCCTCGAAGAGGGGCTGAGGACACTTCTGCGGGGCTGATCTCACAACAAACCAATCTTTGCAATCGGGAGGTACACATGTCAGAATTGCTCAAGGTCGGAATCATCGGTGCCGGCGGCATCGCCCACTATGCTCACATCCCGGGGTGGAAGAACCTCTCTGAGGAGGTGGAGCTGGTAGCCATCTGCGACATCATCCCTGAGAGGGCGGTGCGCGCAGCGGAGGCCAACGGCATCCCCCATGCCTACTCCAGCGCGGAGGAGATGCTGGCCCATATCGAACTGGACATCGTTTCGGTGTGCGTTGCCAACTCCGCCCACCGCGAGTGCACCATCGTGGCCTTGGAGGCGGGGGCCAACGTGCTGTGCGAAAAGCCCATCGCCATGAACAGCGCCGAGGCAGAGGAGATGATCGCCGCGGCGGAGAGAGCCGGTAAGGTGCTGATGGTGGGCCAGAACCACAGGTTCGCGCCGGAGTCGCAGGCTGCCAAGCGGTTCATCAAGGATGGGCTGCTGGGTGAGGTGTACTACGGAGAGGCGACCGAGATGCGCCGCCGGGGCATCCCCGGTTGGGGGGTCTTCCACATCAAGAAGTACTCCGGCGGGGGGCCACTCATTGACATTGGCGTGCACGGGCTGGACCTGGTGCTGTGGCTGATGGGCAATCCCGATCCGGTCGCTGTCAGTGGCGTCACTTACCAGAAGTTCGGGAAGCGCGAGGATGTGGCGGTCACCTGGGCAGGGGAGTGGAACCGCGAGGAGTTCGACGTGGAGGACATGGCTGTGGGGCTCATTCGCCTGGAGAATGGAGCCAGCATTGTGCTGCGGATGAGTTGGGCGGCCAATGTGGAGGATGACTTTAGCTCCATGCGGGTACTGGGCACCGAAGGGGGCCTGAAACACCCGCCCTTCACCCTCTTCCGCGAGCTATCGGGCAAGCTGGTGGACATCAGCCCCAAGTGGCTTCCCAAGGTGGAGAAATCGCACTACGAGGAGATGAAGCACTTCGCCGCCGTGGTGCGCGGCGAGGAGGAGCTGATCGTCCAGCCCTGGCAGTCTCTCCAGGTGCAGCGCATCCTCGACGCGCTATATGCATCGGCGGAGAAGGGACGAGAGGTCCAGATCGCGGATTGCAGATTGTAGATTGCAGATTCAATCTGAAATCCGCATTCTGATATCGGAAATCGCGGTCAGGCCCACAGGATGAAGCCCGGCTCGAAGGGACTGATCAGCTCCTCGTGTCGAGGGAGGATACGAAGCGTGTAACCGTGTCGCCCGCTGGTACGGTAAGAAAGGGTCCCCACGAAAAGATACTTCTCCTCCCCTATTGACTCCTGACAGGTCATGGTTGCAGTTTCTGCCCCTACGATCCGCTGTTGTGGGTCCAGGGGCCCGTAGTAGAGCTCCACTGAGACATCCTGGGGGGTGAGTGGACCCAGATAGACCTGAGCACAGACCTCCAGCCCGTCGCCGACTGTCAGCCCTGGGGAGGCATCGGCCTCCAGACTCTCAACGCGCAGCTCTGGCCAATGTTCCCGCAGGGCGGCCTTCCACCTGGCCAGGGATCGAGCAGCGGCCATATCCTGCCCGGCAAGACGCTGGCGACGCCCGGGCGGCGGGTAGATAGAAGCGCACCGCATAGTCGCGCATCATGCGGTTGGTGTTGAAGAAAGGGCAGATGTGCTGCGTGGCGGCCTTCATGCAGGCCAGCCACCCTCGTGGCAGCCCATCCGGCCCGCGGTCATAGAAGAGCGGCACGATCACCCGCTCCAAGAGCTCATACAGGGCCTTGGACTCCACCTCATCCTGGATATTGGGGTCCTCATATCCCTCGCCCCGACCAATGGCCCACCCAATCTCGGGCTGGTAGGCCTCGGCCCACCAACCATCCAGCACGCTCAAGTTGAGCACCCCATTCACCGTGGCCTTCATGCCGCTGGTGCCGCTGGCCTCCATCGGCTGACGAGGAGTGCTCAGCCACAGGTCTGCGCCCTGCACCATGTAGCGGGCCATATTCATGTCGTAGTCCTCCAGGAAGACCACTCGGCGCCCGAACCGCTCCTGGTGACTGAACTGGACGACCTGCCGGATGATCTCCTTCGCTGGGTTGTCCTGAGGATGAGCCTTCCCGGCAAAGATGATCTGGACCGGACGCTCTACGTCGCATAGAATGCACGCCAGCCGTTCGGGGTCACGCAGGATCAGGTTGGCGCGCTTGTAGGTTGTGAACCGCCGGCCAAACCCGATGGTCAGGGCCTCCGGGTCCAGGACTTCGCTGGCCTGGAGGATGTCGGAAGGAGAGGCCCCTCGCTCCTCAATCTGCCTGCGCAGTCGCCGGCGGGCGTAAGCAACCAGACGCTCGCGCTGTCGCTCATGGGTCCGCCACAGCTCTGCATCGGGAATGCGGGACACCCGCTCCCACACGACAGGGATGGTGGACTCCCTGATCCAGCGCGGGCCCAGGTAGCGGGTGAACAGTTCGCGCATCTCCTCGGAAACCCATGAGCAGGGATGGATTCCGTTGTTGATGACCTCGATAGGCACCTCATCTTCTGGAACGCCAGGCCATACCCCCTGCCACATGCGGCGCGCGACCTTGCCGTGCAGTTGACTGACCCCATTCCTGTAGCTGGCATGTTTCAACGCCAGGACAGCCATGTTGAAGGGAGCTCCTTGATCTGCCGGGTCCTGCCGTCCCAGGGCTAGGAACTCCTGTTGAGAGAGGCCCAGGGAGCGATAGTAATCCCCAAAGTACTGCTCCATCAGCGAGGGAGGAAACTTGTCAATTCCCGCCGGAACGGAGGTATGCGTGGTAAAGACGTTGTAGGCCGCTGCCAGCTCATGCGCCTGGGCAAAGGGAAGCCCCTCTTCCTGCATCAGGCAGCGGATCTGCTCCAACACCAGGAAGGCGGAATGACCCTCATTCATGTGGCAGATGGTCGGTTGGATCCCTAACGCTCTCAGCGCACGCGTGCCGCCGATCCCCAGCATAATTTCCTGTTGAATGCGCGTTTCCTGGTTCCCGCCATATAGCTCATCGCTGATGTCGTGATCAGGAGCCCGGTTAGGGGGGATGTTGGTATCCAGGAGGAACAGGGGCACCCTGCCCACCTGAGCGCGCCAAATCTGGGCACTCACCTGACGGCCGGGATAATCCACCGCTATGGTCAGCGGGGTGCCGTCCTCCTTTCGCTGCAGTTCCAGGGGCAGGTTGTAGAAATCGTGAAGGGGATAGGATTCCTGCTGCCACCCATCGGCACTCAGGTATTGGCGAAAATAGCCCTCCTCATACAATAGCCCCACCCCCACCATTGGCAGGCCCAGATCGCTGGCCGATTTCAGGCAGTCACCAGCCAGTACTCCCAGCCCGCCAGAGTAGATGGCCAGGCAATCGAGGATGCCAAACTCGGCCGAGAAGTAGGCAATAGTCATTCCCTCCGGAAAGGGGTGCTTTGTTTTCTCAAACCAGGTCCCAGCGAGCTTCATGTATTGGCCGAATTCGTGGCAGACCCTTTCCAGGTAGGCCAGAAAGGCCTCGTCTTCAGCGGCGGCCTGAAGCCGCGCCTGCTTGATAGTGCCCAGCATGAGGATGGGGTTGTGATTGGTCTCCTCCCACAGGTCCTCATCCATCTGTCGGAATAGATCAATGGCTTGGAAGTTCCAACTCCACCAAAGATTGTAGGCCAGTTCCCGAAGGGGCTTTAGCTTCTCCGGGAGAGAGGGCGACACGGTGAATTCACGAATGGCGCGCATAGCTCTACATCCTCTGCTCTTGGGCTTTCGACTACATCCTTCCGTACTTCTTGTACACCTCCGTCATGGGCATCCCCGCCAACAGGTCAGCTCGTTGGCCGCGCTCCTTAGCCTCGACCTCCTCCGCCTTGATCAGTACCTCATAGGCCATCTCCTGAGGGATGACCATCACCCCGTCAGCGTCGCCCACAATCCAATCCCCTGGGTTCACACGGATGAGACGGGTGAGGGTGCCTGAGACGAAGATGGGCACGCCGAAGTCCACAGGCCGCCAGCGCTTGGCCGACTCCACGGGGCTGGTGTAACGGCAGAAGCAGGGCCAATCGGGGATCTGGAGGATACCCATGCGGTCGCGGGTGCCGCCGTCAATGACAATCCCCGACGCACCGTGCTGCTTGGCTGTCCAGCTCATCATCTCCCCCCAGTGGCCGGCCGTACCCTCTTTCTCGGCATTGATGAGCACCACACAGTGCGGCGTCATGGCCCTAAACTGCCCCCAATCCTTGAACTGGGGCCTATCCAGCTCGTCGCCCAGGCGCGGCTCGCGGGTGCCATAGATGGGGAAGGCTGGCCCGGCCATGTGCATCTCCCACTGCAGGGGTCGGATGCCCAGATCCATGCACTGGTTGGGCATGCCCAGTTTGTCCAGCACGTCGTAGATATTGGCTGAGGTGATTTCCTCGTAGCGGGCCTTCATCTCGGCTACAGTGATCTCAGCAACCACGGTTCACTCCTTCCTGACAAGTAAGGGCGAGGCATTCCATGGGAACTGGCTCAATTACACTGTACCCTCGTATAGACAAACACTCAGGGCAAACGCAGGACGGTCTTGGGAATGCCTCGCCCCTACTACAATCACCCTTCAAAGTAGGTGAATCCCGGTGCCAGGTGCGCCCGCGCCACATCCTCATTCAGCTCCAGCCCCAGCCCCGGCTCCTCGGGCACAGCAATGTAACCCTCCTGGATGAGCCGCTCCTCCCGGATGACCAGATCATGCCACCACTCAACATCCTGAGCGTGGAATTCGAGCAGGTAGAAGTTGCGCATGGTGGCGCACACATGGACCCCGGCCATGGTCCCGACAGGGCTGCAGACATTGTGGGCAGCGAAGGGCATGAAGTATAAGTCGGCCATGTCGGCGATCTTCTTCGACTCCAACAGCCCACCCGCCTTGGGGATGTCCACCTGGAGGATGTCGCAGGCCTGGTTGACTATGAGATCTCGCAGACCGAGGCGAGTGTAGAGGTTTTCCCCCGTGCAGATGGGGGTCGTCGTCGCAGCGGTAACCCTGGCCATCGCCTCCCAGTTGCCCGGCGGCACGGGGTCCTCCAGCCACATGAGATGGAAGGGCTCAAAGGCCCGGGCCATGCGGATAGCATCGAGGGTATTGTAACCCCAGTGAGCGTCAATGGCTAGCTCTATCTCACCACCAACGGCCTGGCGCAGCGCGGCCACCAGCTTGACCATGTGCTCAAGCTCGGCGGCGCTGAGGGGACGCAGATTGCTCTTGTTCCAGGCCCTTCCCAGGCCGATGGCCTCCGGCTCGAGGAAGCGGGCGGGATCGGTGTTGTCAATGTCGAATTTCAGCGCTGTGAACCCCTTGGCCACCACCTCCCGGGCGCGATCCGCCCAGGCGCTCGGCTCAGGCTTAGCCCCGTGGTGTGAGTCGGCGTAGACCCGAACCCTATTGCGGTACTTGCCACCCAACAGCCGGTAGATCGGCACCCCCAGTGCCTTCCCCGCTAGGTCCCAGAGGGCAATTTCCACGCCGCTGACGGCTGCCACCATCGTACCCGCTTGTGAGTTCCCGCCCGACATGTGACGCATCATCTTGGAGAAGAGCCACTCAATCTCCAACGGGTTCTCCCCCTCCAGCACCGGCTTGAGCCAGCGCACAGCGGCCTCAACGCCAGCTCCCCAGTAGGCTTCACCCAGCCCTACCAAGCCCTCATCGGTGTAGACGCGGACGAGGACCCAATCGAAGTTGCCCCGCACGACGGCGGTTTTGATATCCGTGATCCGCATGCTTTTCCTCCCCATCCCTCATCTAATCCCTCAGACCATACCTACCGCGTGTACTGTGGTCCCAGACCCCTGCCACTCCAGGGCCAGGTCAACGGCCGCCTGGAGGGAGGGGGCCCATAACAGGTTCAGCCGCTCCACTTCCTCCCGCGACAGGCCACCGCTGAAGAGGATGCACCGGCAGCCCAGCTTATCCAACACCCGCCCTGAGTGGACCATGTGGGCCGCAGCGACCAGGTCGGTGATCTCTCCCGCCTCGACAAGCGTGTGCACCTCCCGGTAGGGCCGATAGCCCCAGCGCGCAACCTCCGGGTGGCGTCGGGCCACCCCCTCACTGCAAGGGGCGAACTGGACGACGGTACCCCCTGGCTTGAGGAGGTACTCGGCCGTGACCATCCCCGCCGTCCCGCCATTCCACATGTCCGTCCCTGCTGTGCCGCAGAGGAGGATATCGGCCCGTTCGGGGGGTGGATCGAGGGTAAAGAGCTGATCGTTGGCCGCGAGGGCCATCTCCACACAGTGGCGGAAGGCCCGTCGGAAATCCCCCGCGCAGAAGCCGATCATCTCCCCTTGGGGATTGGACGCGCCATTGAGCAGGAAATCCAGCTCAGACAGGTCAGTAGCCGCCTCTATCTCGTGGCGGATGGGGGTCTGCACCCGGCCGGTGATCTCCCGGCCCATGTAGGATGCGCTGGCCCAGTGGGTGGCCCCCGTCGTGGCTCCTCCACCCACGCCGGGCTGCACAATCTTGGCCCCACCTCCCCAGCCAACGACCATATGGGGCTTCACACTGCCCAAAGCCATCTTCAGATCAGCCTCGTAGTACAGCCGATTGACCACCACCGGTGTACCCCTGGGCGTCTGGCCCAGGTCAATCAGATTGGCCTCATCCCGCCAGTCATGGTTGAGGACGCGGAAGTGGGAGCAGATCTCGGGGCCAAGATGGTTGTGCAGCTCCCCCTCGGTCATGGGTCGGTGGGTACCCGTGGCCACGATGATGGTCACCCGCTCCGGCCCTAGGCCACCCGCCTCCAGCTCGGCCAGCACCGGGGGGAGCATCTGCGCCAGGGGTGTGGTGCGAGTGCGGTCCGGCACGAGCAGGACAGCATCGCGCCGACCACAGGCCAGCTCCCGCAGGGGCGGGGTGCCCAGGGGAGCGGCCAGGGCCGCAGCCACGGACGAGGTCACGTCGGCCACGGCCCTTCCGGAGCGCATGCTGGGCAGGGGCAGCACATTTGCCCCTCGCAGGTCAACCTCCACCACTCCTCGTCCGTAGCGGAAGCGCAGCCGCTCACCCATCAATCCTCCTCGTCCTCTTAGGGCACTTCCACCGTCCGCAGCTCCCCCAGATTATCGCGCAGCTTGTGCACCGCCGCCACGATGTCCTCCATCGCCTCGCGGTCAGCCAGCAGGAAGTGATGGAGGAAGCCCACCGCCTCCTGCGAGTAGGCCCGCTCACACACCGGCAACTCGAAGCGCGTTGGGTCTACAGCTGCCCAGTGCGTCTCACTGATGCGGTAGCGGCGCTTGGTGTGGGGCCGATAGAGCGGACAGTTGTTCAGCGGCTCGTAGGGCCCTCCGATGGACAACCCCAGCTCCGCCTCCAGCGCCTGGCGGAAGACCTGGACGGGGACATCGTCGAAGGCCGCCGGATCGTGGCGGAAGAAGTAGGAGTAGTATCCCTGGCGGGTCACCTGCGGATGGCGCTTCATGGGCTTGAGACCCTCGATCTGGGCCAAGCGCTCATCCAGGTAGCGGGCGTTGGCCTCCTTGGTGGCCATCTGCTCTGGGAGCCGTTCCAACTGACAGAGGAGGATCGCGGCCTGTAGCTCTGGCAGCCGATAGTTACCGCTCTGGACAGGGGTCCAAGTGGTCGGGTCCGCCCCAGGCCGCCTCCGGCCGCAGTTCTTCAGCGAGTACAGCCTCTCCCACAGCTCGGGGTCATCGGTGACTATCCCGCCGCCCTCGCCGGCGTTCAGGCTCTTGGAGCCCTGGAAGCTGAAGGTGCCCACGTCACCCAGCGTGCCGGCCCCCTTGCCATTCCATTGCGATCCGTGGCTGTGGGCGCAATCCTCCACCACTGCCAGGTCGTGCTTCTCTGCCAGAGAGCAGATGGCGTCCATGTCCGCCATGCAGCCGTAGAGGTGCACGGGGATGATGGCCCGCGTACGGGGAGTGATGGCCTCCTCGGCTGCCGCTGGGTTCAGGCAGTAGGTGTCGGGGTCCACGTCCACCAGCACCGGCACAGCGTTTATATCCAGCGCCGCCGCAGCCGTGGCCTGGAAGGTGAGCCCGGGCACGATCACCTCGTCGCCAACTCCTACGTCCAGCGCCTCCAGCGCTAGTTGGATGGCTATCGTGCCGTTGGCCACGCAGTGGGCATATTTTGCCCGCTGAAAGGCGGCAAACTTCTGCGCGAACTCGGCCTCCATCGGGCCGTCGTAGGCCCAGTGGCCGCTGCGCACGGCTTCGAGGATACGCTCCTCCTCCTCTTCGCTGAAGACCGGCCACCTGGGCCAGCCCTCGGTCCGAACCGGTGAACCCCCTTTGATAGCTAGCTTGGTCATGATATTCACTCTCCTTGTGTCTTCAATCGTCCTGGCGGTTTACGACGTCGGCCGCAGGCGGATGTCGCTTTAGCCCGAAGGGTAAACTGCCTGTTAGCCACTGTGCCGAGCCTTTTACAGTCCCAGAATCGTGCGCAGAGCCTTCGCTATTTCTTCGAGATGGGGCCCATCCAGGTGGCCGAGGACCCTGATGATCCTACGTTTATCTATCACCCGAATCTGTTCGCAAAGCGCTACAGAATCCCGGCTCAAGCCGCCGACCTCTGAGGGAACAAAAGCGTGCGAAGGCAAAAGAGCTCGTCGAATTCTCGTCGTAAAAGGCACAATAATCGTATGGGGGCTCACAGCATTCGCACGGTTAATCTGCACAACGACCGCAGGCCGTATGCCGGCTTGCTCTGTGCCGACTACCGGATTCAAGTCACACAGAACCACATCGCCGCGGTGGATTGTTACCATTGGATTTCCCCACGCGCCAAACGATCTTCGTAGTCCTCCAGGTTGGATAAGTAGTCGGCGAAGTCTGATTCGGCCATCTCTAAGGCTTCAGCGAAGTGTACCCACAACTGCCAGCGTGCCCCGTCGTGCTTCACCAGTAGAAAGTCAATAAAATCACCCACTTCCTGAACCAGGGATTCGGGTAGTTGTTGAATCTTAGCGGTGGTCACATCACGCACAGTCATTCTTTGTCTCCTTTCTTGCCTTGGACTCGGCATGGCGGTTAACGCTCCGAGTTGCGCACGGTGGTGCCCCATTATATCACCGATTGGCTGAGCACACAACAAAACCGCCCCAGGCCAGAGCAACCCCGACCCAGGGTGGCAAAGCTGGCGGCTCCTTCCTCCTGCTGTCACGCCCTCGCCCTCTGTATCTTGAGAATGGCCTCCACGATGTCGTCCATATCCTCCTTCGTGCCCAATGGTCTGGGTGAACCAGGCTCCCTTCGCAGTACAGGCCCGCTCGGGCACTGGGCAGTCTGACTCCTCGTACTTCACCTCTTGTCCCTCGATGAAGCGACGCAGGCACATGATCCCCTCCCGGATAGCATCCGCTTCGTCCGGGGGGTATATCACGGACGCACGGGGACCCCGTTCATGCGCAGGGCGGCCATGAATTGGTCCCGCCGATACCCCCCCCGGCAGCCCTTCCAGGAAGCGCCGTGGGCCTGGCAGGCATCCTCGATCACCATCAGCCCGTGCTTCCGCGCGACCTCCAGCACCCCATCCATGTCCGCTCGGCAGCCGCCGATGTGCACGGGGATGATGCCCCTGGTGCGAGGGGTGATGGCCTCCTCAATCCGTTGGGGGGCGATGTTATAGGTGGTGGGGTCAATGTCCACGAAGATGGTGATGGCTCCCACCTAGAGGTAGGCAGGGCCTGTGGCGATGAAGGTCTGGGCAGGCACGATCACCTCATCGCCGCAGGTCACCCCTGCCGCCCGCAGCGCGCTCTCCAGGACCACAGTGCCCTTGAACACGCAGAGGGCATACTTGGCCTGCTGATACTCGGCGAAGGCCCTTTGGAAAGCGGCAAGCTTAGGCGCCGGCCTGCTGGGCGACCTCCACTCTCCCGAGTGTGGCACCTCCAGCAACTCTTTCTCTTCCCGCTCATCCCACAGGGGCCAGGCAGGGAAGGGCTTGGTGCGCACAGGAGGGCTGCCCTCAATAGCCAGTTTCACGGTCATCTTGATTTCCCCTCTTCTTGGTTCATTCGGGTGTGGCTAAAGTAAGACCTCCTCAGGCAGAGCCTGGCTGATGAGACTCTATGCATCAGTGCTCCTCCTATCGTAAGGAAGTCCACCTCACCCCGATTTCGTCACCTTCTGAGTTGCTCAATGATCGCCTTCGCCATCTCCTGCGTGCCCACGGCAGTGGGGTCGTTGCGGTCCTCCTTGAGGTCGTAGGTGACATATTTCCCCTCGGCGATCACCTCCGCCACAGCCCGCTCCACCCGCTCGGCGGCTTCCCCCTCGCCCAGGTAGTGGAGCATGAGCGCACCACTGAGGATGGCCGCCGTGGGATTTACCCTGTTCTGCCCCGCATATTTGGGGGCCGAACCATGCACCGGCTCGAACACCGCCAGCCCATCGCCGATGTTGGCCCCCGGCGCAACCTCCAGTCCCCCCACCAACCCCGCCGCCAGGTCGCTCACGATGTCGCCGTACAGGTTGGGGCATACCAGCACATCGTAAGCTTGAGGCTTCTGCACGAAGTGCATGCACATGTTGTCCACGATGCGATCCTCAAACTCGATGTCCGGGTACTCCTGTGCCACCTCACGGGCCACCTGGAGGAAGAGCCCGTCGCTGAATTTGAGGACATTGGCTTTGTGGACGGCGGCCACCTTGCACCGACCATGGCCTCGTGCGTAGTCGAAGGCGAAGCGCACAATGCGCTCGCTCTTCGCGCGGGTGATGAGCTTCACCGACTCCGCTGCCTCCCCAGGGATTACATAGTGCTCAATGCCCGCATAGAGCCCCTCGGTGTTCTCCCGCACCACCACCAGGTCAATATCTTCGTAGCGGGAGCGGACACCGGGGATGGTTTTGGCCGGGCGGAGGTTGGCGTAGAGGTCCAGCTTCTGGCGGATGGCGACATTCACGCTGCGGAAGCCGCTGCCGAGAGCGGTGGTGATGGGTCCTTTGAGGCCCACCCTGTTGGTGCGGATGGAGTCCAGCACCTCTTCGGGCAGCGGCGTACCTTGTTCCTGCATCACCTCCGCCCCTGCCCGCTGCACATCCCACTCGAAGGCGATGTCCGTCGCCTCAAGCACCCGGCACGCGGCCCGAATCACCTCCGGTCCGGTTCCATCGCCGGGGATGAGAGTCACCCTGTAAGCCATGAACAGTCCCCCTTTGTCGTGTGCTATGAACCTGTCCTCAGGGCTATGGCTCCTATTGTAGCCAGGGTTGCGTTTGGTGTCCAATGGGTAGATGCACAGGACAGGGCTTTCCCAAAATCGGCCACCCTCCCGCAGGTTATGGCAAAATTGCTCTAGCAAGGCGGATTTTCTTGGGTTGAGAAGGGCTCGCCGCCAGTAAATCTTAACCTGCGGGAGGGTCTGGCATCCACTCTTTTGCTTTCAGTAGATCACGAAATGCTTCCGTTGGACGATAGTCCAGCAGCCTGGACGCGGACTTTCGTCCGCTAAGAGCCTCAAATCGTGATCTACTGACTTTGGGACAGCCCTGGCACACCTCGTGTGAAGTCACCGATGAGTTAGAGTGTCAATAGTACCTTGGGGCGATCCGTGTGCTGACCTATGGCAGAGCGCCAGCAACAATACCTCCCTCTCCTTGCCGCCAGCGCCTTTTTG
>Ga0114930_10002961_pt1 | contig 15106 bp, 17 predicted proteins | sample AnhtaG_FD_87300 | JGI IMG/M metagenome (GOLD analysis project Ga0114930, IMG submission 87300) | Deep subsurface microbial communities from Anholt, Denmark to uncover new lineages of life (NeLLi) - Anholt_01485 metaG | ecosystem: Environmental > Aquatic > Marine > Oceanic > Sediment | place... | reverse complement strand
CCGCAAAAACCAGATCGAATTTTAATTCAGCAAATATTTGATAAAATAACGAAAATTGGTGGTATTAGTGTTGGTTAGTATTGGTTAATGGCGAAGGTATTGACATATAGTACCGGTTATTTACGTTTTTGTCCAAGGTATACCCACTGATCATATATCCCGTTATCATCAGTGTTGTCGACCAATTCACCCACTGCCCCTAAGCTGTCAAGCACCTCTTTTAAGATATCCATTTCTTCCCGCCTGTTAACAGTGAACAATAGCTGTCCGCCTGGCTTGACCACTTTCAGGGCCTCCCTCATAATGCTAATCCAGATATCTTTATTGAAAACGTATATGGTCCCGAGCATAAATCCAATAACTGAATCAAATGAATCCTCTGGAAAGAAATGAGTTAACCTTGTAGCATCCATCACGATCGAGCGCTCAGGTTTCAACACTCCATGCTCAAGTCCCTGGCAGATCTCGCAGCGGTCATAATCTGTGGTTAAAGGGAATATGCTCAGTTTTTCCAGCGACATGGTTGCCATCCCATTCCCGCAGCATATTTCCAGAACCTGACCTGAAGGATCAAACCTATTCCCCAGTTTTCCGAAGAGTTCAACAAGTCTCTGAACCCTGTTCTCAAAAAATACCATCTCATATGTTTCAGGCCCTTTTACACACCCATCGCATAACTGGCGATTAACAAGGTTTATAGAAAAATAGTCTCTTAGAGCCGTGTCCAATTCCTCTGATGTGGTTTTCATCGGTTTCATGGAATCAGCATGCTTAATTATTTCATCAGCCAGCCTGGAAAAATGTTCTGCAGCAGGAGATTGAATGCCATTTCTTGCCACCTGATTGGTGAATATTGCCCAGAAGGCAGGATACTCATCAGTTTCAGGATTAAAAATAGCCAGGCATACAATTTCATCATCCTGTGCCTTCAATCCCCGGATCTCTGAGTCCACCCCCCCTGATTCTATGATCTGGTGCATGAACCCCAGAGTCTGGTTCAGTTCATTTAGACTGCTGTAGCCATCTGCAGGTAAAAATAGGTTCTCATCCTCTGAAAGTTCGAGGATATTATGAAACAGCACAGTATCCTACCTTAAGAAATTAAAACCTGAAAAAATAGTTATTACTCATCAGGTTCGTCGAACTTGTAACTGTCATCACCCATCATGGCCACTGATAATGATTCCAGCCCGTCCATCCATTCTGCTACCAGACCATACGGAATATCTGATATCATTTTATCTGATATTTCGGTACCTTTTAGAACATTGGCTCCAAGGGCTGCAATATAACTAAGGGCCGCACCGGGGTCATTATTCTCTTCTGAAGAAACAGCTTTTTTAATAAGTTCGATCAGATCAACAGAATTATCGGCACCGTTATCGATATAATATTCGCAGGAGGCAAACACACCGATAAGTGAGGTCTGCAGTGAATCGATCATAAGATCTATTGTTTCACTTATTGGATCAATGGGTGTTAACACAACGTTCCTGATCTCAGTCAATGCATCGATTGCCCCATCGGGTGAGAATTCTTTATTATCGAATTTTGCGATTACTTTCAAGCATGCAAGATTGATGTCATCTTCCATGTTGACAAATATCTCTCCAGATTTCCCGGCGTCCTCCTCATCTTCCTTGAGTTCAAACCCACTCTCTTTGACCTGTGCTAACCAGTTGCTCCATCTTTCATTTGAATAAAATGGGAATATTATCTTACTCCCTGAGCTAACTGCGGGCTCTTTTTCTGCTTTTCCTTTTTTCTTTTTTTTCGCCATAATTGTAATGCTCCTGCAACTTGTAATTCAACTTAGTGCATATTATATTTTGCGACTTACCAAGTTAATACAGAATATTCTTTCTTTAACTTTACACCCATATAAAGCCCAAACAACAAGCCAAATAAGTGTGCAGCATGTGCGATATTATCATTAGAACCAATTAACAATAAATACAGGTCAAGTAAAGCAAACAAAACGAGGACGTGGATAATCTTCATAGGTATAAAATATACATAGACCCTCATATTTGGGTCCAGTATGGTAAGTGCTGCCAGCACGCCGAATATCGCACCGCTTGCACCTAGCATGGGATTAAAAGGAGAAAATACTATTTGCCCGAAGGCTGATAAAATCCCGGCACCGAAATAGACTATCAGGAAATTTCTCGACCCGATTTTCCGCTCAAGTGTCGGCCCAAAAAAAAACAGGACCATCATGTTAAAAAAAATATGGGATATACGGTGAGTCGAATGAAGGAACATATATGTAACAATCGTCCAGGGCCTGATTAAAACATGAATTGGGTCAAGGTAAAAAAATTCAGTGAAACCCCTGATAAATAACTGTAAAAAGTAGATGAATATACATGCCATTATTATATACAGAGAATAATTCCGTGATATTGGAATTGCATATTGGGATTTTACGCCTTTTTGAAAAAACGGCAATCCCATTTGTTTATTTTTTGTGGGCTCTGGCTGGTAAACGATCTTTCCGCTCTCTCTTGAATGTTCTTTAAATTTTTCGAGACCAATACAATCATGATTCTCAGGTAAGCGGTGTTCAGAGCAGTATATCCACCCGCAGAATTTGCATTTATACGGCAGCATCTCTTTTTTTCCACAAATGCTGCATAGATTTGCCATTTATTGATTCGCCTCGCTGTCCTGGTTATGCACTGCTACCACATATATTTCTCGCTTTTGCGGCTCGATCACATGCATTATTGTAAGGTCCAGTTCAGTTATCCTGTTCAGGTAATTATCCAGTCCCGATCTTTTGGAAAGTTTCAACACCTGCAAAACCCGTCCGTCTGGGTTTAATAAAGGCAGCACTTTTTCAAGTACATTGATAGCATCCTCTGGTTCTACAGTAATATCATTAAGGATCACATCTACTGGCTTTTCAGACAATTCAGACAAAGGCATAGTGAACACATCACCTTTTATTATTGTGATATTATTCCTGGAAGCAGACAATTCTTCAAGCACGTGAAGAAAATCGTTACTGAATTCAATACCTTTTACATGTGAGGCGATCTCTGATGCGTACATAAGGAAACCTCCGGCACTGGAACCAAGGTCCAGTACAAAGTCCCCCGGACGAATAATATTTGTCGTATCCTGAATGGATTTTAGTTTCAGGTATCCTGCTGGCACATCAATGTTTTCAAAAACCTCGATCTTATTTGAATAACTCACCTGTTTAGAAGGTTTGGTTACAGGTTTGCCGTCAACTCTTACATCACCTTCAATGATAGCCCGCTTTGCCCTGCCCCTGCTAGCTACTTTCCCCAATTCAACTAAAAAGGAATCCAGTCTCATAAAATACCTATTATCCGCCTATTTTCAATACTCTTATAAAATGTCAATAATTTTATTTAAATCTGTATAATCTTATTTACTGCATCTGCTTTATCATTGGCCAGACCTCAGAATAAAACCAATATGCTTTTAAGTCAGTAATGATTCAATACTTTTACCAGTTAATGGAGGACATATAATGTATGGGATAGAATTTGTACCTAGCGACCCTGTTTTAAAGTTGGCTCATTATACAAAGCTAGCTGAAGATCAGGGATTCGACAATGTTTGGATAACAGACCATTACAACAACAGGGATGTATACACTACCCTGGCTGTATTGGCCATGAATACTAATAGAATAAAAATAGGGACGGGAGTTACAAATCCCTACACTAGAAATATTGCAGTTACTGCTTCAAGCATAGCAGCAATCAACGAGATATCAGGCGGAAGGGCCATTCTGGGTATTGGACCCGGAGATAAAGCAACCTTTGACGCAATGGGTATCGAGTGGACAAAACCACTGTCTACTTCCAAAGAATCCATCCAGGCTTTAAGGGAATTCTTTTCAGGTAAAAAGGTCAACCTGGACGGCGAGATGGTCAAGATCGCAGGCGCTAAAATGGCATTCAAAGCCGGCAATATCCCCATCTACCTGGGTGCACAGGGCCCCAAGATGCTTGAATTGGCAGGCGAAGTCGCAGATGGTGTTTTGATCAACGCATCCCATCCAATGGACTTTGAGATCGCTATTGCAGCCATTAAGAAAGGAGCTGAAAAAGTAGGCAGAGATCCAAAAGAGGTTGATGTTGGTGCATATGCATGCTTCTCAATAGATAAGAATGAAGAAAAGGCCATTAATGCTGCCAAGATCGTAGTGGCATTTATTGTAGCCGGTTCACCAGATGTGGTACTTCAACGACACGGTGTCGATGTTGCTGCAAAAGGCACGATCGGAGCCGCTATTGGAAAGGGTGACTTCGGTACTGTAATGGGCGCTGTCACTCCTGGAATGATGGATGCCTTCAGTATCTGCGGAACACCAGAGGTCTGTAAAGAAAAGGTTTTAGCCTTGCAAAAGATCGGTGTGACCCAGATCGTATGCGGATCCCCAATCGGTCCTGATAAAGAAAAATCCATAAAACTAATCGGAAAGGAAATAATTGGAGGAAATTAATTGAGCGCTGAGATCCCGGTTCCTCAACTGGGGTTCCCAAAAATATATCAAGTAGTGAAAAACGTGCTGTGTACAGCATGCGGCGGATGCGAAGCCATCTGCCCCATGCAGGCAGCCCGGGTGAAACTATACGACGAAGCTAATTATGATAAGTTCAGCCCAACAGTAGCTGAACCCTCTATTGTCAAGCTGTTCAGCGAGATAAGCAGGGAGGACAATTACTGTTCACACAGGCAATGCTACGTGGATTGTAACAATTGTCTTGCATGCCAGAACTGTCTTGCATGCCAGCGGATCTGCCCGATTCTGGACGGTTTCCCTGGTGAAGACGAGTTCGATAATGTGATCGATCAGCGGGTTGGCAAGAGTGCTCTGCATGGCCAGGATGGTGCTGCAGTTACCGGTATCCTCAAATCTTTATTTGAACAGGGTGAGATCGATGCTGCCCTAAGTGTATCCCGAAACGATGATTGGGAGACCGAGGTTGTGGTGCTGACAAGTGCAGACCAGGTAGAAAGTGTTGGCGGTACTAAATATACCTATGAACCAGTCATCTCAAAACTGCGTGATGTTCTCAAGGATTATGAAAAGATAGCTGTGGTTGGAACACCATGCCAGGTACATGCTGCATCCTTACTTCGTGAGAACCTGACCGATAAGATAAAACTGGTCATTGGCCTGATCTGTATGGAGAGCTTCACCTATGATGACATGGGCGAAAATATTATCCCCAATGTCATGGGATTGGATCGAAAAACTGTCAAAAAACTTGACTTTGCCAAAGGCAAGTTCGTGGCAGAGACCGCTGATGATAAAAAAGCGGTTCCCATTAAGGAAATAGCTCACCTGGCCCGAAAACCCTGTCATCACTGCATGGATTACACATCCTATTATGCAGACATTAGCGTAGGCAGCGTAGGCAGTCCGGACGGCTGGAGTACCATATTTATCCGCAACGAGACAGGAAAGAAATATCTGGATATGGTCAAGGGAATGGAATACGACGAAAAACCCATTTTCATGGAGATTGTCCAGAAACTTGCAGCCCAAAAACACAAGAACAATTCCTGGGACTACAAAAAGTTCAATGAAGTTGTCTGGGCAGGCGGAGAATGGACTCCAGAAGAGCATTCTACATAGGACGATTCCAACCATATCATTTGGGACACCAGACAGTACTTGAATCCATAGCAGAAGAAGTAGATGAAATCATAATAGGCATAGGAAGTGCCCAGGCCAGTCATGAGCCTGATGATTTATTTACTGCAGGTGAGCGGGTACTTATGATGACAAAGGCACTTCAGGAACTGGGTGTCAGGCATTATATTATTCCTATTGAGGATATCAAGCGCAATTCAGTCTGGGTATCCCACATTATTTCTATGACCCCGCCTTTTCAGATCGTCTATTCCAATAACCCGCTGGTAATACGGTTGTTCGAAGAGGCAGGATTTGAAGTAAGGCAGTCACCTCTGTACCAGCGTGATAAATATTCAGGGACTGAAATTCGCCGCAGAATGTTGAACGGGGAAGAATGGGAATCTCTAGTGCCGCCTTCCACTGCAGACATCATTAAAGAAATAGGCGGCGTTGAGAGATTAAAGCTAATTTCTGGCAGAGATTCTGTGTAAGGATCTTATGAATCTCTGATTAACGCAGAATTACTATCAGGTTCCAGATGGGCCTGCAAATAATTATAAATATTTGCTGATCTGATATAATTAAACTCTTCAGTCCAGCTTTTTTTTGCACCTTCATACTTTATTGCTACTACATCCAATCGGCTGTCATTGTTTTCATCAAACTTCTCGAATGTTATCAGCACAGGTGAACCAGACTCTTCGATTAAAAGATCATTAATTGTGTCCAGATCGTCGGGCTCATATTCCTGATGTAAGAAAAACTCTCTTTGAAGTTCATTATACACCTTGTAATTATGAGTGAAATCCTCATCCACAATAACCCCACTAATTTTCACTCCAAATAAATTTTTTTCTGGTTCAATTACTCCATAATGATAATTTTGTTTATCGCCCCACCATGGAGTTTCAGCGGGTTTGATTATTGACTGTGTAGCTGTTGTCACTTGTGTTTGTTCCTGTGTGTGTTCTGGTGTCGATTCTATACTCGAGTTGGTGCAACCTGAAAAAAGTATAATGAAAACAAGTATGAATATGCCTGCGACTTTATTGGAAAACATAAAGAGAACCTATATTTATAAGGTTTAAGGATTTCTGCAATACATGATCAGTGTAATACAGAAAATCCGAGACCGTTACAATTCGTGTTGGCGGATAAGATAAAACCGCAGATAAACGCAAATGAACGCAGATTTTCAGGGGGCGTATCCGCGTTTATCAGCGTTCATCTGCGGTTAATTTCATCGTACCAACATGTAATGTAACGGTCTCGAAAATCCAATTATGATTTATAGTCTGCTAATTACATTCCTTAATTTCTCTTCCACCTGTACTGCAATATTCGCCAGTTCCTCTTTATGTGCTACTATCGAAAACATCTCGCTTGGTTTAATTGCTGAAATGATGGTCTTTCCATTATTTCGATAGACTATTATATTACAAGGTAATAGCAACCCGATCTCTTTTTCGATCTTAAGAGCTTCGTTTGCCAGGGGTGGATTACAGGCGCCCAGAATTATGTAATCTTCAATTTCAACATCTAATTTCTTTTTCAATGTGGCCTTCATATCAATTTCTGTTAATACCCCAAACCCTTCTTTTGCAAGCTCTTGTTTCACTTTTTCAATGGCATCACTATACCCAATATCCACTACAGTGGTAATATCATACATTCATTATAACCCATTTTCATATTAGGTATTGATAGTAAAAATCATTTTCGTTGTGCAATAATTGCCAGATGATCCTCGTGAAAAGGTTTAAGCCCTTTTTTCTCCAGTATTTCAAATTCTGTTTCCAATTTGGCGATTTCCTGCTCAAATACTTTATTTGGACTTATCGAACTGTCTATACTCCGGGCTTTTATCACAATTATTAGATACCCTTTTGGTTTTAATAATGTCCGGGCATTTTTTATTGCAATATCAGCCTGGTTTGGCTGGGCTACATCCTGGTAGATCACATCAACTATTCCAGGCACGGCTTTATATGCGATCGGTTTATTTGCGTCTGCAAGCACCGGGATCATATTCTTGCGATCGGTACATACATTGAGTAGGTCCTGCATAGCCCTTGGTGAGAATTCTACCACAAATAACTTACCTTCACTGACAATGTCTGAAATATGGCTCGCAGTAGTTCCGGTCCCACCGCCCAGGTAGAGGATTAAAGAATCTGCACCTATGGGAATAGTCATTTTCTTCTCGATCATAGCACCCAGTTTACTGCGATGTGCAGACCATAATCTGTATTCGATGCCATTGGCATGTATCAACCTTTCACCATAGACCTGGATTTCAGGAGTGAAATTCCTTGAAGCAAGTTTGAACTTGCCTTTATCGTTAATAAAAATGACATTAGGAGGTAGTTTCTTAATAGAATGTTCAGGCATTAATGATCAATAGACAATTAATTCTCAATAAGATTTTCTGAATATACATTTTTAATGTTACAGCACATACAGAAATGAGAATTCTGATGACCAAATATTTTGAAGTTACTAAACGCGACGGTGCAGCAAGACTTGGCAGGTTGATCCTGCAAGGAAATATTCCAACTCCATTGATATTAAAATCCGGAGAAGAGAACCCGATCATTTATGCAGGTTCTCTTTGGGATCGGGAACATCTATCACCTGAAGATATGAAACCTGATAAACTTGTAATCCTGCCAGACAAATCTATGCCCTTACATGCAAGAGCAGAGACAGTGAAAGAGATAATAGAATCAGGCAGGGAGGCCAGACAGGTGTGGGAAAATTGGGATGGCCCCCTAGGGCGCATCGTACATCCAGCTTATCCTGACACTCCAGTCGCAGACCTGTATGCTATTGGTGCGGCAAAACAGCTTGAGAACAATCCACGTGTCCTCAGGGATATCATAATCCATATTAAAAATAGTACACCCCCTGATACGGCTCTGTATGCTCCTGCCCTGGCCACGCCCGAGAACATAAGTCTTTTAATCTATCTGGGTATCGATGTGGTAGATGACATATTACCTACCATCCGGGCGTATAATAATATTTACATGATGCCTGATGCTGAACACCTATTTTCTGACCTGTTACAGCTACCATGTACGTGCAGTGTATGCAATAGTACAGGTGTTGAGGCTATGAAAGAAATGGATGCACATACCCGTGGTGCATTGATAGCCAGCCATAACTGCAACAAGCTGGAAGAAGAAAAAAGAATTTCGATCCAGCATATCAGGGACGGGCGTTTAAGGGAATATGTGGAAGGAAAATGCCGCAGCAGTCCATGGCTAACTGCATTGCTCAGGCTTGTGGACCAGGAACATTCTTACCTCGAAACGCGTACACCCACATTCAGGCGCAATACAATGTATACTAATACATCAGAGTCCCTGAACCGGGTAGAGATCACACGCTTTGCGGATCGGGTGAAAACCCGCTACCATGCACCTGATTCAGACATTTTATTGTTACTTCCATGCTCTGCCCGTAAACCTTATTCAATATCGAACAGCCACCAGATGTTCAGTCGCTCGATAGGAAAAAACAAACGTGCTTTAAATGAAGTAATAATCACCTCACCATTGGGTATCGTACCAAGGGAGCTGGAACTTGTGTACCCTGCTGCCCATTATGATACTCCTGTCACAGGTCACTGGGATCTGGAAGAGCACTCCTGGGTAACCGGATGTTTGACAGATTATCTGAAAAAAACCGATTATAAATATATTATCGCACACGTCAATGGAGCTTATAGGGACATTTGTGAGTCGGCATCCGAAGCACTCAATCTTGAGATTATTTATTCTACAGAAGGTAGTGTAACATCTACCCAATCGTTTAGTAAGCTAAAATCCATAGTGCAAAGTATAGTTGATGAAACTGCAAACCCACTTCGAAAACCAGCAGACATTACAAGAATCATGATGAGATCTATTGCAGACTATCAATTCGGCAGGGGTGCAGGCGAACTATTGGTACCTGAAAATGCTATAATAAAAGCTCCATTTCCTAAACATCAGGTATTTGTGGATAAGAAAAAGTTAGCAGACCTGAATCCAAGAACTGGTGAAATAATTCCCTCTATCGAAGGAGCAAGGCGACTTCGCCAATTAGGTACCTATCAGGTCTTAATTGATGATTTTTTACCTGGTGGAACTTTATTAGCTCCTGGGGTATTGAGTGCATATCCTGAAATTCGGCCTTCTGACCAGGTTATTATTATTGGTGAAAAGGTGATTGGTGTAGGTAGGGCTTTGATGAGTGGTGAGGAGATGGTTCGCTCCAGCAGAGGTGTTGCAGTTGATCTTAGGGATGTCAAGGGGATCTAGATGAGAATATCGTGTTCCTCACTTTTTTTATGGGACTTTAGTGTTGAAGACATCGTTGAAATGTTAACTATCGCAGGCATCGAGAATATGGAATTCTGGGCTGAAACCCCTGAATTCTGGCGCCATCGACATGAACCCGGAATCGCTGATAAGCTTAAAGATACCATTTCTGTACTTTCTGACAAATGTACTGTCCATGCTCCTATTATGGACCTTAATGCTTCTTCTTATAATGAACATGTTTGCAATGCCACGATAATTGAAACAAAGTGGGCTATCGACCTGACAGCAAAACTCGATGCATCCATTCTTACGATACATCCTGGGAAAAGAACTGTTAACCGTGCCCCTACTCCTGAGGATTGGGACAGATTCTTAAACTATCTTTCAGTTTGTATTGATCATGCCAGCGAAATGGATGTAACCCTGGCATTGGAGAACCCAACACCAAGTGTACGCAGTATGTGTTACGATCCTGTACAGATGGGCAATGTACTGTCAAAGTTCCCTGATCTGATGATGACTTTTGATATTCCCCATGCTCTTCAAATTGATGTGGATAATGCTATGAAATTTATTGAGGACCTGGGTGATAGGATAATAAATATTCACGTCGGCGGAATACATAACGGAGTCCCGCATTATCCCGGATATTTAGGTCAAAATCCAATGACAACAGATGTCCTGAGCAGGTTAAGACTGAATGGGTATAACAATGATCTTACCATTGAGATAGATGATAAATTGCTTGACGGATATCAATCTAAATCAGATAAAATATCGATTCTTGAAAATGAGAGGGCTTATCTTATACAAGCGTTTTCAACATAAAAAATATATTTCACATCCTTTTGTATATTGTTTCTAAATATTGATTAGAATTATTATATTTATTATGACATTCAAAGGAAAAATCACAATAAACCCAGTGAAAAGTGGCATTTCAAAAAAATATTATTTATTAAATCTCACATTTCATCGAAATAATATTATATAATATTCATTTTGAGAAATTATTCGTCCCATGATTCTTAAAAAAATTACAACGTATCAAAAGTTATATAATATATTATATATATGTAATATTCTGGTGGAGTTAAATGAAAAACCAATCAGTCAGAGTACTTGATTTAGCCGACGAAGAATTCGCAGACACTCTAATGGGGTTAGGGCTAAAACGAAATGTAGCAAAAACGCTTACATATCTGAAAAATGTCGATGAAGTTACTTCTCGCGAAATTGAGAGAGGTTCTGATCTACGACAACCAGAAGTAAGTAATGCAATGCGTGAACTCAAGAATATGAATTGGGTGATTATACGCGAGCAAAAGAAACCAGGTAAAGGACGGCCTTTTAAAATATATCGGCTAGATGAGAAAATCAATTCCATTATTAAACAACTGGAACATCAAAAAACAATGGAATCCAGAATAATGATGGATAATATTCAGCGATTAAAACTAATGAAGCTGGGTAATTAAAAAAAAATCTTTAACTGGAGTAGGGCTATTGTTAAACAATAGCTTTGCTTTTATTTAATTTCTATTTTTATCATACGCTTCGATCACATCTTTCCCTTCTACAAAAACCAGGCCGTGTTCTTTAGCATAATTTATGGCGTCTGTTTTTGAAAGTGCCAGACCATTTTTACCATCAAGCATTTCACATATAGCCATTGCAGGTGTAAGATCTGCAAGTTCAGCAAGGGCTACTGAGAGTTCTGTCTGGCCCGTACGTTCATGCATAAGCCCCTCAGCTGCCCTTAACAGGGAAACATGACCAGGCGATCTAAATTCTGATGACAGGTCTGCTGATCCACCATTCAATGCGCTTTTCACAAAAGCACCAATCCTGGAAATAGTCAGGACCCGGTCCCGGTCCGTGATACCTGTAAAGGTATCCCTGTGATTTACCCATATTGAAAATGATGATTTTGAATCATAAGACAGGTCTCCATCCTTTTCAACAAGTTTTTTAATTTTTTCATTAGAATGACTTAAAATATCTGCATAAAATGGAAGGTCTAATTTTGCGGCTGCTTTTGGATCAATTGCAACACATATAAGGCCGCCGCCATCTTTTCGCATTTGAAATATGTGTTCTGTTGTAATTTTGGAGGCCGGGATGACAAAGTCAGTTTCACCTTCACGGTCAGCTGCGTCAAATAGCAATATCATCTTTCCATTTTTCAATGATTCTATTGCTTTTTCTATTGAATTATTTTTTATATTGTTCATCCTGTTCTCCATGATAATTTTAATTTCATTTATTCTACTGTTACTGTAATTTTACTTCCATCTTCCAGTTTCAGACTCTCCCTTATGTTCACGGGAGATATGATCTCAATTATGTCTTCCGGATAATGGGTCCTGTCCGGCACCATTATGGCACCTTTGATGCCATTTGCTACTTTTATAGGGTAACAATGACCTGCACCGAATGTCCGGTTCCTGCTGGTAAAACCTTTTATCTCAATATCATCTTTCAGGCTCAACATAGTTCTACAGCCTATACTTTCAGATTCAAGTTTCAGGTTCAAGGTCCCTGGAAATGGGTCAATATCCAGCAATTTAATAAATTGTTCCCTGTACCCTTTTATTGTTGTATAATATTGGCCTTCACCCAAGCCAGTGATGACGATACCGGTAAGTGCTATTGTAGTTGGTTTGCGTGTGAAAATTTCCCTGTATTCGAGATATTCTGATTCAAGTACCTGTTTTCCCTGTTTGGTGATTCGAATTTGTTGACCACCAGGGTCAACCCTGCGGGTTATATATCCCAACTGGTCAAGATCCCGGAGTCTTCTGGAAGCTGTTTGAGGGCTTGATGAGATCTTGTCGGCAAATTCTGATGATGACATTCTGACCGGTCCATTTAGACCGCCCAGGAGTGCAATTTTTTTAAGTGCTGATATGTCTTCCATAGTATTCGCCAAATTTGAGATGCGTATCAATTTTGGCATAATAGATATTAAATGTTGCGGGATTAGTCAAATACTCCGGGGATGGCTTCAAGACCTTCCTGAATTGGTATTACATGTTTTTTTGGAATGCCAACTATCACTTCATCATCCCCGTATTTACTGTGTTTTCGTGAACCTTTACAACCGAGTGAAATGCACAATTGTTGCCAATTTTCTGCAGCAGCAGTGCAGTCCCCGCAGATCGATGCTGTACCTCCGGTCCTGAACTCGCTTGGCAGACCCGTATGGTAGGACAGGGCCTGGATTATCTGCATTGCTTTATTGGGAGAAAGAAATAACAATAATATATCATATTTGTCTGAGCTTTTTGTTAAAGGGAACAACTGGATGGAAGTATACTGGCTCGCAAGTCGTGGAAGGGAATTGACAGCTTCTACAGCAGCTGCCCGATCTTTATACCTGCCAGATCTATGATAGTAATCGTCTGGTCTGGGTGCATCCCGGCCTAATACATAAGCACCTACAGGGCAGCCCTGTTCTGAAAAAGTAACATTGTCCCCATTTCGGGCACTCTGGACCAGTTCACAAAAAAGCATATCTGTCAGTGATGAAGCTACATCCGAAACGAACCTTATAGCCACAGGATATCCCGTATCCATCAATTCCAGAATATTTGATTGGGACATTGATAATTAATCCTATTGATAGATAATAAAGTCCTGACATTCAACATTAAAATGGTATATTGCGGTACATATAAATATTTTCATGAATTTCTTAATAAAAAATAACGAGTTGATATTATTGGATTAGTAAAAAGTTGCAAAATGCAACATAGAACTGACCTCTATTCGATCGGGATCACTTCAATTCTATTGTTATTAATATTATTTTTCATTACCCCTGCGGTGCATGCAAGGGAGTATTCATTAGAAAGTGGAACTGCCAACATAACTGTTCAATCAAATGGTCTGGTCCATGTTGAAGAATCCATAACATACACATTCGTTGGCACATATAATGAAATTTTCAGACGAGTATATTCTCCACCAGATGGATATATCACCAATATCCGGGGATATTGCGTGGATAGATTATGTACATTTGATGTAATATCAGTCCCTGGTGGTTATGAATTGATAGGTAAACTTTCCCAACCTACACCTCAAGAAATTACCTTTGTTGTTTCTTATGATTATTACAGGGGCCTCAAAGTCTACGATGATGTTTCGGAACTGCATTATAAAATGTGGGGTGAAGAATGGGAAAAACCCCTGAACAGGTTAACCGCTAATATTACGCTCCCAATTCAAGATGGGGACACTGTCCGGTATTGGCTTCATCCAGATACTTTTGCAAAACAGTCTACGTTAAATGGTAATGTTATTACTATCAGCACTAATGCCATTCCTTCCCGGGAATATTACGAAATACGGGCAGTTTTTCCACGAATTGACTCTCCGGACTCAAATTATGTGTCGCTCCAGAAGGGAAATGGCCTTAATAAAATTCTGGCTATTGAAAAAGAATATGTAACAAAAAATGCAATTGCACATATCATTTATTATTTTTCAATCCTGTTAGCTGCCAGTGTTGTGCTGTTTCCGATCTTTATTTATCTAAAATATGGCAGGGAACCGAATATTGATTATTTTTCGCTTTATGAGCGAGAGCCACCTACCAATTCAAAACCTGCTGTAGTAAATGCCATAATGATGGGTAAGATCGGGATGCCCACGCTGGATGGATTTGTTGCTACTGTGATGGATCTGGTATATCATGATTATATTAGTCTTCATGATACTTTGAGCGAAAAAAAATATTTAGGACTTATAAACCATGAAGTAGAAGACGTTATAATCGAGATCAAAGAGGATACTGATGTTTCCGGTCTGCAGGATTTCGAGATGGATGTCTATTCATTATTGAAAAGATATACTACTGATGGACAAATATTGTGGAGTGAAATGAAGGAAGAACTTGGAAAAGATACCAAATTCTATGATTTCATTAACAAGTGGAACCAGAAAGTAAAGAATCAAATTAAAATTGACAGGTTATTCATTTCCAAAGGCAATACATATCTTATTGCTTTTAGCTCAGTTATCTTTCTTATAGTCATATTAGCTTGACATTGTCACATTAACTTTCCTCACATAAATATTATCGGTTGACCCTCACAATTAATATATACATATTTAAATAGTTTATTTTACATACTCATCTTTGAGGGGTATTATGAAAATCTTT